>Ga0307507_10005220_pt1 | contig 21650 bp, 15 predicted proteins | sample 7_EM_MG_FD_207223 | JGI IMG/M metagenome (GOLD analysis project Ga0307507, IMG submission 207223) | Populus trichocarpa ectomycorrhiza microbial communities from riparian zone in the Pacific Northwest, United States - 7_EM | ecosystem: Host-associated > Plants > Roots > Unclassified | place... | reverse complement strand
TTTTTTTTACCTCGGCCCAATAAAAAAAAAAAAAAAAAAAAAAAAAAAAAAGAGGGAGAGAGGGAGAGAGAGACTGAATCCAAAAACAAAACTCTAATTCCTGCCTGCCCACCAACATCACCCATAGTAATAATTCCCCAGGAGCTGCCGTTGCTAGCAGTTTTTGTAGGTGTACTGTATGTGTCACTGGCGGCCCTCTTCCCGCTTTTAACGGTCTATTTAGTCTAGACTGAAAGGGACACAATGCAAAGTTATATCGTAGGGACTCTACTCTCGGGGTCACAGTATAATGGCAATAAGAGGCAAGAAGGAAATCTCCGGAGGAGGCACCCATCTACAAGTCTTCTCCCATGTATCAAGGAAAAGTGACCGTGATAATTGACATATCACATCACACCCTATGGTTTTGGGATAGAAAAGAATATCCCAAATCAAATCAACGAGCTAAGGCCGAGGTTAGGCGAAATGAGATAAGGCATGATAGTATATAAGTGATAATACGGATACAAGCGCCCGGAGAGAAGCTTTCATACGAGACAGGGATTATTTCGGTGGTTGACTGCACTGTTTTGTACGAAAACATCTCCCCGGGCACTTGCACTCTACAGTACATCCACAGCATAATAACCGAAACCCAGGAATTGGCATCCACCGCTAATAAGTGCAGTATTTCAGAAGTCAGCTTAGAATCGGCGACTCTGACCGATCAGTGAGAGGGCATCGGGGATTTCGGTAGGGCACCACAGATCTACTAATACAAGTGCAAGGGAAGTGAAGCACAGCAGCATATAAGTGGGTGCTGTACTATACACAGGCGAGACCAAACATGGCCAAGGCAAAAAAAGGTAAGATAAAGCAGATGTGAGAAGAGCAGAGCCTCCAAATAGAAGCGTTTTAAAAATCGCGCTAGGTAGTCAGTGTGAGCTCATACGGATAAGAATTGTCACTATCTGCCCTACCGTAAGCACAGAGTAGAGAAAACCAAGCACAAATTTACCAACAGAATAGCTACTGACCAGGGATAGTTTCCCCTCTATAGAGTTGCGTTCAAACTAAATGACTGTTGGGCTAACAAACTAGGCCAAGTTTAAACAAAAGATGAATCTCCCCTCCCCCACATACAGATAATGCCGGCGGGAACTGAGGGGAAACTGGACCACTCGAGCGAACATGGCAGCAGCACATGTACCTCCGTAAGTGCAGTCTATTTTCTTCAAAGAGGCACCTTTTTGATTTCATGCAGTCCTGTATTGTAGTAATTGAATTCGCTTCTTGGTTTTTTTTACACAAAATCCAGACGAAGTGGAGAAAGCAGGTGGAAGCCAAGTCCAGTTAGTTAGTGTATTCGGCGAGGTGAAGAGGAGGTTGCAAGTAGATGGGCGTGTATCGGTGCTATCGAGATGCCTAGAGATGTAGCAATGCCTTTTTTGGCATTCACTGTTTAAGCTCAACAGGTGCTCCTATCGTCTCCAATCGCCCAGTGATAAAAAAAACCCAAACCCAACTAAGAGACCAGCACCCAACTAACCCCCGCACTGCACCACACGGCAGCGCTAGAAGCCCGACTTGACTACCTATGATATGGGTGGTGATGGCGATGACGATGGAGAGACTAAATGTATTATACAGGTAGGATTGTTACAACAAAAGCCCAGGCGCTATAAGTCCTTTGCCCCTCAGGCAGTCACTACCAAGTGAAAGAAACACAGCCTGCCTACGATAAAATATAAGGGGGCCATCAACTCTTTGGCAGGAAGAACTATATCATGTGTATGGTATCCCTTTCTTACTCGTTTATAGACTATACTCGAAAATTTACAAAGGCAAAGTATTTAAAAGAATAAAAGAAAGATTGCTATTGCATCTTGACAATCCTCCCCCAGTCCGTGCATGATTGGCTGTTTAGTCTCCGATACACATCGTTCACCACCCTTCCGTATTGTTCGAACAGGACTAGACTCATGCACTGAAGGAGTCTAGAGACTGTGCCGTGCACGGAATTCAGGATAAGCTACGAGTTACTATACCCAACAATTCTCTGCAGATTCCTCACTAACTTTAATACTCATTCAAAGACATACGAGTGAGAGAGTATGTGGGAACCTTCCTTTTCTTATCTAGCTGTCCGAGGTTAAACTAGGGCCTTATAGTACCCACAAGGGAAGCCGAGAGGAAATATCGTATAGAAAGTAAATCCCAGGTGAGCCCCAAGATGGGCGAGTATGTAGAAGAGGTTAGATTTAGAGTTTTGTTGACAACTTTCACTGACCATTAAATCTAATGCCCATAGCTTTCCCATTCCTTTCAATGAACGCGGCACTCCTCCTCCAACAGCTTCTTCCCAGTAGGTATCGACAGGGTAAACAACATTGTTTACAAGATATCCCCAAGGTGGGTACGAGTGCCGTCACAATACCCCGTTATCCTGGACCGCCAAAATTGCATGATTTCACCCGCTACAACGGGGCGTACAGGACAGATGATACCCACAACGCAAAATAGATTGCCCCTATGAATATTAATGACCCCTTATTTTAAACGATCCAGTTGAAACTCCTGTGATCTCTCTCTCTTCTCCTCTTTCAATCTACAGCCCCAAATTATTCGCCAAAAGACAGGAAAACCTGCATCCTCCCCCAGATGCTACCAAGCCGGTTTATTACCCAATTATTATATTCTCACCCTTTCTTCCTCTTTCCCTTTTTGGGAACAGTCCCTTTTAAGTTTACCACCAAAATACAGTTTAGCAGGATAGGGCTGTATAAGAGCAAGGGGTAAGGTGCGTTCAAATACCCTTGCTTTCCGGTTCAACGAGTGCTTTTATATGAAAATTGGGGGCTGCCTACCACAGGATTTCTTCAGCTCAGCGAGTCACCCGGTTGAGCGAGATCCCGGATAGCTGGGGTACGGCTATACTCGAGTGCTCGTACTAACTACCAGGTTTTTACACCATCCTTGCATTCTTCCCGGATAAGAGTTTTTTTTTTCTCATTAAATCCGTGGTACGCATCCCAAGCAAGAAGTATCCGGAAAGAAGAAGGGAAAGAAGTATAAGCAAGTAGGGGTGGAAGGAAGAGTGTTAAGGTATAAGGGCAAACAGACTAAATGCTATAAAAAGCCCTATAGTGTATTAGATAGCGGGTAGTTAGCTAATAAATACCGAAAGTTATGATAAAAAAATTAAAAAAATTAAAAAAAGTATCCGGAAAACAGGGACTCGCAAAACATATGGCAAAAACATCCCTGCGTATCACAAATCCTCCACTCGTATTTCCGGATACTTCACGCCTGGGACAGGTATAATTTCAAGTACAGGACAAGCATTTCCTAGGGTAACCGTACAGCCACTGCATGTGGGAAGGATCCCATGGCATATAAAACCTCAAATAAAAAACAGAAAAATGCCGCCAAAAAGGCTCAGAAGAAGCTATCGTCAAAGTGAATTCCCGTTCCAAAGGAAATTCCCAAGATTATCCAAACCAAAACGAACCAAAACAAGCTTTTCAAATTTTACCCCCCGCCGCACTACCTGTGCATCCTGCAGATGCAGCAACAGACTCCGGGGTAGAGTGATGCCAGTGTGTTTGTGACAGAAGTAGGGCGCTAGCCATGTTGTTTTACCCCACCAGGAGGCTCATCCTAGCATACGTATGAGTTGTGCATTTGTGATGTTGAACTCCATTCCGGCCCTCCGAAATAGGAAGGAAAGGAGCTAGGAAAGAAGAATTATGATCGGAGAGCTTGTTTCTCAGATGAGAATTACCTTGTCTACTATATAAAAAAGTACTTGTACTCAAGTACATCGTAATGATAAAGTGTGTCGCTCGATGGGCAGGAGGCGCCAGAGCCGGGATCATTAATGAGAACGTGGAGCGATTGCGTGGCAGGAGGAGAGGGGCTTAGGCGAGTGCTTAGGTGTGAGGGAATGTGAACATCCACAAGCAATTACACCCCAACCCAGTCTCACACAATTTGATCTCTTCCTTGCCCGCACCATAACATGATAGTCTAATGCTCGCCCCAGTCAGTGCTTCCGACTTATTCTAACTTAGCCCACATAAAGTCTCCAGGGAACACGCAAGAAACCCCCCGATGGCTTTCTCTAGGACGCGCCCTCGAAATCGTCTCAGAAACCTCCGGTAATCACGGGTAATCACTCGGTAAGGTTTTCGTGTCTCTAGAGTGCCTACCCGGCACCGGAGAAAAGGACCCCTTCGATTCCGGACGTCCCAAAAATCTCGGGTAATATCTAGAGCCAATTTCTAAGATACTCCTTACGGGAAGGGTCCTCATATGACAGTGGTATTACCGCAGCGAGCACGGGCTACGGTAAGGTCAGCCTAGCGGAGTCGGCAACCCCCTGTAAAACACTTATTCCCCATTTCTTTTCATATCAGGCAACCGATCTCTCAGCTACGGTTTTGTGTCCGCAATAGGCGAGTGCCGTACGACAAGTATCTCAACATCAGCAAGTTCCGAAGTCGAACGGAAAAAGATAACCCGTTTAATCACTCGGGTACTCCCCTAGCTCGCACAGAAAACAGCGGGGTGGATGAGTGAAAATAAATCCACCCTCCTTCCCCTGCCAGGAGCTCCCGCTCAGTTGGGGTAGCCCTACGGTAGTCATTAACCGGCATGGCAGAGGCGAGAATGTAAGCAGGGGTACCGTACCATACTTTCCGCAATAGGGAAGGAGGCGGTTAAGAGACACGGTTACACATTCGCCCACCCAAGAACCAAGGGTAAATACGGTAGATTCTCTTGAGAATGGGATTTTTTACTCTTTTTGGTGCACAAACGTGGCCTAGCCGTCCAGAAGCGATCACCCTCTAATTTTATTTTAATCCACCGAAAGATTGGGAAGAGAGTAGGGTACGTTACCGGATCGGGCACCCCCTCCATAATTCTATTGCTGTAGGGGAAATGCTTATTAGGACCCCATGTCGGATGGATGGTCCCGGTGTCGGAAGTTCCCCACCATCCAAGTGATCGGTATTACCACGTTCATATAACCGTGCAAACAATTTTTCAAGCAATCCGCTAGGGTTTCGAGGATGTGAGCCAAAGGAGATGAACACAATAATCAGCAGAGCGCCCGCACCGGCAGAAGTAGAGTACAATGAGAGTAAATTCGGAGTACTCGGTTTGAATAAAGCGTCATATCATACCGTGTACAGTACACATACAGCACCACACTCTGTAAGCCAGTAGTACAGCGCACCACGCCGGGTCACCCGGATCTGGGAGCGTCGCATAATCGAGTAGCGACACCAGTTAAGTACCGGTAACCAAAAAAACAATCCAAAGAGACTCGCTCTCCAATTTGATTGCAATGCTCTTGAGTTTCCAGATGCTGATTGTGCGATGACATTGCACCGTGATTTAGAGTAGCTGCCCAAAACATTCACTCTCAAAACTCTTGTAGCATATAGGGTTTTAGCGGAGCAGGGACCATGCATCCCCAACTCCCTGCCCTATGATAAGGCGCAAGGATTCTCGAATCGAGGCTCGAAATGCCGTATGACCCTGTTTCCTTTTCTAATTACCCTCAATCACTTAGCTCACAACCACGAAGTAGGAGGAAGGAAAGATGGCTAGGGGGAATCATCCAAGAAAAATAAAAAAATACAAAACCTCTTTCAGTGTATGATCCGAAAGGTTTTATGAGACTTTGGGGACGAACTATATACTGTACTGCACTGGTGCCGAACCATCTGAAAATGCCAGCAACTTACTAAGTAGTGCAGTCGCTCAGGAAAAACAAAGCAGTGAAGCAAATCGGGTCGAGCATCAGGAAGCAAGACATCAGGGACTTCCTGCCCCGGTATTAAGCTGTGCTGTCGCACACTTAGAAAAAAGAAAAAGAAAAAGAAAAGGCTAAGACAGCCTCCGGTCCCGGTACTTGACTCCCATTGCGAAACTCAAGGAATATCATGACAGTCGGGGACGGGGACTCCGGAATGCCGACGATCCTCCTTCTCGCCGTTTCTCTTGACAGACACGCGGTGAGAACTGAACTAGCAGCAAAAGGATAAGCTGGGAGGGTGCTGGGTGTCACGGCCTTGTAGTTCTCAATCGGATTCGTGAGCGAGAATCGGACCCTTGTTTGGTAGTCCAAAGGGGCCTGACATCTCGCCCAATCGCCGGTACCGGCTGGATATTCAACCGCAGCCCATCCGATTATCCACTGGAGGAAGGAAGGAAGGAAGGGGAGAAACATAGCTAGCTGGACATGAGCCTCTGGCCGTGAATATCCCGCTGGGCTTTCCCACCACTCATGATAAACGACTCCAGCTACCCGGTACGGCAGTTACCACGCCTGGTAATCTTAAGAGATGTGACCTAATTACCTCCTCGTTATCGTCGGCACTTTTTCCTTCAACATGATACCGGTATGATACGCTCACCCAGAAACCGATACTTGTGCTAAGGACTCTTGCAGACCCTAGTCAGAAACTCTCCTTGTAGCGGGATGGAGTGAAGTTGCTACCATCCAGCTTAATTTTGAACCCATCTATTTCACATCAGGACATGTTGAAGGAATTTAAAGTTTTCCCGCCTTTCATCCTACGGTACTGCACAATACGTCCAATTACCGACACAAGTATTTGTCATTGTCTTCCTCTCTCCCACCCTGGCCCGACGGAAGGGTTGAAAACTTCAACAGGATTTACCCTCTACTACCCAGACCACCACTAGAGATCCAGAGCACAAATTACGATACAGGTATCGAACCGTTCCACACTCGACTCCTGGTATATAATATCTAAATAGGTATGGTACTGATACCGTTGCGGTAGAGCTCACGCGTCTACAACAATAGCAAAAGGGCGGCGAACACAGTGTGTAAGGCGAGCGAGGGCAAGGGCAGGAAAGGAGAGGGAGGGAGGGCGAAAGAGCTACTTCTCTCACATTACAACCTTCACTTCTTTTCTTTGTCAATTGTCCTACCGGTACTTCTCCACTTGATACCCACTGCAAACTCCGCAAACCCGTACCGGCCATCAGTGGAAGGAAAGAGGGAATGCTATAGACAAGGATCACTCGATCAGCCCCTTACCAATTCCACCCCAGTTTCCCAAAAACAGGCTCCAAACAGCCAAATCTAACCCAACCCAACAACCACCCCACCCAACCGAACCCCTGTCAGGGTATTTTTGTTTTATTTTTTTCTCTCTTCCTTTCTTTCTTTCCCCACCGCCTCGGCACGGCTTTTTTTACTCGTATCATAACACAGCGGCAACACTCTTTTGGGTGTGAATGTGAGAGAGAGACAGAGAGAGAGGTGAAGCTCCAGTGCCGTGAAATAGATCCATGGTAAGGCAAAAGTTTAGTACAGTGGCTATCCGGGACAACTACCGTAAGGTTAAACTACACATAAAAGCACACCCACCATGCTCAGGTCAGCAAATTGGCGTTGCTTTCTAATCGCGCTTGCGTTTTCCTTTCTCAAGTTGGACCACTGCATGCCCGTATTGTATCACCCCCTTCACACTTTCCTCCCATAGCAACCCTTCGACCAGGCTTCAGGGTTTCGAGTCATATTTTCATTACCCATCCCAATGCTGCTAATGTCTCTGCCGACTTTGCTGATGGTGATGGGGGGGGAGCATTACATTTTCTTCCCCCCTCTCTCGGCTAGATTCGTATACCGGCACTAGTACAGGAAACTGCTCGTGCTCGCAGAGCATATTAATGCGATGGTGGTTCTATCACAAAAAGCGATTTTTTTACCCTTCTTTGCTTTTGCTAGCGTTAAGCGCTGCTGTTTACTTGTTCCCTTTAAGCGCCAGCTATCTCACGTCGCCTCGCTGCGGGTTGGATGGACACGGTGTAAAAGAGAAGGAAAAGTGAGAAAATAAAATTCAGTAGCAAGGTTTGTGGGTTGTATGTGCAGTAAGGCAGGGCGGGTGTGTTGGTTAAACGTTGTCGATCCGAGGGCCCTACGATCTGTTCGGGAGCACTGTACTCTGGCGGCGAAGGGCCGCAAGGTACAAAGTTACAATGAGATGAGATTTGGCCCTAGAAAAATTGGGGAGGGGGAAAAGAGAGGGGGGGGCCTCCAAGGTGGGCGATGATCTCAGTAAATGTATTGGATTTGTTTTTCACGAACTCCATATCTTCCCTAAATAAATGACATAGAATATTGTGCTCGACAATATGGACAAGCAAGACATTGCTCACCGCGATTGAGCTAGTCGTTTAAAGCCAGTAAAACAAAAAGCCAGCCGACCCCGTTTTTCCTTTTCCTTTACCGTAGACTGGGACAAAAGGAATAATGAGGAAAGAAAAGAGAGAGAAGAGAAGAGAATGAGAAAAGGCAGAAAGCAAAGTGAGGGTGAGCGAGGAAAAAAAGAATGGTATGAAACAATGAAGAAAATACCCAAGCCAAAATGAACAAAATTGCGCCTCTAGATGAATACCCTTTGCAACACTTCAAGGCACCGTTAAAAAGGAGAATCAAAGGAAAACTGTACAAGAAAGTGTTTTGAGGTGTTTAGCCCCAGAGGACTGATGGGGTCTTTGGCACGATGTCCGAGAGAGGAGGGAGATGAGAGGATATTCCATTATCGTAGTGATTTGGTCGCATTTGGGGGTCATATGCAGTCACGTTTGGGAATACCTCGTCGCGGCGCTGCATTGCGCTGTAGAAACCAAGCGCTTGCGAGTTCCAGGCGATGGGCTTGTTCTTGGATCCTCTGGATGAGATATCGACGCGCTTTGGACAACCATCATCTTCATGTCTGGATAAAGGCGTGTCAGGAATCTATCATAGTTTTTGTGAAAGGGTAAAGCTCACCTTCTAAGAGTGTCCTTGCGAGCAAACATGTTGTTGCAAAGTTCGCAGCGGAACTTCTTATCTTTAGCATGTACCTGAAAGCTTATGTTAGTGAATCGAACAAGGCGAATGATTCCGAAAAATGAGACTTACGCATTGCTGATGTCTGGTCAAGTCGGTTCGTCTAACAAAGGCCTTCTTGCAATCGTCGACAAGGCAAACGTGAGGTCTAGGTCGGTGAGGGTCGTGGGTCTCCAAGTGCGCGTTATAATTCCAGATCCTCGAGAAGTATTTCCCACACTTGGTGCAGTGGAAATTGGCCTCGCTGGGCTCGGTCAAATGACGCTTCTTGCGGACCCTGTTGATCCCAGAGGTGTTTGTCGCACCCGGATGGAACGGACCTCCCAATCCAACAGAAGAAAGTTCGTCCTGAGGTCGCTTCATAGAAGATGGCCTACTCAGGCCGTGTTCCTGGAAATCGTGCTCGTCCATGAATCCATTTTCCATTCCTTGCACGCCATGACTGTCCTCGGCGCGAAGGATGTCCTCAATGAAGAGCGGCGGCGGCGAGGCCGTAGCAGAATGATCTTGCATGGACAATGACATGTCGTCACTGTCTGTCTTCATGCCAAAGGTGCTCGACATCCACATTGTCGGGAGATTGGGGTCCATGGGGATCTTGTCCTGGAAGTCGTGGGCATGGTTCATGGGCGACATAAGACCGTCCGAAGCTGGGGGGGAGAGCGGGGGATTTGTACGGTCGTGGAACTCAGAAGGCATCGTGGTAAATGAGTGCTCCTGTTGTGGCGGAGATGGCAAAGAGTGGTGATGGTGGTGGTGGTGGTGGTGGTGGTGTTGGTGAGATCCAAGGTGGGAATGGTCGTGAAGTTGGCGGTGTCCCAGGGCCGGAGAGACAGAATGAACGCTTCTTGAGGAGCGTGCCGACTCTCTGGCGTTCCGCCCCCAATTATTATCATGCAACATTGGAGGTGTGCCGAAACCTAAAGCCGGGCTTTGCTGGGGTGTCATGTATACGTGAGAATCTCTGTGTCCTGGAGTCGACATTGATTCGTGAAAAGAAGATGTTGAGGGAGATGGAATCCGAATGTGGGAAGGGCTCATATGTATGTGTTATTTATTTTTCCTTCTGAGAGAGTTGGAATCAAAGTATAATTCGGCCCCTGGGTTTCTGGTATTGGTATTCGGGGAATTGCTCCAGGACAACGAGGTTGGGAGATGTGGTTCACCGGGGCAGTTATAAATCCTTACCGGTTGAGTGCCGCAAAAGTTGATCTGCTGTATAGAGGAGGTAGAGAAGCTCGAAAATTTGCTGGGAATCTTCGTGATTTAAGCTCCTTGAAAAGTCCAATAGGTGAGATCAGATAATGAAAGCCTGTGATTCGTTGGTGTAAAAAGAATGCGGGGAGGGTCCATCGAGGGTTTTGTAGTGGGTTTCTACGCTACTAATAATTGCGGTATTGCTAGTCAGGGGTGTACTTGTATTATTGCTTCACCGGAAAGGCGGTCGTGGTCGTCGTGGGGTGTGGTCGATTGAGACCCTACTCGAGTGGTGCTCGATGCGGCGGGGTCTGCGAGACCCTGTCATCATCCACAGCCTCGAGAAGATGGTGGGTGGATGCGTGGGATGGGCAGAGTTAAGGGAGGGAGGGCCGCCCGCGAATATCCATCCAGGATTATCGAGCCAACGGTCAGACGCGCTGAGAGCTTTGGTTGCTAGCTTGGTGGCTCCAAGAAATTCAAGTATTTTTTCCTGCAGCGATTTGGAAGGCTTTGGAAAGAGAATAGGATAGCGCGGTGAGCCTCTTGCGCCGGCGTCAATGCAACCCTCACGGACGAGCAGACAAAATTATGCAAGTGTGAATGCTCCGATTTAGCCACTACAGTTGATGCATACTGCGGCGCACGCCTTACTCTGGATATAATTCTTGTTCAGATTCAATAATATTTTGATTTGGTACAACGACTTCTCCAAAGCGGAATGACAATCAACCCTTAAATCCCCAGCCTTTACGAACTCTGTTGAGAAAGAACTTCATCTAGCTTGCGGCTCAGCTGCTCGATAGTAGTCCTCATTCGATGTAGCTCTTGCCCGTGCTCGTCAATTTGATTGGCATAAGCCTTCAGGTTTGACGCACTCTCTCCGTCGAAATCCATACGCATACTGCTCGCAGAACTGACGAGCGCAGGACCAGCATGAGGGCCAACCTGGCTGCCAGCCCCGCCAAACCCCAGCCTACTACCACCTAAGCGCCCCGACCACTCCTGGAGCCGGTCGGGTCGTCGACCAAACGATTTCAACCCTTCCCTCATGGACATCCGTTTAGAACCAGTCCCCGGACCCCATGCAGCTGTGGTGTAGCGCGTTTGATTGTCTGGCCAGAGGCTTTCGTAGGCCATTATTGCCGCGACCTGGCGCTATGTTTAGTTTTTTCCCAGGTAACAATGGCTTGCGCGTTTAAAGGGCCTAAAAGAGATAAATGAGGGGAGAGGGGGAGACTAACAAATGGAAAGTGTGAGAACTTCAGAAGCGCAATCCTCCACTTTCGCATCCTACTAGCCGATAGGACAAGTCTCAGCGGGCGCAATAGGATGAGCGAAAGCAAGTTCTGTGGGAGGTGACCGTTATAATCTGAGCTTTATTTTCAAAAAGGAAGGCTGGCCTAGATGATTACCATTGGAGGATAAAAAACAACGAGCCTGTTGCTAGTTGCGGCTTCCATTACTGTAATTGAAAACCTAACGCGCCAATCAAACTTTTTGTGAGCCGAGCAACAATCGCCGAAGCCTTTGATAGCGGTTAACTCACATGAACAGATATTCCTCTCTGTGATACCACACAAACATGTTAACTCCGGGACCAAAAAAAAGCAACAGAGCAGTGAGTGCAAAAAGAATGCAGAAGCAGTACCGGGCGTTATTCATCATCTGTCGGCTGTTAGTGAATGCGCTACAGTATCAAAGGAAAAAAGCCATCGTGTTCTTACATTTGTCAAACTATTTGATAGCAAGCTTATGAGAGATGTGATCAAGAGAATATTCGTTACTGTGACGAAAATCAACTGTAGGTTCCCCGCACGCATTAGCATTCAGAGGCAAGCTGTTGGGGCAACCCTCGCTACGAAATAGACTTTTAACGCCGCAGTATACGGACCATTAGTGGAGGACCCAAAACAGGAGATATCTGCCGCGCGTGTGTTAGCATGGTTCACAGCACAGTAGGCGCGAGTCCCATTGAATCCTGATTTTCTAATCCGTACCTCCCTCATTGCGTCCTGTAAATCCAGTTTTTGCGCATTAGTTGGTCAATCAGATCCTGAACGGGCTTGAGGGAATTCAGTGGTTTCCCACTCACAAATCCAACTGAGCTCTAACAGGGTCGATAAACGAGTGATCAGCACTAAAGCGTTACTCTCGGTCAACACCCCTATCATGGTAGCGCTTACCGAGCCAAAGAAGACTGCAGCACACCGGTCAGCATGTTTATTTACAGTGAAAAGTTACAGTACTTGTGGGGAAAACAAGAAGCCTAACCCTTAATCAACATCCAGGACATCTCGGAAAGCGTGAAAGACTCCCTGGCCAGAAGAGAGAACGTGGTTAAGAAGCCTAAACCATAGTATTGGCAAGGCGAATCGAGCGAGAAACCGCAAAGACATCTGATGCTGCTTACCGAGATAGAGAATCACAACCTGAGCGAGATGGCTGATGTATTAGCGAATGCACCCAAAGTTCCGGCGCGTTCTATTAAAATAATAAGGTTGTTTCAAGTAGTAGCGCCGCCATATCTCACCAAAATTACAAACTTCAGGAAATCTTTTGTCATCTGCTTTAAACAGGGTATCAAGACACCTACAAAGGGTTTAGACAAGTTAGTACTTGAAGATGAGGGCGGAAAAATTCGAACCGAAAATCGCAAGTGGGGAGCTACGTACCAAAATACGGATTCATCGAAAGTAATGAGCAAACGCTGTGGTAAAAATGCGTTAAAAATCCCCATGTTGTTTTTCATTCCCTGGTTGGTATTTTTGTTTCCTACATACCGGGGTATTAAAAGCAGCGCCTCAAGTGAAAGAATATCAAAAGCCGTGTCGACAATTTCATCGTTATCCTTGACTACCCCTACAATTCCTGCAAAATATCAGTGTCAATGGTTCTGGTATTTGAAATAAGTGAAATCCCTCCACGTACTCCAGATGAGGAACGCTATTCCAATAATGATAATGCAAACATCCCACAAGCTCCAAAAGTCAGCTGTGTAGAAAGCTGTCCCAGCATCTCTCATGGAGGAAATTTCATCAACAGCAAATGCGACAAAGAACACAATCAATGCTGTCTCTAGTCCAGTAATATGGTAGGGGTCTCTCTGTATCAGCACGCCATAATACAGTGCGAGAAATACGGCAAAGAAGAATGCCTCAAAGGCTTTTTGATACTTGGGCACCCTGAGCCTGCAGAACGGATCTGCTTTCCTACGTATTTTGAGGATTGTCAGACACCTCTACGAAGCAGATAAGCAGCTAGGTTCATTACCTCTTATTGTAGAAGTGGGGTTTCTTGGAGCCATCAACATCAAGCGTCTTCCAGAAGGAGATCCTTCCCTCCCAGCTATCATTCCATAATTAACACCGGTATTATTTTCCTAATGCTGCTAGCAAACCTACATTCCGTTTATCACACGCTCTACCTAAAAAATTATTAACTTAAGGTATTCTAGGGAACCTAACGGCGGGTGCTTAGGGTAAAACGCACCGGTCGATGCGAGAGAAATTTCTTTGCATCTGCTAGAATAGCAATTTCCAGGGTGTTTAGCCCTGCATATGAGGCGATGCTATCGGCTTCGAGGTCAGAAGAGGAAACATTGCGACTGTCACGACGACCTAACAGTCCGGCTGTTTCATCTCTTGCAGTGTTATTCCCGTCGTCGTAGTCTTCATTTCTCACCAACGGTAGTTCATAGCACAGGTACTCAAGAGCCTCGTTTCCAGAGAGGAATGTCAACAAATCAGAAGCTACAAACTCGCAAGCCAAACCCCTGCTACCACCCAAGCCGTGGCCACCAGAATTATCTTCTTCGGCGTCAAAATGAACTTTACACCAACTACTCGCAGAAAGTAGAATTAGAATCAGATAAGGGCGAATTTCAATCAGTTAGAAAAAGTAATAATAAATAAAGATCCGAGACAGGCAGGAGCAAAAAAACAGCCTGCTTGGAACTTCTCGGGTAGGCTGGTTTCAGGACGGGAGGTAAAAAACGGAACGAAAAAAATTCACTCACAGCAAGGCCGCGACCGTAGCCGGATTGTGACCTGTGCAAAAGGTGTCGAACACGTCAGTATAAAATGTAATAAAGGCAATAACGTAAATCTCTACGACAAAAAATTGGTTGCGGAAGAAAGCCACAGATAGGAGGCTGTACCCCTTTCGGATAGCTGGTTGCAGAGACGGGTCATCACTGGAGAAAGTTTCAAAGTGCTCATATTCTGCGGGGTATCGATGTATTCAACGACTAATTATTTGCGTTTGGAAAATAAATTTCGTGAATTATCAGTAAAGCAGCTTACATTAACATAAATAGGATATGTAGCAAGGGGGGGGTTATGAGGGCACCTGCGATGCTGTTAGAAATAATTCGGCACTTACAGTAATTCTTGAACGTCTCACATAGCTCTTGGAAATTCATGTCGTCTTTTACCACCGTGGGGGTCATCGGTGTCATTGGTGTCATCGGTGTGGTAGGGCGTCCCTCGTGCGACGACAACGGTCTTCTGTTAGGCATCCTTTTTTCTGGGGGTTTTCGGGAACAAAAGTACGGTAGGCGGCGCAGCTAGACGTGAGGGAGAGGACGTCTGGATAGAGTATGTAGGAAAAGAAAGGGAAGCGGTGGGCCAAGCTCGAAGATTGTGGGATAAGAAAAAAAAACAAAAGGAAAGAACAATTAGATCGGGCACTTCAAGAAAAAAGAAACTCCCCTCGTCTGCTTACGCTGGCACGACGCTTCTGCCGAGAGAGATCTGACTGAAACTACTTTGGCGAAGAAGTGGGGGATGGGAGGGTGTGGAGAAGTTGGGTTGGTGCAATGTGTGGTATGAGCACAGCCCAGGGATGTCTTATCCTCCGTGTGTCACTCACCAACCACTAACATCCAGCATCACATTAAAAAGAAAATTCTGGTTATACACGCGTCTAGCGCTACATGCGCCTACGGGCCACGTTCCGCGGCCAGCAAGCACCCTTCCACCTTCCTCATTGTTCTAGTTTTCGAGGTGGGGTTGTCGATATACGTCGGCTATGTAGCGCGTTAGCGGTAAGCCGATAAGTTGCTTTGTTTGTTTTTTTCCGTTAACACACACAAAGATCAGGCCATTCCTGTTACCTTTGTCAACTACAATATATCGTCACATCTCGAATACAGATACCATTCCTGGCTGCTGCGAGGCTCATAGAGGAACTGCCGAGCTCGCAAACCCATATGATAAGGATATCTCTGTATAGCTGCTATTGGATCAGGCAGGAGAGAAACTATTGTGTTATTATGCCCCTCCTATTGCGTTCAGTCGTACCGAGCCATGCGAGCTCTCCTTTGGATAAAGAGTACCGGCGCTCGTGCTGGTAACTTGAGCGGGAGGTGCCGTGAAAATGTTTAAATTACAGGGGTTTTGTGAGACTAACTTGAGCCTCATTTCTAAGCGAGAGATCATTTCCCTGCTGGTCTCTTACCGGCAGTTATTTCCGTTCGTGGGCAGCGCTGTCTGATTTGACGAGCCGCGCCTTTTTTTCGCCTCCTTCGGCTATCCTATCCAGGTGAGCCTTGAATCAGAACCGACCTCGGTCCACTTTACTGCGACCTACCGCACGGTACAATACCGTTCTCAATGAACCCTACTCGTACCAACTTCTGAAAACCATATGCTCATTGAATTCCAACTACCTACCTTGAATCGATAGTTTACAAGTTGGCACAGTGAGTGGGGTTTGAATTTTGGGCACCAAAAGATTAGTCGCTGCTGGGGTGGAGGGTGTTTATTGTGGAGACACCATGGTAAATAATGTGTTCTGAAATGTCCTCAAGAATACTCGAAGGAGGCTCACCGGAAGACTCCTATCGGCATATTAGCCTTATCCAAGTGCTGGGCTAGCACAGTCAGGGGGTACGGACAGAGAAGACGAAATAACTGGGATAAGAGTACTGGTATCCTTTCGCGATCAAACCCGCATTGATCTGGGTAGGTATCTCTCCGGTAGTCTGGCTCTAGTGTGGGAATTTTTATTGTCACCCCTCACTGCGATATTTTATGAGACCATGATAGCTGAAAGCTGATTTTTTTTTTTTTGATCCAAGAAACCGGACGATGGGATAGAACTATGCAACAGGCCCCAAGCCGGTTAAACTCCATCTCGTGTGACAGAACTGGGACACAGAAAATGCGCAGTACAGAGCGTTGCGCACTCATGCTATAATCTTACACTTACAGAATCACCGCGAATTACCGTAAGAGCTCGTGAAATTCATTATCTCCGCCAGCCTGTAATCTCCAGATTCAGAGACAAAAGCTCCTGAGAAGGATTCGTGTTTTCCTGACACAGTATAAGATTACCTCTCAGGAGGTGTTGGATCTCATTGACCTGTATTCGCAATTCTGTTAACTTGTCAAACTAAACCTATTCTGGGCTGACGGAGATAGTGGACTTCACGAGGTTTTACGATAGGGAACACCCTCCTCAAACGGGGCGGGCTTTTACAGCCACCGATGATACTCATGGCCAGGAAAGTCGTCCGATTGATCCGATTCAGGGGATGAATAGATGCGATGTCCTTGTTACACAGATTATTGAACCTAGGCGGTTGGTAATTGAGCCTCTTCTTAGGCAGAGGGAAAACTTTAATTCCCCCGACAGTTATTGGTGATTCTAGGTGAGCCATATCTTATGTCTTGGAGCTCTAAGGTTGTGAGGCTCTCTCAACTGATCTGGTGTGGATGTCATTATCTATCACTCGGCATTCTAGGGGTCGTCTCCTCCACCTGAATTTGTCTGCCTACATCCATCTCTGTTGATATCGATAAATCTAGGGCCACAGGGGCAGCTGCCTTGCTACTAGTCTTCTGTCTGCGCCGTGATCCTATAATACTATTATGGTTTGTTTTTGTGCGCCAATTCCGATCTCCTTTTTTCTTTTTTTTCTTTCGGATTTATTTGTTTGCTTGTTTCTAGATTGGATGTCAGCTTCTGTCTTTGTTTTTCATGGGTTTGACCATATTTTGTTCCACAAAGTCTTGTGACTTTACAGTTAATTCGTTTGGGAATGTTTGTGCTTTTCGCATACAATTACCGTGATAGCCGGCTTAACCGACGGTTGGAGGGCCGGGTGCTTGGGTCCGGGAAGGCTCTATGATGTTATATCTCAGCTCTCTGGCTTCATGCTTCGGGTTGGAAGTTTGGATATCACTATACCTACAGGGATCCCCTTTGTTTTCGTTTACACGTGTGTAGATCATTCTTGATTAAGGAAAAAAACTTACTCTAAATTCCCAGGCACTCTCCGAGATCTAATAGCTTATCTTGAAAATTAATATTTGAGAACAGCAGCCAGACACTGAAATCTAATCCTGCGTTCCAGCCACAAAATATAGTAACCCCCTTAAGCCCTTCAGTAGAAGGTGGGGGTCATTTTAGTTTGCGAGTTTCAAGGCTGATCCAGATCTTGTGTCAAACCCTTGAAAGGCAGACCATTGAAATGTTTAATCGGATGTGGAGCACCCATATACTCGAGTACATCTAAACTAGGTTCGTCCCTAGGAGCTATCAGGCACCTGAAAAGCAGCCGCCACCAACAACGAGATTTAGAACTGATACACTTGTATCATATCATACATGCGAGTGCTCAAAACCATGGAGCACATGTCTCAACAAGATATGGGGTAGTGGTGAGAAGCGAATTGGGACATCATATACGATGGCCCACAGTCCTCAATGCAACATATTGCGAAATAGCCTTATGGACCTGAACCTTAACGCTATGCGAGCCAGCAGCAATGATACCGGGACTAAATCCTATCAGCCTCTGTTAGTTCGTTCATTCATTGCCACCTTCTAGATCTACGCTAGTTTACAAGTGACGCAGACTATTACAGCTCCCACACCACAATTTCCCTCAATCCTACCTGTTATACGAGTACTTGACCCCTCTCCAACCGCCATTACTTGCGCTTGCGCTTATTCTGTGCACCTGTCCGGCTGACCCGAGGGCCCCCCTTACTTCATGCAGGGCGGGACCTCATCGCAAATCACTCGAGGAGCCTCACATCCATCCTCATACAGGTATCCTATCATCCCCCCCACTCCGCCTGGAAATCTGCCATGCGTTGTACGCATGTATGCATGCGTTCATGCATCGCCCCACTTAGGTTACAGGTTGGTTTCCACAACGGCGTCTTCGCTAACTTAAGCAACGGATCTTTGTCTACTTCTGGATGCTTTTCGCGGGAGGGTGGATGGGACCCTTGAGCGAAACCCTGCGCTCGAAATATTTTTTTTTTCGAATGACTGATGTGGTTTGGCGTGGAAGGTCACGTGACAACACGAGACATCACTCGCACACTCCGCCACAGAGAGCTCCAGGGTGTGCTGCCCTGTTTACTTGTACTCCTCTGGCTGGCGAGCCCGAGCGGGTAAAAGGGAATTCGGAACAGTGCCGCCGCGTGTCGTATTTAGGTGGAAGTTGTCTATATTAGCTAAGCCCTCTGGTGTACATGGGGACTGGTTTGTCGGACTTGCGCAATACGGATACATGAACAAGAACATCTATTTTTTTACTTTGCAGAATGGTTCAAGATTTGGCAGGGAGCGGGTGGCCCTTAACCTCCGCAGTTTTTTCCCTCCGGCTGATGGGCTTGGGGAGTGTATTGAAAGATACAGCAAGGTTTGACCGTGTATTGTTTATTGGGGCTACATATTTGTGGATAATCGTTAGCTAAGGAAGTTTTCTATTTCGCGCTACTCTTCGTTCCTAAGTAATTTCTTTGTTTAGAATTATGCAGGTGATACTATCTGCTCTATCGTGCGATATTTCTCCTCCCCCCGTTGCGCACTGGGGTTAGACGGCTGCTTGCTGCTGCTGGGGTAGTTAGGTTGATATTTTTATTTTTATTTTTATTTTGTTTTAGTGCTTTGATGCCGCGGGCTTTCGGTTTTCTGGAAAGCATTTGGAACATCTGCCACCTCGGAGAGTATTCTAACGTTAGAAACCCCTCTGCGGAGAGATATGAGCAACCGTATACTGGGACTGTTGAAGAATAGAACATCATTTTTGCCACTATTTTATTATTATTGGCGCTTAGGGGTACGTATTCATACAGTATTTTATCACCTCCCTGATATAAGCACATATCATACCCATGATGATGTCGGAATCCGGCCGTTCCGTGTTGCGTGACAGGACAGCAATCTTGGTGTGGGGGTTGAATCTTGGATGGGGTAACCGCCACGATTCGGCAACCGCCATGGTGGGGCAACCGTCACTTTTGGTCTATTATACTTCCATGCTCACGGCTAGCTTGCTAGTTCTCGACTACGGTGTTTACTGCAGCCCACCGCTCGAGATATAGTTTGCTACAATTTACCTAGAGGTAAGCCAAAAGTGGAACTTTCTCTATTACTGCTACTAAGTTAAGTCTTGGAAGGTTGCCCAATCCAGGACTCTAACTTAGTAGCAGTAATAGTGGTAACTAATGCGGGGAGGAGCACAGTATCAGTTAGATTCATTCAGTTAGAATACGTCGCCAATCTAGAATCGAACAAAGTTCATTTCAGTTCTCTGCACTTTGAATACCGGACGCACACGGGTAGAGCATTCGCGGTTCTCATGTAACCCTATCGCAGAACTCTATTACCGGCTCACCCACCTCCTCCTCCCCGACGATCATATCGCTCCCAAAAAACGAGGCTACGGTACTTATTCCCCTCATCACGCGATGTCAGTTACTAGCCAAGGGCTTCGGTCGTCCTGGGGCAGATGCGGACAAGTACCGTGAGATCCTTTTTGCCCTACGAAGAGGTACCTCGGTGTCACCTTGTCCCTTCCCTGCCGGGATATACTCATCTCATTTCTCCTGCACGTACCCATTGCCGATCTAGAATTTGAATGGGGTGAGTGTATTTGAGATTCTGATGTTATCATCACAAATAATACCTTGACGGCTTTTAATAGTTTATCTCTTAAGCTTGTGTCCTTCTCATATTTTTTCCCTGGTCAAGTCGTGGCGTTTCCCTACCGCCTCCGATGATACTGCGAGCTGCGGATGTGGCGGTTGGCTAGGTTTGGGTCTTCCATCGACTGCCATTTCCTAGCGAGTGTTACCGCTAGGGATAAGGATATATGGGGCTTGGAGTAAGCAAGCACGAGAGTGGGGGAGATTTAGGGTATGATACTCCATCTAGCATAAAGTGGATCACGATGGTCTAACTTCGGTAACGATGAGGCGGCCAAAGCACCTTAATGACCGGCGAGCGGGCTATTCTGTAGTTCAGTACTACCTACCTCAACAGTATCAATCAATGCGTTGATTTTCAGCAATTGTGATTCACGATATTCCAAATCCCCCAGAAGATACCCTCCCCTAGTAGACTATTTCTAGCTTATGGAGAGAATTACGATTAACTATTACTATACAAGTAGGAACTGGGATAGTTAGACCCCGCGCTAAGAGGTTTAGAATTCCCTTGCCCGGATTAGGGGATAGTCGGGACGGAAAAAACCCGGCTTTTAGCTCTCCACGAAAACAAACTTTTCCAGGAGAGGCAACTCCGAAGTCCTAGCGCGAGGTCCAATTATACAGCTTCTACGGTAAGCGAGTCTTTAGATATCTTCTAACGTTATCCCGCTACCGTACTTGCGGTAGAGACTTTTCGATTTCACCCCCAGAGTCGAATCTTAGCAATCTGATTAGCCCAGAACCGCATTGGTCTCACATCCAGAGTCTCCAGTGATACTCACCCGCCACAGCACTTTGCACAGCAGTGGCAGCACCGCAGATGCGACTGGATTTGATCAGTAAGTCCTGACGGATTGCATTAGATGCTTCACCAGCTTTTTAGCTTAAGGAAATATACTGGGCTTGGCGCACTGAAGAATCTTCTCTGTAAAGTTTGACAATAACAGCATGAGTCAGTATCACGCTCGCGAATAGTCTAATCTTTATTTAATAAAGCATTGGAATTGCACCCGGGTGTAGTACAAAGTGATCGTCCAGTGGCGAAAACAAAGCACGGCGGAGAGGCGGGGAAAGGAAGGAAGAGAGGGGGAAAAAAGAAAAAGAGTCAACATTCTGACCAGAAGACGGCGGTAAGACGAATTAGGTATAGAATACCGCTATGCATGCTACCGAACGAGTATAGTATAGTAACACCTCAAATCACGGCATATCACTCCGCCAATAGCTGCGCAAACTCGAAAGAGCCGGCGACAGCGGTTAGTAATGTCGACCTGGTGGCTTTCTCCCCCCGGTGCACAGTGTGCTTGTGAAACATTCCTGAGTGCGTTTGCTTTTTCGTAGTCCAAACGTTTTACAATGCACCGGTATTTCCTCCTTGCAGTACTCGTGTATAATACAACACAATTTAAGGAAGATTCCGAGAACGCTACTAATTGACTTACAAGTATCGTTCGGGTACCGTTACTGTAGCACGTGATATTCGATTCTTGACTAAGATGTTTAGTCGCTAAATATTTGTTGACAGTTTAGTGGTAGAATAATCGCACTCATAGGTCGTTCCGGGGGCTCTGGGAAATGAGTTAGGAGGGCAATAATTCTCTTGGGGGGGGGGGGGGGCGTTCCCAATCGATAGGTTTATC
>Ga0307507_10005219_pt1 | contig 21651 bp, 10 predicted proteins | sample 7_EM_MG_FD_207223 | JGI IMG/M metagenome (GOLD analysis project Ga0307507, IMG submission 207223) | Populus trichocarpa ectomycorrhiza microbial communities from riparian zone in the Pacific Northwest, United States - 7_EM | ecosystem: Host-associated > Plants > Roots > Unclassified | place... | reverse complement strand
GGCTCCGCACGAGGCTCCGCACGAAGCTCTGCGTACAGAGGCTCTGCACGAGGCTCTGCACGAAGCTCTACACGAAGCTCTACACAAAGCTCTACGTACAGAGGCTCTGCACGAGGCTCTGCGCGAAGCTCTGCGTACGGAGGCTCTACACGAAGCTCTGCATCTGTCAGATAATCTGTATTCTCTCTAAGGCACAGGTCACGTGCACAGGTCACGTGCACTGTAAAATCTCTTCGTAGCTCAAAGCCCTCGGGGGTTATCTCATAAATCAGACGCTCCGCAGAAGATTTGTTCCGTGACACGGGATAACACATAGACCCTTTAAAACGCCTGCAAACTCCTAAACCAATTAGAATAGCGCCCTAACTCCTGCCAACTCCTGCCAACTCCTGGACCAATTAGAACAGCGCACTAGTATTAGCCCCCTACGCACCCCCTATCACCTAATAAAATCTTCTGTGGAGCGTCTGAGAGCTTATAGGAGTTGCTTTGGTGAGAATTAAATGTTTTGGATTGCGCATTTTGACTTTAACTGGCTCTACTAAGACCCCACCAACAGTTATTAATGCTTTGTTTGATGCATTTTAATCTTAAGGTAATAATCTTTAATTCTATATATATAAAAGCTAATTATAACGCAGTTAAAGGCATAAGATATATTATGCAAAACCTTAACCACGTTTTGGAATTGAATGTTTTTACTACCTATAAACCGTTCCTCCTATTACTATCTATACCATAACTATATTACGTCTACTTTTATTGCTAGCCAAGTCCTATAACCTCCTACGAACTTCTGTGAACTTCTGCAAACTCCTAGGCCAATTAGATCGCTTGTATATAGACCCTAAGGCACGTCTGGCGTTGCTTCTTTATATATACCACCTGTTACTAATTAGAGCATAGCCAATTTATATTCTTTTTAACTCCTGCAAACTCCTATAAACTCCTACAAACTTCTGTAAACTCCTAAGCCAATTAGATGGCTAAAAAAAATCGCGATTGTAGGAAGAAATGGTACAAAGGTTAGCGGAAGACTAGGGTGGGCGAGGTGGGTGGGGTAAACGGGGCAGAGGTTTGTCTGTGCCCAATACTATAACCAAGTTGTATTGTAGTAATTAATTTAATGGACCTAGAAGAATTACTATCTATTATTAAGGAAGCTTGGCGTAAGAAAAATGTTCTATTATAGATGGCCGTTTTAGAAGCATGCCTTTAATGAATACTGTAGTATATAAACCTAGGAGGCCGCCCTTAAACTCCTTATTTTAAATAGGTGCGCACCTTAAGACGTCTAATATTTGGTTTTAGTAATACACTTCTTATTACACGTATAGGTTTTAGAAAAAGTCTTATTTTTTATACTTTTTTAATTTTAATGGGTAAGATTACTATCTAGTTAATCCCACTAAGCAAGCTTAGCGATAAACAGTTAGATAATATCTGGAAGCTTAATAGTTCCAATCTGTGTCTTATTAATTCCAAGAGTAGAAGAATAAATAAGGCGCTAATTATAAAAATAAAGAATGGTGTGTATATATACGTACTCCTTAGTCCTAAGTAGGCCTTATTAAAGTCTTTCTAGGATGTATTAAAGAGCATAGAACTATAGGCTAGGGTTAGTCTTATTATAATTAATAAGTGTTATTTAGTAAAGCAATGGGAAATGTTCTAACTGGTATTTACAATATTAGGCGAGCTACGGACAATACTTTATTAGGATATAGTTTGGTTTGGTTATTCTGCTATACTTAATAAGGAGGCAGAATAACTAGTTCTTAGCAACGCCGGTTTCCGCTCTATAAGTGACCGTATATACCAGACTAAGGTTATTAGGACTTCTATAGATTGCCCCAATGTCTTAATCTGCATACTGCCGCTTGGTAAAGGTAAGGTGGATTTGTGGGATGTACTATACTTCCTATTAGACGTATATATAGATTTAGATACCGTAGTCCCAGAGTAAATACCAAAGATAATTATCTTTATAGACGGTCGTCGGTCTGTCTAGGAAGCAGTGGTATACCTCTAAAGAGCACTCCTTATAAAGACTTTAACCTTTGCACCTAATAAATAGTATACTACTAATACTAATAGTAAAGCCTATTGCGTTACTAATGTAGTCTAGGTATATACTGTATATATTTAAGAGTATGATCATACTACTTGATATAAAGAGTTTAAGAAATCCTTATCGTCTATAAGGATTATAGTGGCAATAACCTCTCTTAGCATGGGTATTAATGTCCTAGATATTAAATAGGTAGGGCTTTAGAAGTTTCTAATTATAAAGAGTCTTATAGATCTATGGCAGCGTCTTAGTTGCGGTGGACGGGGCTATAGTTAGACTAGCAAAGGTTATATATTTCTGCTGTATTAGGCCTTTGACATAGAAGGTGTTAATAGACCAGAAATTAAACAGCTATAATTACAACCAGATATACCTTAGAAGACCACTTATAGGCTATATTAGAATTGACTACTAGCTAATTAAGTAATAGCGCGTAGTTAACTAGCTAATGGCTATACGCCTAGCGACGCAAGTGATACGGAAAGTGTTTCCTCTTAAATATTAGCTTTAAGCTAGGCTCTTACTCCTATTAACAAAGCTATAATAACCAAATTTTAGAATAAGGCAGAGATATCTTATTATGCTAGGCTGTTAGCTATATGGATGGAAATAATTAACGGTATATGCTATCGGAAGGCCTTTTTAACTTACCTTAATGAGAATAAGTTACTACTACAAGTTTAGGTTACCCGCGTACCGCCGGATTAATGTTATAGTTATTATAATCCGGCACTACTTCTAACTTTTACTTAGGCTCCAGATATTCTATAACTAATTACTTAGCCAAGAAATGGTACGCGAGCTTATCTTGCCCTAACTCTTATTAATAAATGGGCGACTACGCAGGCAGAAGTATTATATAGTAGTATATACAGGCGCATCCCTATGCCGCTATCTGCGTATATAGATACAATATGCCGCTAGTAGCTTGCGTACACGTATAAACTAAGACTGGACTTTTAGGACACGCTAATCTTTAATTATCTCTGTGCTAAAGCTCCTCTACTTTAGATATAGCCTTATAGAGAGAAATCTGGGCAACTGTTAGTAGAGCAACTTCAGTACTTTGTTAAGGAGGTTAACGATTTATATACTAAGATAAAGGATGCAAGACTTGCAAAAAAGTAATAATAGCAGCTATAGGAGTTATAAGGCTAGCATAGTTAGGAATCTCGTACTAGTGTATCTAATTATGCTATAGCTATTTACAAAAGGGATAATACCCTTGCTACCTAGGTTGCAAAACAAGAGGCGTTAAGGGCTGTATAAATGCGCGTAATTAAGACGGCCGGAGCAAATAAGTGTACGTCATTGGGTATAGCAAGAGATAGTACGCCGCCGTCGACGTTACAATTAGGAGAATGGGTTAATAGTATTATTGGTATACTAGCATTGCTATTATTAACCTTACCTACCCCGCCTAATGGTATATCTAAAGGTATTTAGTGTACTATAAGATATCTTAAACAAGCTTATATATTAGGAGAAGACGTTGCTAGAAATAGCCTTAATAGCAGCCAGTTAGATATCCAGTAGCCAGTTATTAATATATTAGATACTTAGAAAAGTGCGACTCCTAGTTAAAAAAGAAAAGGATAAAGGTGTAATAGCACAGAGCCTATTACCCTATTAATACGTCAGTTGCTGTTAGCAGAAAGAGATCCAAATATAGGTAAAATACTAACCTTTATACCTGTCTTAAAGAGAGGGCGCGTAAGGCATACAACCTAAAAGGGAAACGAGAACTTTTGCACAGAAATATAGACATCTAATTGGCCTAGGAGTTTATAGGAGTTTATAGGAGTTTATACGCAGTTCTAATTAGCCTAGGAGTTTGTAGGAGTTTATAGGAGTTTATAGGAGTTTATAGGAGTTTATAGGAGTTTATAAGAGTTTATAGGGATCCTATAGTAATTTAAAGAATTATTCTTATTAGTAAAGAAGACTAAAATAAAGGTAAATAATATTAAATCTCGCCTAGTAACGATAACTTAAAACCTTATCTTTAAACTTATATCTATTAACCACCTCTTTAATTAAAGCTTTTTTTTTTTTAAAAAAAAAGCTTTCTAAATAACTCCTCCTGCTATCTAGGTGCTCGCATGCCCATCTAATGTCCTCCTTAATAAGGAGAGAATGCTTGTGGCTATAGGCCTACTTCCTTATTACCAGCTTTGTTCTAGCAGGTTTTGTTTAGAGATGCTGTAAGTATTAGTAATAATAACTATTAACTATAAGATATAACTAACTAATTTAAATAGCCCTTCCCCCTGTTACCGCTGTCCTCGCCCTCCCCTTCTAGCAGCAGTAGCAGTAACAGTAGTAGTAGCAACAGTAATAGCAACAGTAGCAGTAGCGACAGCACTACTACCGCCGCTAGCGCTGCCGCCGTTGCCTGCTGCTAATAACGATGACAACAATAACAAATGGTTTGGTGGTGGGGAGTTAGGAGAGAAGCCGTAAGTATTAATAACTATATAGTATGTACTTAGCTTATATATATTTAGACTACTACTACTATTACTATTACCAGCCCTGGCCCTGGCCCTAGCTCTAGCTCCTGCCCCTACTCCTGCTCCCGCTCTAGCGCCCATACTCACTACCGCGCTTACTGCCGCCCTACCCGCCCTTACCTAGGCGCAGTGGGCCGCCTTATAGCGCGCCAACCCCGTCCGCCTGCCGTAGGCTTGGGGCCCCCACGGTAAGACGGCTGCTGCGTACGCCCCCACCACCTAAGGTAAATAGTGGTCGCAGTTGGCGGCGGGGTTAGCGGCTATAAGGCTAAATAAGCAGAGAGACTAGGGCCATATTGGCCAGATAATAGAGACGGATTTAGGGGTGGAGTTGGTAGGTAGTAAGCAATGCACTACCTACCAAGCCTTAGGTAAGGAGTGTTAGGTATACTCTAAAAAGGGTATATAGTAGGTAAGCAGGCCTAGGGACACCTACGCTCGCTACTAAGTAGCAGCCTACTCTGGCGGGTGCAGCCTTTTAAGGCGTAAGCGTAAGGACCCTAAAGATCCCTCGCCCCTACCTCCTAGGCTAAGGTCTTTGGCGGCGTACAAGCCGTCTAGTAGTCCACCACCAGGTCCTAGCGGCAGTGGCATTATAGCGTAAGGAGGAGGGGGGGAAGGGGTTAGCGTTGCTTTCTAGCACTCCGGTGCGCTAAAGTGGCGGCTTTTATAGCATATTCTTTATGGGTAAGCTTTAATCCGGCTATGTTAATCTAAGGGTAAAACCTAGACAATAATACTGTCTGGTACAGGCCTAACCATAAGGCATCCTTTGCAGGCAAGCTTTAATCCGGCTATGTTAATCTAAGGGGTAACCCTAGACGACGGCACTATCTAGTATAGGCTCAACTGTAAGGCGCTATAGAAGCTCTAGAGTTGCCCAGTAGGTAGTATAAGTAGATGGTGGTTAAATATAGTTGCTAGGTTCTGTTGTTATCTCATATAAAATTTTATATAAAAGTTTATGTGAAAGTTTATGCATAAGTTTATATAGATTAGTTAGCCTAGTTAAGGAGAAACGCGGGCATTTAATTAGCTTAGGAGTTTATAGGAGTTTATAGAAGTTTATAGGAGTTTAAGGAGTTTAAGGATTAGGTAAATTTAACCTAAGGGAGTTGCTGCCGGTATGCTGGTTTAGAGCATTAATAAATGTAGGCATTTAACTAGTTTAGGAGTGTGTAGGAGTTTATAGGAGTTTATAGGAGTCTGGAGATTAGTTAGCTACTGCAATTCCTATAAGGTTAATTACGTTAATTATTATAAGGTTAATTGTTAGATTAATAACCCTATTTAACATCTCCCTAACCTGGTTAGTATAGTCTTCTATATTGGCAAATTCATTAAGATTATCTAGGGTATTAGAAGGGTATAACCCCCTAAGCGTATTTAATTATTAGATGTGCTGCTAGTTAAACTAATTAACCTTATCTGCTAGCACCTTAATGCCTTCTTATAAGATATTATAAGAATTAAAAAACTTCCTACTAGCCAATTGCTTAGCACTTCGCGGTTTAGCTAGATCTAAAGTAAAGAGGGTATAAGCAAGTAAAAACATATCCGGTAGTATAGCGGCAGTAGTATAAGTCCTGGGCATATGCTCGCCAAATATAGCCTCTACTCTTTTACGTAACGCCCTAACCTAAGTATTAGATAGACATACCCGGTTAAATATAACATCTATATTATGGGTTGAGTTCTTATAACACTTTATCTTAATCTTATAGCTACCGTTAAGATGCTTAAGCCTAAGGTTAATTGCTTTATATATAGTAGCCCTACTAAGCCAGTTAACAAGCCCAGAGGATAGTATTGTATACTGTAATTTAGGAGTGTTTATTAAGGAGAGATTTTATTAATAGAATAACATCTTATAGCTATAATTGAGCTAGGATGCGCCAAAAAAGTAGACAATAAGAGGGTTAATAAAGTGCCTTAGCATACCTATATTAGTATATTTAACAGTATGCTAAATAGTTAAAAATAGCTTAACCTTCTAAAGCATACGACACATTATCCGGAATTTAATATTGTTGTGTGGTTGCTTATTAGAGCTATTACCATTCCACATATCTAATATAAAGGCGGCTAGATGGACGTCTTTAATAAGTTCTAAAAATTAATCCGGTGTAAGAGAACTAATAGCGTTAGTAACGTAGTCTATTTGCTTAAAGAAGTCTCTGCTAGAGGTAATAAGGTAGCCCTTATGTCACATTGCTGTATAGAATAATGCAACTATGTGCGCTATAAAGCCCTATGCAACAATTAGTTCTATTAGGTAATATTTAGCGTTCTCCTAACTACACTAACTGCGACCCCATATGGTAGTATTAGCTTGTAAGCAATAATAAGCCTCCTTTTTAGAAATAACGGGTGCCTAATGCGTACGGACAATAGTATTTAGTAGATTTATCTATATATGGAACTATATAGGTACGCCAAGAAGCTGATCCCGTTTGTTATATAGTTAGCATGCCTAGGTTTGCTCATTTTTGACAGCCCTAATATGGTATATAGTAAGTTGGTCTCTATAGACAAGCTAGAGTTGATTATAGAAGTCGTTATAGATAGCTCTAGCTTTGGTAGGGTCCTCTAGTATATATAGACCAAGCTGGTCTAGAAATATACTTTTATAAACGCTATATATACCTTTAATAGTACCCTTATCTTTAAATATAGCGCCAAATTGCTAGAATGTAGTCTTATTTATAGGAGGATAATATATATACAGCATTTTAGGATAGTGATCACTATCTCTAAATATAGTATTAACGCCATCTGTATAAATTCTCTTAAGTGCATCTAATATAAGGCTTTATGTGATATTTACCCTAATCCTGTTGTCTTTACTAGATATACTAGGGGCATTTAATATATCTTTAAGCCTAAGCGGTATTGTTAGATTGTGTATACCTTAATATAAACCCGAAGGTAGTAGCTTAGGGTAAAGAATAATAGCCGCCGTCGTTATTGCCTGCATAGTAGCTGTATGGCCCACAACTTCGTTACGTTTTTTGTCCTTAAAATTAACATTATTATAGACAATTACTGCCTACTTATTAAACGCTTGACGCTGGAGCTATCTCTAAGAAAGTTAGCTAATTGGCCTAGGAGTTTACAGGAGTTAGGTACTATACCTCTACCTCCTTAGTAACTTTAGCCATTAACTAACTAGCCTAATAATAACTATGACATATTCCAAGCCCTAATAGAGTCTTAATTACTTACTACTTTATACTAGAGCCTATTAAATAGACATCTAGTATTGTAGAGAGGAAGCTAGATCGCTTTTTAGCCCGAGAATAATATACTATACTAGTAATAGCAAACAATCGCCTAGATAACGCATCAGACTAAGGCGTAGCGTTATAACTAGCTTAGTAGGCGCGCTAATTACTTATAAGATTTAAAAGAATAGCGTGCTATGTTAGGGCAACCTCCTAGATAGTTCTAAAGGCTAGCTTAAAGTCTAGTGTCTCTAGGTCTGTAGTATAATTAAATTAACCAAAGTAGGGCTGATAGATAAGATTATTAAGCTTTATAGCAAAAGAATCTGCTAGAGAAGGACGCTGACAGATGCCCCTTATACGCGGATCGTCCATAGCACGCATTAGTACACGCCGTTGCTGTCATAGTTAGGCATATTGGAGGTGCTGAATTGTAACTACTCTGCCCTTTTCTGCCCTAGCCTAAGCAAGTATAAAGATTTAAAAACTCCATCTAACACGGCGTAGTATATTAGCCACCTATTGTAGCTTAAATTGCGTAGACTGCCGTTCCCTAGAGCTTATATTATATTAACTACAAGTAGAAGAAGGTTTGTTAGAGGAAGGCTAAAGAGCCTTAATAGCATTGCTATTAAGCTCATCGTTAAGGTAGTCTATATCGCTCTCAGAATATTCATCCGGGTGTCCGTTAGGAGGTAGAGAAATGCTAAAAGGGGCATTGGATAAAGGATTTTACGAATTATTAGATAGGGGCATATGGATTAGGCCGGCAACGTCCATTATTTCTCAATTTAATAGAGTAAGTAAATAGCTTTTAATTAATTCTAATTGCAAGTGTTTTAGAGTTAATTTAGGGTATAAGATACAGTGTTATAATAGAAGAGTTGTCGCCTAATAAGAAACATTAAGTTCTTATATAAAGAGGCCCCATAAGCTCTTAGACCCTTAGGGAGAAATTCCTCTTAGTGCGATCTAATTAGTCCAGGAGTTTGCAGGACTTGGTAGAAGTTAGTGCGCTTGTCTAACTGGCTTAGGAGTTTATAGGCGTAGCGCAATTTCTCCCCAGGGGTCTGATTTATGAGATAACTCAGGGGCCCAGACAATCCGGGTCGCAGCTAATCATGGTCTCGGACACGTTAAACGTGGTCACCAATGGGGGTCGGCGAAAGCTAAGCGTGGTTACCAATAGAGCCCCCAGAAAAAGGTCGGCGGTACTACACTTTTACCCATACAGAACGCGCATCAGTAGCCACATTTGACTTAAGCGAACACACAAACCAAAATGTCAAGAGCATATGCTCCGTATATACCCAGAGACATAGACACAGATATATATATACATCTATACCTACACATATACAACCGCATTTATATATGCCTTACTATACCAATAACAAGTGAAAACTATACTAAAGTGAATGAGAGTATAGTAGGGTGGCTAAACGGTTTATAAGTCAGTATGCACAATTATATGCTAGGCATATGCTAAGGATACGCAGGTACACTAGAGCGTACCTAACATCAAACACAAAGACGATAGTTCTCAAGATAATACAATCAATAGAGAGAGTATTAAAGATAAGGAGGGTGGGGAGGGCAAGGAGGGTAAGGGTTAAAATAATATATAACAGCGGTTTCTATTTCATATGGGTCTCTCTAAGGTAAGACTACGTATAACACTATATATAGGCCATATATATGCTAAGAATATCCAGAGCACACTCCAAGACTATAGAGTACTTATTAGCTCTAACAGTAAGCACTAAGTTATTGTCCAAGAGGCAATAGACCATATTGTAATGCCAGAATATCCAGCAACTAGAAAAGAAGAAATTGCACACTTTATCTATAAAGCAACACCTCTGCTATCTATAGATGCAGATAAAGAAACAGTACGTGAGGTTATTAAGCAGTATATATCAAAGGTATGCAATATATATGCTAGGTATATGCTGTACTTATACCTCTAGTAGATTTAATTTTCGTTTTATAAAACCAGTAACCCTAAAGTTACATAACTACAACTCCTTGGAGAAAACAATAATTGGGAGAGTAGAAAAGCATTTCATTAAGCGTTTAAATATAGCGGCATTAAACACTGCGAGCACGCTCACAAGGATGTCCTCCGTATATGCCCTATATATAATAGGGTTAAGCTTAAATTAATTAACAACCTCTAAAAGCGTAGCAGTCGTCCACACTAAGCAGTAGAGGTTAATGAAAAGCTTAAGCAAAGTATAGAGAAGTAAGCATTATCTATATATATTAGGTAAATACTTATAATATACAGCTACTACAACGGTATTCTATAATTATGGCGGTAGTGTACCTATTCTAGTATATAAGAACGTGTATATAGTAAAAGCAGACTAACGATGTTTTCTTAACATAGAGTGCGCATATAGCCAGCGTATGCGTAATATATGCTTATTATATACAGATAATGTTCATTGGTTGTTCTAGCAGCAGTAATACTAAACCATGGCACACTGCTTAGCCTTTATTATCAATAACTGCTAGGGTAGATATTTAATACCTACGTCTACTTGTTAAATATGGGGTTTAGGAACTTAAAAAAGAATATACCTATATTGGACATTCAACGTCAAAGCGAAAAAATTGTGGTAGGTAATATATACACTGTATATACGCTACACATATGCTAAGCCTATTAGGGTTTAACCATCCGCAAGGCCAAAGTAGGGTAGTAAGCCGAACATATAGTACATGGTTAGATTGCTATATTCCTGTTAATATAGCACGGTATCCTTACATTTGCCTTATTACACGGAATTCTTATATATATTATCCACTATACCTAACAAAGCTACCAATTGACCTTGCTAATAATGTAGTTAAAGTAATAAGGCAGGTGGAAGTCCTAAGCCTTACTACACGTATACCCCATATATGCACAGTATATGCGAATAAAACTACTTACTATAGTATAGGTCGATTCATCCTATCTCCACAGTATTATACTCTATGTAAGAAGTATAGGGCGCAGACACTATGTGCAGTGTATAGTAGTTTTAATATTAAGGATCGAATTACTGCTCTGATTTAAAAGGAAAGGATGCTATAATTCCTAGAGGGGACGGCATATACAGGTAAGTATAGGTTAGACACACGCTAAGTATATATAAAGCCTAAGCGTAGCAGGTATGCTACGCAAGTTCTCTATTAACCAATATAAAGAGAACACAGAGTAATAGATTTGGGCAATTTATAACTTTGATAATAAGCATTTCCTTATTGTATGCTGTATATACGCGTAAGCTAAGGCATTCTAACACGTAATATATATTAAAATGGACCTATTATTTAAAATGGTTTAAGGTAAAACGAATTTATTCTTAATTATGGGATAGGACGAGAATTCCAAACGTATGCATGCCCTATGCTATGCATATACTATGCATAGACTAATACCTATAATAGGAATTAAGGTGTGGGTATACGCATTTCTAAACTTAGAAACACGTGCTATATACACAAAGATGTTTTAGCTAGTATTTAAGGTTTTAAGTAATGCTGCCCAATTATCTATATAATTTGCACATATTTATGGAACCGGACTTCGCACGGCTATAGTTAATATATATAAGAAATAAGCTAGTAGTAAGTATACGCTGCGTATATACCTAGTATATGCTAATAATATATAGGCTTTAGGGATTACCTATATATAATTAACCTATCCCATAAATAGGATAAACACCTTTAGCATATACTTATATTCTACTAAGTATATATTAAATGAAACTTTATGAAGCGCTTTCCAACCTATAAAGCAAGATATATTATAGAGCAGATATAGGAAGCGGAGACGGAGCAGAAACTAATAGAGCGTATATAAAGTATATATATACTACATCCAGAGCTTACGTCTTAGATAAACAACAAGAAGAAAATATAGATACTAGCTAGGCTTATAAAGGAAAAGTTAAAGGTCCCTTATAAGTGGTAGGCATATACACGAAAGCATACTGGAATTAGTAAAAGTAGTTACTTTTAAGATAATAACTTTACCGGTCAAAACTTATGCATGCTTGCTGTAGTACTACAGTAAATGTATACGCTCTATATATACACCGCATATTTTAACATTTTAGTATAGGCTCAAACTCCATATATAAGAAATGTTTGACCTATAAGAGCTATATAAAGAGACAGGAATAGATAATATATAGAGAAATCATAGTAACTTAAAGCGGATAGCAGTATAGCTACAGAAACAAAGTATATATATACGCTGCAAATACAAAGTAGATGCTAAGCTTAAACAGCTTAGAAACAGCGGAAAGTAGCTAAGCAATAAGCTAAAAATCCTAAACTAAATCTTCCTTAGAATTTTTAGAACCTATTTAATACCCCTAAGCCTAATCTACAGTATATACCTAATGTAGAATTACCTACTATATTTAGTAGGTAGACTATGTTGCAGATAAGTAGAGCAGATAATAATATTGCATTAGTATTGGATACGTCGCGCGTATCCACAGCATATATAGCGCAGATGTTGCCCCTACTATCTTAAAGTTAAACGCCCTAGACTGTGGGTAAAAGGTATAGGTCTAACCTATCTATAGAGGAGATAGAGAAGGAGGTATATACACTCCGTATAGAAAATATAGAGCGACAAATTAATAAATTAAAATAGGCTAAAGATATATATAATAAAGCGAAGGAGCTAGCAGAGCTTAAGAAGTAGGCGTAGGAGCATAGTGTTAGCATATAGGGCGTATATGCACGGTATATATAGAGCAAGTGTTATAGAGTTCTATTACCATAAATAAAGAATTGATTAATATAGGCCTATAGCCCCGCGCCCTATATTAGGTATATACCTAGCCTATCCGTCCACTAAACTCTACCTAAACTCCAACTATGCATATTGCATATTGCGTATACAGTGTGTAGGCCCAGTATATACTAGGACTTAACCAGTAATATGGGATAAGCGGTGGGTTCCACCTACAGTAGGGGTGGCTTATATAGAGTATAAGCATAATATACGCAATAGAATAAACTAAACTTACTAGAGCTCTTACTACTACTATAGCGGCGGCCTGTTGTTTTTCTGCTCCCTATGCTAAATATTAGTAGTGTATATATAGGATATATGCAAAGCAAACCTACCGCTCTAGCGGCGTGTAGACGGCGAGGGGGACTCCTCACGGTCGTCTAGGGGGGTCGGGCCGCGCTGCGCATATAGTTAGCGTATGCTAAACATATATAGGTGAAATACTAACCTTGCGCTTTAAGCCGGTAGAGGGAGTGGTAGGGCCAACGCGCTATTTCCCTTATATTAGCATACGCCTAGCATAAGCGTGTGTTGACCTATGGTTAGTAGAAGACATTAGGGGTTTGCATATACGTAGGGTATATATATATAAGCTAGCAATATAACCAAGTAGTGGTTTTAGTGATATATATATAGGGGATACGCCAAATTAAATTTTCCTAGTCTCCTAAATATAGAGTTAAGTGTTAGTTTCGGAATTGGGCAGTATCCCTAGTAGTAGCCATGCTTATTCCTTATACACGCTACCCTTAGGCCTATAAGTGCCTTTAGGTCTGAAATTAAACTTAGGGGGAATAAGTATATAGATAAATAGATATATATATTAGGGTATAGTGCGTATATATAGAAGCAATACTAGTGCTCTTACCTCGCGATAGAATTGCCTACTAAATTAGGTAGCAAACCCCTAGTCCTAGGCACTGCATTTAATTAGCTCAGGCTAAGCGTATACGCGGCATAGGGTGGACATACGCAAAGAGTATATAGGCATCTGTATACTCTAAAATCCTAGAACCCAAGGGGCCACGACTATAGACACTATTAGCGACGCATATACAATATATAGGTATAGATATACCTAGGCTTATATAGGTATCTTATATCCCGCTAGCCACTAGAGAGAACAAACAGCTTTAGGGAACTATAATGCATTAGCCTCGTATATACGCTGCATATATATAGTATATACTTCTCGCCTGCGACCAGCTCTCTAACTAATGTGTTATTGGTAGTTGGGTTGGTTACTGCATATAGTAAGCATATACCAAGCTGCTATAACAATATAGTAGTATATACAAGCACCGCTGTGCTTATTGCGGACATGCCGGCAATATTATAGCCATATCAGTAGAGCCGTAGGCGCTGCGTATATGCAAAACATATACTTGGCTAAGCGGTAAAGACACAGCCGCACATCTGTATACTATTGACTGCAATATTACACCTAAACTTTGGCTTAGCATATGCTACGTATAGGGTGTGGATAAGCAATATATACTATAGTATTAACTAAGGAGAGCATGGAGGCGGCATTAGGTAGGTCTAGTATATACTTAGCATATGCCTACGCAGTATATAGAGCCGTATATACTCGCGTTATCTTAGACCGAAACGGTTGGGGCTACATACAGTTAGCATATACACCGGATATGCGGCTCTATATATACTTACGTCTTCCTCTAGCGAGAGCTGCTGTAGCGCGCGCTATAGTTATTATAAGCATATACCATGTATATGCAATCCTATAACTAACCAGGAGTTACCCAACTAGGATTAGGATTTAGAATTGGACCTATAAGGCTTTATAAGTATAGTATATGCATATACTCTACATATGCTTACCATGGTGATAGCTAAAGGCAGAAGGGTTAGCGGCAGAGGCTACCTATGGGTTATTAAAGTCTGCGATTATTAGATTGCTTATAGTGAGCATATACGCGGCATATACGATAGTTAAATTGGTAATAGAAATTCGCCTTATTCTTTCTGTTAGCATATGCAAGACCTATACCTATGTTATACTATACATACTCGTGGCATACGCTGTAATATTATAGAGAAGAAGTTATGGTGCGACTGTTATTATAGATATGCTACGCGTGTGTATAGGCCATATTTTAATGACTAACTACCATTACCTTATATGGCCATTGTTTAGCGTATATACGCAGTATATACACTGCCATAAACTAAGATATTTGTGATTTGAGGATAAACGGCTTTATATTTTCTATTTTATTTGAATTGTATGTGCATTGCATATATATAGGCTCAGCGTGGTCTTAAGCTAATCATAGTTATAAAGCTGGTTTGCAAGTTCTGACCACGTTAAACTTTCTAACCACGCTGAGTCTTTTCCATAACCACGCCGAGCTGTGAGCCCTACTTTTACCTATATAGAACGCGCATTAGTAGCCATATTTAACTTAAGCGAATATACAAACCAAAATGTTAAGAGCATATGCTCCGCATACACCCAGAGACATAGACACAGATATACATATATATCTATACCTACACATATACAACCGCATTTATATATACCCTACTATACTAATAATAAGTGAAAACTATACTAAAGTAAACAAGAGTATAGTAGGGTGGCTAAACGGTCTATAAGTTAGTATACACAATTATATGCTAGGCATATGCTAAGGATATATAGGTACACTAGAGCGTACCTAATATTAAATATAAAGACAATAGTTCTTAAGATAATACAATTAGTAGAGAGAGTATTAAAGATAAAGAGGGTAGGGAGGGCAAGGAGGGTAAGAATTAAGATAGTATATAACAGCGGTTTCTATTTTATATAGGTCTCTCTGAGGTAAGACTATATATAATACTATATATAAGCTATACATATGCTAAGAATATCCAGAGCATACTCTAAGACTATAGAGCACTTATTAGCTCTAATAGCAAGCACCAAGTTATCGTCCAAGAGGCAATAGACTATATTATAATACCAGAATATCCAGTAACTAGAAAAGAAGGAATTGCACACTTTATCTATAAAGCAACACCTCTGCTATCTATAGATGCAGATAAAGAAACAGTATATAAGGTTATTAAGCAGTATATGTCGAAGGTATATAATATACATACTAGGTATATGCTGTACTTATACCTCTAGTAGATTTAATTTTCGTTTTATAAAACTAGTAACCCCAAAGTTACACAACTATAACTCCTTAGAAAAAATAATAATTAGAAAAGTAGAAAAGCATTTTATTAAGCATTTAAATATAGCGGCATTAAACACTATAAATACGCTTATAAGGATGTCCTCCGTATATGCCCCATATATAATAGGGTTAAGCTTAAATTAATTAACAACCTCTAAAAGCATAGCAGTCGTTTATACTAAGCAGTAGAGGTTAATAAAAAGCTTAAGCAAAGTATAGAGAAGTAAGCATTATCTATATATATTAGGTAAATACTTATAATATACAGCTACTATAACGGTATTCTATAATTATGGCGGTAGTGTACCTATCCTAGTACACAAGAACGTGTATATAGTAAAAGCAGATTAACAATGTTTTCTTAATATAAAGTGCGTATATAGCTAGCATATGCGTAATATATGCTTATTATATACAGATAATATTTATCGGTTATTCCAGCAGCAGTGATACTAAACCATAGCACACTACTTGGCCTTTATTATTAACAACTGCTAGGGTAAATATTTAATACCTACGTCTACTTATTAAATATGGGGTTTAGGAACTTAAAAAAGAATATACCTATATTAGACATTTAACGTTAAAGTAAAAAAATTGTGGTAGGTAATATATACACTATATATACGCTACGTATATACTAAGCCTATTAGGGTTTAACCATCCGTAAGGCTAAGGTAGGGTAGTAAGCCGAACATGTAGTATATAGTTAGATTACTATATTCCTATTAATATAGCATAGTATCCTTACATTTGCCTTATTACACGGAATTCTTATATATATTATCTACTATACCTAACAAAGCTACTAATTGACCTTGCTAATAATGTAGTTAAAGTAATAAGGTAGGTAGAAGTCCTAAGCCTTACTACACATATACCCCATATATGCACAGTATATGCAAATAAAACTACTTACTATAGCATAGGTCGATTCATCCTATCTCTACAGTATTATACTCTATGTAAGAAGTATAGGGCGCAGACACTATATACAGTATATAGTAGTCTTAATATTAAGGATCGAATTACTGCTCTAATTTAAAAGGAAAGGATGCTATAATTCCCAGAGGGGACGGCATATATAGGTAAGTATAGGTTAGACACACGCTAAGTATATATAGAGCCTAAGCGTAGTAGGTATACTACACGAGTTCTCTATTAACCAATATAAAGAGAACATAGAGTAATGGATTTAGGCAATTTATAACTTTAATAACAAGCATTTCCTTATTATATACTATATATACGTGTAAGCTAAGGCATTCCAACACGTAACATATATCAAAATGGACCTATTATTTAAAATGGTTTAAGGTAAAATGAATTTATTCTTAATTATGGGATAGGATGAGAATTCCAAACGTATACATGCCCTATGCTATATATATGCTATGCATAGGCTAATACCTATAACAGGAATTAAGGTATAGGTATACGCATTTCTAAACTTAGAAATACGTGCTGTATATACAAAGATGTTTTAGCTAGTATTTAAGGTTTTAAGTAATGCTGCCCAATTATCTATATAATTTGCATATATTTATGGAACCGGACTTCGCACGGCTATAGTTAATATATATAAGAAATAAGCTAGTAGTAAGTATACGCTGCGTATATACCTAGTATATGCTAATAATATATAGGCTTTAGGGATTACCTATATATAATTAACCCATCCCATAAATGGGATGAACACCTTTAGTACATACTTATATTCTACTAAGTATATATTAAACAAAACTTTATAAAGCGCTTTCCAACTTATAAAGTAAGATATATTATAGAGCAGATATAGGAAGCGGAGACAGAGCAGAAACTAATAGAGCGTATATAAAGTATATACATACTATATCCGGAGCTTACATCTTAGATAAATAATAAGAAGAAAACATAGATACTAGCTAGGCTTATAAAGGAAAAGTTAAAGGTCCCTTATAAGTGGTAGGCATATGCACAAAAGTATACTAAAATTAGTAAAAGTAGTTACTTTTAAGATAATAACTTTACCGGTTAAAACTTATGCATGCTTACTATAGTACTACGGTAAATATATACGCTCTATATATGCACCGCATATTCTAACATTTTAGTATAGGCTTAAACTCTATATATAAGAAATGTTTAACCTATAAGAGCTATATAAAGAGACAGGAATAGATAATATATAGAGAAATCATAGTAACTTAAAGCGGATAGTAGTATAGCTACAGAAACAAAGTATATATATACACTATAAATGCAAAGTAGATGCTAAGCTTAAGCAGCCTAAAAACAGCGGAAAGTAGCTAAGTAATAAGCTAAAAATCCTAAACTAAATCTTCCTTAAAATCCTTAAAACCTATTTAACACCCCTAAGCCTAATCTATAGTATATACCTAATGTAGAATTACCTACTATATTTAGTGGGCAGACTATGTCGCAGATAAGTAGAGCAGATAATAATATTACATTAGTATCAGATACGTCGCGCGTATCCACAGTATATACAGCACAGATGTTGCCCCTACTATCTTAAAGTTAAACGCCCTAGACTGTGGGTAAAAGGCATAGGTTTAACCTATCTATAGAGAAGATAAAGAAGAAGGTATATATACTCTATATAGAAAATATGGAGCGACGAATTAATAAATTAAAATAGGCTAAAGATATATATAATAAAGCAAAGGAGCTAGCAGAGCTTAAGAAGTGGGTGTAAGAGCATAGTATTAGCATATAGGGTATATATATACGGTATACACAGAGCAAGTGTTATAGAGTTCTATTACTATAAATAAAGAATTAATTAATATGGGCCTATAGCCCCGCGCCCTATATTAGGCATATACCTAGCCTATCTATCTACCAAACTCCGCCTAAACTCTAACTATACATATTGTATATTGCGTATGCAGTGTACAGGCCCAGTATATGCTAGGACTTAACTAGTGATATAGGACGAGCGGCGGGTTCTACTTATAGTAGGGGTGGTTTATATAGAGCATAAGCATAATATACGTAATAGAATAAACTAAACTTACTAGAGCTCTTACCACCACTATAGTAGCGGCCTGTTGTTTTTCTGCTCCCTATGCTAAATATTAGTAGTATATATATAGGATATATGCAAAGCAAACCTACCGCTCTAGCAGCGTACAGACGGTAAGGGGGACTCCTTATGGTTATCTAGGGGGGTTAAGCCGCGCTGCGCATATAGTTAGCGTATACTAAATATATATAGGTAAAATACTAACCTTGCGCTTTAAGCTGGTAGAGGGAGTAGTAGGGCCAACACGCTGTTTCCCTTATGTTAGTATACGCCTAGCATAAGCGCGTGTTAACCTATGGTTAGTAGAAGACATTAGGGGTTTATATATATATAGGGTATGCGCGTATAAGCTAGTAATATAACCAAGTAGTGGTTTTAGTAATATATATATAGGGAATATACCAAATTAAACTTTCTTAGTCTCCTAAATATAGAGTCAAGCGTTGGTTTTAGAATCGGGCAGTATCCCTAGTAGTAGCCATACTTATTCCTTATACACGCTACCCTTAGGCCTATAAGTGCCTTTAGGTCTGAAATTAAACTTAAAGGGAATAAGTATATAGATAAATAGATATATATATTAGGGTATAGTGCGTATATACAGAAGCAACACTAGTGCTCTTACCTCGCGATAGAATTGCCTGCTAAATTAGGTAGCAAACCCCTAGTTCTAGGTACTATATTTAATTAGCTCAGGCTAAGCGTATACGCGGCATAGGGTGGATATACGCAAAGAGTATATAGGCATCTATATACTCTGAGATCCTAGAACCTAAGGGGCTATAACTATAAACACTATTAGCGACGTATATGCGACGTATAGGCATAGATATACCCAGGCTTATATAGGTATCTTATATCCTACTAGCCACTAAAGAGAACAAATAGCTTTAGGGAACTATAATATATTAGCCTCGTATATGCGCTGTATATATATAGTATATACTTCTCGCCTATGACTAGCTCTCCAACTAATATATTATTAGTAGTTAGGTTAGTTACTATATATAGTAAGTATATGCTAAGCTGCTATAACAACATAGTAGTATATACAAGCACTGCTGTGCTCATTGCGGATATACCAGTGATACTATAGCCATATTAGTAGAGCCGCAGGCGCTGCGTATATACAAAATATATACTTAGCTAAGCGGTAAAGACACGGCCGTATATCTACGTACTGTTGACTATAATATCACACCTAAACTTTGGCTTAGCATATGCTACATATAGGGTGTGGATAAGTAATATATACTATAGTGTTAACCAAGGAGAGCATAAAGGCGGCGTTGGGTAGGTCTAGTATATACTTAGTATATACCTACGCAGTACATAGAGCCATATATACTCGCGTTATCTTAGACCGAAATAGTTGGGGCTATATATAGTTAGCATATACACCAGATATACAGCTCTATATATACTCACGTCTTCCTCTAGCGAGAGCTGCTGTAGCGCGCGCTATAGTTATTATAAGCATATACCGTGTATATACAATCCTATAACTAACCAGGAGTCACCCAACTGGGATTAGGATTTAGAATCGGACCTATAAGGCTTTATAAGTATGGTGTATGCATATACTCTATATATACTTACCATAGTAATGGCTAAAGGTAAAAGGGTTAGTGGTAGAGGCTACCTACGGGTTATTAAAGTCTGCAATTGTTAGATTGCTTATAATAAGCGTATATATGGCGTATACAATGGTTAAATTAGTAATAGAAATTCGCCTTATTCTTTCTGTTAGCATATGCAAGACCTATGCCTATATTATACTATACATACTTATAGCATACGCTGTAATGTTATAGAGAAGAAGTTATAGTGCGACTGTTATTATGGATATGCTACGCGTGTATATGGGCCATGTTTTAATAACTAACTACCATTACCTTATATAGCCATTATTTAGCGCATATGCGCGGCATATACACTGCCATAAACTAGGATATTTATAATTTAAGGATAAACGGCTTTATATTTTCTATTTTATTTAAATTGCATGTGCATTGCATATGCGTAGGCTCAGCATAGTCTCAAGCTAATTGTGGTTACAAAGCTAGTTTGCAAGTTCTAACCATGTTAAACTTTCTAACCACGCCGAGTCTTTTCTGTGACCACGCCGAGCTGTGAGCCCCAGACAATCAATTAACCTATTTTATTAATTTGCAGCCACCTTATTTTTTACCCTTCCTTATATCCTCCCTAACTTAGGAGGTACTGGAACGGCAGCTAGCAGAGGACCGTTGCCAGAACTAGATGACCGTCGCCAGAACAAGACGACCGTTACCAGAACTAGACGACCGTTGCTAGAACCAGACAACCGTTACTAGAACCAGACGACCGTCGCCAGAGCCAGACGATAACAACTAGCCAGCAAACACTATAAACGATTCGATCGATCGATCGAATCAAGGTAGTATAGACAGGTAGGCATAAACAGGGAGATGCTAACGGGTAGGTAGATGCAGACAGGTAGGCAGATATAAATAGGTAGGCAGATGCAGACAGGTAAGTAGATGTAGACAGGTAGGCAGATGCTAACGGGTATGCAGATATAGACAGGTAGGCAGATGCAAATAGGTAGGCGATGTAGACAGGTAGGCAATGCAGATAGGTAGGCAATGTAGGCAGGTAGGTAGATAGGCAGGTACTGTAGGTAAGTTAATAGGTAGATAGGTAGAAGAGAACCATCGCTATATTATATCAAATTATCTAAAATATTATTATTTATTTTGCTAGCCTTATAAATAGCTTTAAAGTAGCTTTTATTTATTTAAAATATGCTATTAGTATAAAAGAGGTAAATAGCTCTAA
>Ga0307507_10005218_pt1 | contig 21661 bp, 7 predicted proteins | sample 7_EM_MG_FD_207223 | JGI IMG/M metagenome (GOLD analysis project Ga0307507, IMG submission 207223) | Populus trichocarpa ectomycorrhiza microbial communities from riparian zone in the Pacific Northwest, United States - 7_EM | ecosystem: Host-associated > Plants > Roots > Unclassified | place... | reverse complement strand
AGAGAGAAGAGTTGATTTAGCCTCTTGCAGTGATTAATAAGTGAGCTCGCAATATAACGTTTCCATACGGCATAACGTTCAAACCCCCTACTACCGAGCTGAACGGTATAACGAGGTTTTACTGTATACCCCGACATTGTACAATTGCTTTTGGGACAAACGGTTCTTACCAACTTTTTCGTTATATAATGGACTACGGTGTTAAAGGTAGAAATACTTTCAATTGACCCAATACCATGTCCATTGCCGTCTTGCATCTTAATTCGCTCCTTCTCATTCGCTATATCTGATTATTAGTCCCCTGGCAACATCTCACTTATTTGCCTCTTCTGCTTTAGATTGGAAATTTGCCGCACAACTGCTTGGTTTAAGAAAATTGGTCTTCTTTTGCTATCTCGGAATAAGATTACAGCGAGGTCTCTTAGTGTGTTCCTTTGCCATTTTTCCGCAGACAGCTTTACCCTCTGTTATACTATTGTACGTACGCCCTCAAGCCTGAAAAGGGATCGTTGGACCTGCGTACGCTTCAAACGCAGAAATGGGGAACCTCTCCACCCGGTGTGCATTGTGCACGGCCCACTGTTATCTCATATCCCTGTCCACTACGAGCCAAGGGATCGCTACGGTCAGCCACATTGCCAAGATTAGAGCGATTCTAGCTATCCCTATATCCACTGCGCTCCGGGCCTCCGTTTATTAATACAAAGAAGGCAGGAATTATTGTAACAACTCTATAAGGGTGACTAGCCTTATCCGAAACAAGTATTTGTCTGTCCATAATCTAGTATATCACTTAACCGTAGATTCGATCCGACGCTTTCCTAAAGTGTCGAACTGGATCGTATTTCCTTACTACCATCTTGATACTGGCTTCAAGTCTAGAACCCTATGTCTCAATACCCCGCTCCTTACCTCGTATGTCTCATCGAATGTCTCATCAAATGTCTAAATACTTGTTTCCATTACCGAATGACGACGTAGTCGTCATTCTATTTGCAACCTATTTGTCACCTATCTGGTGTATATATAGAGGCTCTAGAGCCCTCTTTAATAGACAGAGTTCTTATACCTAGTTGTCCGTTTAACAGTTATAAGCCTGATCTATCTACTAAATTATCTTTAATTCCAAAGCCTTTATTCCAATCAATTATTATCCTAGTTATAGACAACCATAATAATAAATTCTTAACAAGAAACCAAACCCGTTATTATATTATCTATAATCCTTGTAAGCCCAAACAATTAGGATAAATGGATTAAGGTAATTAAGTTAAAAGCAAATAACAATTATCTCTAAGAGTATATCGACCTATTAACACCCAAGACTAAATTACTAAAGCTTAAAGAACCTGTTTAAGCCTTACCCAAGGATGCTAATAGCCGGGGGATAACAAAGCTCGCAGAGCTAGATAAGGAGGAGAAGAAGGAGCTCCATACACTTAAAGTCGACTATAGGGAAGATATAAAGCTATATAGAAAATAGCTGTTAGCTCTTAATACATTGCGCAGCCATATTTAAAGCTTAATCTTATGTATCTACCTTATCTATACGTTCAAATGCGTCACCACCTATGACGTCTTGGTGTTACTAAAGCAGAGAATTACTCTGACTAATAACACCTAAAAGCTTCAAGTAGCTACCTAGTATGCAAAGCTTAAGAAAGCGCCTTAGAACCAGAACTTTAAGGTCTAGTTAGAGGAGTGGGAGAAGGTATATACTAAGTATAAGGAGCTAGGTCTACCTAAAATAAATAGTAACCGTTTAGTAAGAGACTTTGTATACATAGTTAATTTAATTACACTAAGCTGGTCCAAATATTGGAAAAACCAGCTTAAAAGGATAGAGTAGGAGAAGGAGAAGCTTCCTGGCTTCTTTAAACTAGTTAAAATCTACTAAAATTACTGTTATACGGAGCTCGCCTAAAAGGGCAAAACCCTATAAGGATCCTTTGCAGCCACCTTTAAGGATAAGTTAAGCGAGTCACCGAATTTAAAGCTTAAGTTAAAGTCTAAATTATTAGCAGATGAGTAAAAGAAGGAAAGGTAACCACTACTAGAGTGCCTATACAGAAAGCGTTACTACTTTAATAAGTGCTGGTATATTCTAGAGTCGATTTCTTGCCCATTATGGTTTAAACTAAGTAACGAAATTTAGAAGAAGGTGGATGAAAAGATTACTAATATAATGCCTAAAATTAAGGCTCGTATTAAGTAAATTAAAAAGGACAATTAAGCTAATAAGAAGCTAAAGGATAGTAACTAGCAGAGCTCTTAAAAGCCTAATAGAGGCTTTGCAGTTTATTAAGTAGAAGCCTATAACACAGCTTCTAGTTATAAGCTTTATAACAGTGTTATTTTTAACTTAGGAACCAACCTATACGTTATTAATAATTAAGCTAGATTTGTTAGCGATATTAAGCCTACCTTAGACCATATCTATATGGGCTCGCATATTAAAGAAATTAAAGGCTATAGCACAGCTATAGTTACAATTAACTACCTAAAAGGGAAGAGGTAGATATAGCTTTTAGAAGCAGCCTTTATACTAGGCTTCTATACTAACCTAATATGCCTCCAAAAGCTTAATAATAAGGGCGTCTATTAGAACAATAAAAAGAACACTCTTTACTATGGCGATAATATAACATACGCCTACTATAGCTACCACTATAGTCAGAAAACCATTAAATATAATAAGCCAAAGAAAGACTTACTAGAGGCTTTCTTTGCGACTTAATTAAAACTAGTAAAGCATTTATTAAAGCCTCTACTAAATAAGGCAGAAGGTCATATATGGCACCAGCGATTGGGCTATATAGGAAAAGAAGCAATTATATAACTACTTAAGTTAGTAATGGGCGCGATTCTAAAAGGCCCGACAACAGTAGAATATAAAGTATATGGAGTGAGTAAAGCTTATGAGGTAATATCTAGAAGAATATTAACTTAGTTAATAGTTCCTTTCTATAAAATCCACCTTAATTTGATACCTGGAATAGTTGTATTTAATAGCAATAAGTATGTGGTACACTTCCTTAACAACGCGACGTAAATAAATAAGGTAGATATAATAGTTAAGAAGTTATCCCTTACCTAAAGAGTCATTACATATTACAATATTATTGAACAATAATACGGCTTTAAGGTAGCCATAATCCATATAGATAAAAAGACGTCTCTTAGAGACGAATTTAAGGATTGGATAGCTAAATAAGAAATCACTCTTAAAAGATTAGCACTTAATACTTAATTACAGAACGGTCTAGTGGAACGATCTGGGGGGGTAATTGTAACGGCTTGTATAAATGCCTCTAAACCGAAGCTTGTAGAATGCTGTATTACGAAGATACTAAGCTAAGGAGCAAAAGAAGGTCGAGGAGAGGATACGTCTATATACAAGAGCCAAGTCTCCAAGCGAGCCCCTAACTAGGCCCCCTGTCTAGGTTGCATGTAACATCGTAGGGGCGGTGCCCCAGCACCGTCACAGTAATAATATAGAAGGCTTAGTATATAAGGATTAAGGCCTATCTACTAGAAGAGCTAACGCTAGAAGCCTATAAAGCAGCTACCTATCTACTTAATTAGACGCCTAGTAGAAGACTTAAATAGAAAACACCTTTTAAGAAAATCTAGTTAGCAATGGGTATAACACTACTAAAACCCAATATAGGACACTTATAAGTCTATAGCTGTAGGGCCTATCCTCTTAAATATAATATTCTACGCCTAAATAAGCTCGCGCTAAGGGCCTATATAGGATATCTAGTAGGGTATAATTTAATAAATATCTTCTAAATCTATATTCTAAGTTAGAAGAAGGTTATCAGAACAAGAGATATAAAGTTTAATAAGCAGTTACTCTATAATAACTTACAGCCAGATCTTATAAATGTACTCCAAGTAAGGACTAACTAAATATTGGAAATTATTAATATCCGTTAAATAGAGAATCTCTAAGACGAATTAGAATTGTTATCTAATAAAAGCGATAAGACTCTAGATAAGATTTAAGTTAATACTAAAGAAAGACAATAGGTGGATTCTAGTGGAAATTAAGAGGAGCCTAATACTAAAAGTAGTAAGCAATAAGATTTAAGCTTTAAAGATGACTTAGCTCTAGGGCTTTTTACCCTAGATAAAACGCCAGAACCTAACTTACTAGAGCCTCTACTATTGTCCTTAAAGACCTCGGCAAAGAAGCCGCACTATATTATAGTTCCAACTAATAAATCTAAGCCAGAGAAAAAGATTAATGGTAATATAGGAGAGCAAAACGTGGTTAAAGGAAAGAGACTTAAAGGTTAATTAAAAACCTATATAGGTTTTCTTGCTAATGTTACTAACAACTAAAGCCTTTAAGCTTAAAGATCAGCCTTTAATATAGGGCTTACCTTTTATAAAAAGCTGTACTATGATTAGCTCCCACCGCCGCTTAGAAATTAGAAGGAGCTTTAAAGATATTAATATAAGGAAGAGTTTATGGCTGCTGCCAAAAAGGAATACGCGGACCTTTAAAATTAAGGAACGTTCTAAGTTGTTAATAAGACAATCTATATTAAAACCATGCCTATTATCTGGGTATTTACCTATAAGATTAATAATAATGGATATCTAATAAGGTTTAAGGCTTATCTTTGTATAAAAGGTGACTTATAAGAGTCAGTTTATAAGGACATATATACCACAACTCTGGTAGCAAAATTGTTTAGAGCCTTAATGGCGATCGTCGCAGTATTTAACCTAAACTGCTAGCAGGGCGACGCTGTTAACGCGTTTATAAATAGCGAGATTGATAAGGTTGTGTATATTAAGTGTCTAGATAGATTTCTGATTAAGGGCAAGTACCTACTGCTTTAATAAGCGCTCTACGGATTGCAATAATTACCTCTACTATAGTATAGCGACTTGACTATAATACTAAAAAAGGAAGGCTTAAAGCTAGTAGCGGAGGAGCCTTGCCTATATTATAACGATTAGCTAATAGTCTTCTTCTACGTTAATAATAATAATATTATTATTATTCATTGCTTAACGTCCGATTCGGATCCCTGTTAGGCCCACGCGGACTACTCCTTATATACATATAGGGAGAAAACTCTATTTAAGAAAACCCCGTGATCTATCTCCCCACCTTTTAGGGCTCGCTTATAAGTCGTCTACGAGTTACCAGTGGTGCTCTACTACCTTACTTTTTAACCTCCTTAGGAACCACTGCTGCCGTAACAAACCTATAGACGCGCTAGTATTACATACTATACTCTACTCCTATAGAGTTATTAGGGGGCGCCTATTACTCACCCCTTTGCTTTCTATTACTATTTTCTTTACAACCCAGAACTGGTCTAGCACATTTTAGCCAATAAGCCACTAGGTAGCCGCCTTAAGGCCTTTCTATATTAAGAGCAGTGTATTATAGTTTTCTATGCCAGCTGCTAAAAGCATTGCTTCTCAGCCGGTATATAAGGGGCATAACAGTATTACGTGTTTTGGTGTCTGTCTTGGCCAGCCACATTCGCACCTTAGGCTACCTACTAGAACACCCACCTAGTAAAGCCAATCTTTTAGTCCTATTATTCCTGTCCTTAAGAGTGTTGCTATTATATTTTCTGCCTTTATTAGGCCCTCTTAGAGCCCTTAGGTATTTACCCCCTATAGTATTACCTATACTATAGCTTGGGTTCCCCTTGCCTAAGTCTGCCTCTATACCTTTAACTCCCATTTATCTCTCCAGCGTCGGTCCAACCAGTATTGTATTACAGTAGATGGTTTTCTAGTACTCTTTTATACTTTACTTTAGCTCCTTTCTCTCCCTTGCTATTATCTTTACTAGCCTCTTACACGTCTCCCTTCCTCCTCTATATAGGCCTAGGCCCTAGCGCCGCACTATTCTTCTTCTGCTTTCTCTACCTATTTTCCTAATATATCTTCCCTACTTTAGGGTTATTGGTTCCTTCTCCTATAGGGTACCCTAGGGTCCCTCTATAGTTTATTTAGGCGTGTCTTGATATACTTTATAATATTAGAGTTACGTTTCTTTTACACCCTTTGCATTATATCGGCTTCAATATATAGTTATAGGGGGGGAATATTGGCTTCCTTCTTAAGCAGTACTGTGGCCGTTTGCTTATACCCACCTATTATACTCCTAAGGCAGGCTATTTGGACCTTTTAGAGTGGTTTAAGGAGTAATTTAGGGGGGCCTTTCTCGGTTTCTCTAGTGACCCAAATGCTAGATCTATACGTTATAATTGGCCGGATAACTGCTGTGTATAGTAGGCGTAACCTCTAGAAGCATGGACCCCATATAGAATTAACAATCCTAGATATGGCAATATACTATACTTAGCCCTTATAGGCCGCTTGCGCTGTATATACGCTCTACTGGAGCTTGCTATCTACCTATACTCCTAATACCCTTAGGCCTTAAACCGGTTAACCCCCAAAGCCTTAGATATAGATTATATGCTAAAGATCTGCAGATTGGTTATATTTTCTTATAAAATAGATTAGCTAGTATTTCTCTAGTAAGAATTGGACTCTATATTATCTTGCCCATTCTATATAGGTGTTATAGGCTTTCTCTAGTGTCCTATAGTTCTCTGCGGCTATTGGCCCATATATAATTAGGTTTATGTTATTAACAAAGCCTATCCCCTAGGTCGCCCTTTTCTTAAAGGTGTTAAGTAGGTTACTTACAAAGAAGAGGAAGAGTATAGGCGACAGAGGTGATCCTTATAGTATTCCTATTGCGACTATAATAGGGGGGCTCTAGTATCCACTAAAGACCAGTAACATTTCTTTCTGGCCTATAAATCCTTAAATAAACTAAATAATCTATTCTGGGAAGCCCTCTGCCCTAAGGATGTATAGGAGACGCTTATAGGGTATATTATTATAGGCGCCGCTAATATCTAGGCTAAGCATTAATACTACAAAGTCCTTTTGCATAGCCTATGTAGTTTTAATAGTAGTAGCGAGTAGTGTAAGTGCTAATAGCGTTAAGCGATTCTTTCTTGCCCCTATTTAGCTTTGTGGTAATAGGGCGTGTTCCTCTACCATATCTGCTATATAGTCCGCTATAACCTTTTCTAAGATCTTGCTTAGGGTGTTTTCTAAGGCAATAGAGCGGTAGCTTCCTGGGATTAAGTAGTCTACTTTACCTTCTTTTTATAAGATAACCGTCATTATGGATCTTCTAAATTATGGGTAGTAGCCTATTGCAAAGTATACTCTGGCTACGTCTGCAAGCTAAGGTACTATAAGTAGTCCACAGGTCTTTAGGGCTTTGTTTAGGATCCCATCTAGTCCTGGTGCTATATTGTTTAAAAGGCGGCTAATAGTTCTAGCCATTTCTTCAGTTGTTATGTCGCTGTTAACCCTTAGGTAAGTCACCAGTGTTTTACCAGTAATGTCGCTAAGGTCTACTAGAGCTGGTTAAGGGAAAAATCTTTCTATAAGGATCTTTGCCTTCTTATTATTGTTGCTTATGGCCTGTGGTTCGCCTGCTCTTCATAGGGGTAGTAGGTGTGGATCTTCTACTAGGCGTCCCGCCTTTTTCTTTACCCATTTTGCTATGGTCCAAAGGCCCTTGTTATAGGGGAGACTCAGGTTAGTAGTATATTTGTTTATAAACCGTCTCCAGTTATTCCTTACTTCTTTTCTTAGGGTATTCTTTAGCTAGTTTTTTGTATCTTTATATTATCTCTCGTCCTTAGAATCGTGGCTGCTTATATATTTCCTCCTTACTCGTCGTTAGCCGGCTATAAGGGCCGCGCACTATGCGGACCATACGTGTTATGCATAGGGGCCCAGTTTTAAAACTGGGCAGTGCTCTTCTAGCCCGCTTTTAATTGCTGCCTAGATCCTTTTTAGTCTTTAATTAATTTCCTTAGGGGTAGCTAATGAGCCTTACTTGTTTGGTATTAGGTGGATTTCTTCTAGGTCTTAAAGTTGTTGTTTAATTGTATTAAGGAAGCTATCTATATTAAGCTTCCTTATTACGTATCTTTTACTACTTAGTTGCGCCTTAATATCTAGATCTAGTTATATCTAGATAGGGATATAGTCTAAGGTAAGTGCCCATTCTTCTTTAGGGGAGCACCTTTTGAGTCTCTAGTATAGGTTTTCGTCCATAATTATAAGGTCAATTGTACTTTTAGCGGTGCCCTGTTGCCATATAATTGCACCTAGGGGGGTAGCTAGCTTAAGGCCCCCGTTGTCTATAGCTCTTAGTAGGCACTCTGCCTGTCAATCGGCAGCAATATAGATGCCCCCCCACCATGGGTAGTAGAGGTTTATATCTCCTAGTAGAATGGACTCCGCGTGTTCAGTTTCTAGCAAGCTTATTACAGATATAATGTTCTCTGTCTATGCTACCCCTTTAACCCTAGGGTTATAGACATTAATGATTTATACTGGTCCCCTGTATATCTAGATGGTTATAACTGCAATATCTAGGTTAACTGCCTGCCATAACCATAAGGCAAGGCTGATATTTTTGCTAATCATAAAGCATACGCATGTGGCTGCTTTTGGTTTATATAGGAGCTGGAATCCTTGGGGGCAGTATGTTGATTATATATAGGTATTGTAATACGGCTCTTATATAGCAAGAATATGGTGTTTCTCTGGGTCTAGACTGTCTAGTAGGGGCCTTGCTAGACGGTAGTTCGTATTGCCGCAGTTGTACTGTATAATAGTCAAGTGGCGGACCCCCGGTAGGGGTCCTTCGCCTCTCCTTTACTCCTCACTTCTTCCGTTTCCACTTTCTCTGAAATGTTCAGAACTTCTATCTCCTGTGTTTGCTCCCTAGCCACTACTTATTTTATGTAGAGCTTTCCATTCCTGTGTCTTGTGTTCCGTTAATAATATTACAGCTGCCTATAGGAAGAAGGACCTACTTAAGCTTAAAACGTTTAAGGAGCACCTTATGAAAAGGTATAAAATAAAGGACCTAGGTGACTTTACCTAGTTCCTAGAAATTTAAATTATTCGCAACTAAGAGAATAGGAAGATTTGGCTTAGCTAGGACTCCTATATTAATAAGATCGCGACAAGCTTCAAAGTTAAAGATTATCGTAAGGTATATATACCTATAGGAATTAAGGAGCTTAACCTAAATCCAAAATAGGCCTTAAAGTAGGATACCTATCTATACTAGAGGAAGGTCGGATTAATACTCTATGCAGCAAATATTACCTGTCTAGATGTGGTAAAAACGGCAAGCAAGCTATTAGAATTCTTACAAAATCTATTACTAATATACAACGGAGCTACTATAAGGGTAATTGCCTATCTATATTAATTAAAGACCCTTGCAATTAAGTTCTTAAAGGAGAATATAATAAACCAAATCTTTGCAAGGGCAAGCAATATATCGTTTAGAGATAATCCAGTTAATAGGAAGAGTATAGAAGGCTACCTATTTACCTTATTTAGAGGACTAATTGACTGGCAATTAACTAAGCAAAAATTAGTGACAAAATTAAGCACAGAGGTAGAGCTCCTAGCTTTATTATATGCAGCTACTAAGTTAATTTAGTGGTAGTGATTTTTTAAAGAAGTTGGATTTAATACTAATAAAAAGCAAGTAATCTACTGTAATAATATACAGACAATACAACTCCTTACTAAAAGCGACGCTAAGCTTAATACTAAGCTCCAATACATTAATATTTATTACTACTAGCTCCGCCAGGAAGTCTATAAAGGAAGAATTAATATTAAATGGGTCCCTACTGCGGATATAATAGTAGACGGCTTAACAAAGGCTCTGCCTTATTAAAAGTATAAGATATTTATTTAATAATTAAACCTCGTTAACATTAAGGATCTAATTTAATTTAATTTGGATAATATTTAGGTAAGGTAACTCTATAGGGGATTTCTTAAAACTTAACACTAAATTAACATCGTGACTTTTTACAGCAGCCCAGAAGGCTCTGTGTAGCTAGGGGGGTATATTGAACTGGATCGTATTTCCTTACTACCATCTTAATACTGGCTTTAAGTCTAGAACCCTATGTCTTAATACCCCGCTCCTTACCTTGTATATCTTATTAAATGTCTTATTAAATGTCTAAATACTTGTTTCTATTACCGAATGACGACGTAGTCGTCATTCTATTTGCAACCTATTTGTCACCTATCTGGTGTATATATAGAGGCTCTAGAGCCCTCTTTAATAGACAGAGTTCTTATACCTGGTTATCCGTTCAACATAAAGCTAAATGCTGGGCAAGTTAATTCAATTACTTACCACGCGTATAATCTACATAGATTTAATTAATTACATAAATCAATCATACCTACTAATCGTACATCTGATAGTATAGACTTTATTCCACCGACTCGGAAAGTAGAAGAACCCCCCGCAGTTATAGTCGTTGTCCTACTTCGAGCCCTTGCATATTTGTCGAACTGGATCGGATTTCCTTACCACCATCTTGATACTGGCTTCAAGTCTAGAACCCTATGTCTCAATACCCCGCTCCTTACCTCGTATGTCTCATCAAATGTCTAAATACCTGTTTCCATTACCGAATGACGACGTAGTCGTCATTCTATTTGCAACCTATTTGTCACCTATCTAGTGTATATATAGAGGCTCTAGAGCCCTCTTTAATAGACAGAGTTCTCATACCTAATTGTCCGTTCGACAATATTGCATGTCGCGAATTTTAACGACCAGAGAACTCTATTTGGCTGCTCTGTTTGCCACATGCCGTTCTATGGAGACAATAAGTGTTAACTCTCTTATGTAGAGCGACTCAACTCTAAAGATTAAGTGTATATGGCAATTGTATATTAAAATCGACGAGTTCTACGACCTTATATTTCTCGTCATGGAGCCTTGATCCTATTGATTCTATTGGCTAGCTCTTATCGATAACAGTAGGACGAATTACACCGTTGCAAGGGATAATCTCTATGAGTTTTTAACAAATATCGACTTGTTAAAGCTGAAAAATGCTAAGCCTGAGCCAAGAGATAGAAGTTAGGAGAAGAAGCTAGAGGATTTATGGGAATAAAGTGACGAAGATAGCTATAAAGTACTAGTGCCCCCTAAGACCCTCTGTAAACTAGTTAAAAACAAATCTAAGTAGCTTTATTATGTAGAATTATATTCGGTAGTAGTCTAGGCGACGTGTAAAATAGCCGATGAGAATCCGATAATAAATACCCTCCCGGTATGACAGCCGAAAGCGACTCTCGATCCCGATTGCGAAATATCGGACTCGACGGCCCGGTAATCGGGTGGCAACCAGAGCAAGTTCTGTCCGTTCCACGTGACCCACGACCTGTTAATGCCCCATCCTTGGCGATCGCCTTTACCGCCTAGCTCTTGAGAAGATTCAGGTCTATCCACCTTTATACGACCAATGTTTGTAAGAATGTTTAAGTTGCTACTATCAAACGATAATCTCTTAATATAAGCGTCAGTTGTAGTTGTTTGGCGACAAGAACTTGTTATAGTATCCCAGACCTTGACTGTGCGATCGTGCGATGCTGACGCTAGCAGCTTCGAGTCGTGCGAGAATGCTACTGATATAACCGAATTACTGTGGCCCTCGAGCGTCTGCTGGAGGGAGCCGGTTGCGGTGTCCCAGACCTTAACTGTGCGATCGTGCGATGCTGACGCTAGCAGCTTCGAGTCATGCGAGAATGCTACGGACATGACCCGACTACTGTGGCTCTCAAGCGTCTGCTGGAGGGAGTCGGTTGCGACGTCCCAGACCTTGACTGTGCCATCGTACGATACTAACGCTAGCAGCTTCGAGTTGTGCGAGAATGCTACTGACATGACCCAACTTCTGTGACCTTTGAGCGTCTGCTGAAGGGAGCCGGTTGTGGCGTCCCAGATCTTGACTGTGCGATCGCGGGATGCTGACGCTAGTAGCTTCGAGTCATGCGAGAATGCTACTGATCTGACCGAAGCACTATGGCCCTCGAGCGTCTGCTGGAGGGAGCCGGTTGCGGCGTCCCAGACCTTAACTGTGCCATCATGCGATGCTGACGCTAGCAGCTTTGAGTCGTGCGAGAATGTTACTAACATGACCCAACTACTGTGGCCTTCGAGCGTCTGCTGGAGGGAGCCGGTTGCGGCGTCCCAGACCTTAACCGTACGATCGTCTGATGCTGACGCTAGCAGCTTTGAGTCGTGCGAGAATGCTACTGACATGACTGAATCACTGTGACTCTTGAGCGTCTGTTGAAGGGAGCCGGTTGCGGCGTCCCAGACCTCAACTGTGCGATCGTGCGATGCTAACGCTAGCAGCTTTGAGTCATGCGAGAATGCTACTGATGTGATTGAAGCACTATGGCTTTCGAGCGTCTGCCGGAGGGAGCCGGTTGCGGCGTCCCAGACCTTAACTGTGCCATCGTACGATGCTGATGCTAGCAGCTTTGAGTCGTGCGAGAATGCTACTGACATTACTGAATGACTGTGGCTCTCAAGCGTCTGCTGGAGAGAGCCGGTTGCGGCGTCCCATACCTTAACTGTGCGATCGTGCGATGCTGACGCTAGCAGCTTCGAGTCATGCGAGAACACTACCAATGTGACCGAAGCACTATGGCCCTCGAGCGTCTGCTGGAGGGAGCCGATTGCGGCGTCCCAGACCTTGACTGTACGATCATCAAATGCTGATGCTAGCAGCTTTGAGTCGTGCGAGAATGCTACTGACGTGACCAAACTACTGTGGCCTTCAAGCGTCTGCTGGAGGGAGCCGGTTGCGGCGTCCCAGACCTTAACCGTGCCATCATGCGATGCTGACGCTAGCAGCTTCGAGTCGTGCGAGAATGCTACTGACATGACCGAAGCACTATAGCCCTTAAGAGTCTTCCGAAGGGAGCCAGTTGCGGCGTCCCAGACTTTGACTGTGCCATCGTACGATGCTGACGCTAGTAGCTTCGAGTCGTGCGAGAATGCTACTGACGTGACCCACTTGCTATGGCCCTCGAGCGTCTGTAAAACGGCATTCCAATCTAAATTCACCTTTGGCTGCTGTGAAATCCAACCAGGTATATAATTTTGGAATGTATTTCGAATAATGCTTTCTTTTGGGGCAAAGATAAGTGCGGAAGAGTACAGCTGGAGGGGTGACGAGTCAACTATTGAGCGGTAGCTGAGGACAAAACGCTTCGCGTCGTGAAGGAAACTAGATACTTCGGTGCTTTTTATGGGCTTAATGATCATATTTTAGTAAATGCTCGCACTTAGTATCAGTGAGTGACGTACTTCTACCATGACCATCAAGTTGTCAATCATGCCGATGCTTTCTGATAACCTCCCGATGAGGCTCAGTGCTTCAAGCCAATGGAGGAAGTGACGCGTGAGAAAACTATGAACTTGGTCGTCATCGCATATAATGCCTCTGCCCTGCTTTAAATGATAGACCCAATACTGGCAAGCATATTGGATGTCTGACGGAAGGCATGCATCTACCGTGTGTTTGTTGACCTCTCTCTGTAGCCTTGCTGGAGTGCGAAGATTGCAGATATCTTCCTTGAGATTGCCGTCCGCAGACAAGCGTTCGAGGCATTGGGTTGCTAACTTGTTGTGTGCCTCTTTCTCGTTGACCCAGAAGGGGTTCGTCTCGCGCTTCTCAGAGTCGAGGAGGAAGTCCCGGAACGACAGGTGGAGTAGTCGTACTGGGCCATCTGGATTAGAAGGGATGCTCAAAACAGAATGGAGTAGATCTATTTTGCAGTCGACTGCTCCCTTGGAGATCTCTAATAGTCGAGCAAGGGAAGCGGTGGAGAGGGGGCTGGCGAGAATAACGATCGAGCCGACGACTTCCCGGAATCCTATTACTAGATGGTGTCTCTCCGAAGCGGTAAGCCCGACAAGCAACTGGTTCAGGACTGGGAGATACGTTGCGTCAAGCTTGGATTCCTGGCTTTTGGTTTGATATTGAAGGACCCTGGCAAGTTGTTCCTCCGGTGGACCGCATTTCCGGTCCTTGATGAACCGGCAGACGGTTGCAGCAAAAATGAACAAAGGGATGGCCATTCCGACCAGGTTTTGGACGCTTGTTTGGCCTGGCCAATCCAAGTGTAGTTGTCGATCTCGTGTGACTGATTTGTTATAATCATCTCGGATTCTTGCTAGCTCGTATTCCAGGAATGCGGAGATATCATGCTCGATAATAGGGTTAGGGATCTGATGGAGAATCATACCTTTATACTTGCCGCTTATGTCTTCAAAGCCGAGACGAATCGGCAACTCTGGCCTGCTTGTCACAAATAACTTGAGGTGTACCGATTTCAAGTGCTTCACTTGTGAGAGGAGGTGAATTATGATCCTGACGTCCTCTTCCCGATCGCACTCGTCGAGGGCATCAACCACTACTACTCTCCTCAAGGAATTCTGACGATCGCTACGTATCTTGTCCAAAGGCTTTAATACGAGTTTCTCGAACTGGTCCTTCATAGTCTTCCCAGAGATAGCCGGGTCGGCCTCTATCGCATTTCGGACGTGCGGCGCTAAGGAAGGTAGCTTGAGGACAAGCTGGGCAGTAATCGTAGTGAAGAACAACGCAGCATGGCCACGGTCGCCTTCGCCCCTCTTATAGAAGAAACTAGCGCCGAGCTCTCCCTTGTCGGCGAAGTTGTGGGCTACTGTGCGGGAGATTGTAGACTTGCCCGTGCCAGCCATGCCGTTCAGCCAGAATATACATTCGCTGTCTGGATCGCCGGCCCAATCGTCTATCTGGTGAAGAAGGTCAACTCGGGTGTCTGGATGGCATCTAGGGTCGTGTTCGTCGGCATAGCAGTCGAACGCGGCGCCCTCGGCGGTGCGGAGTTTGGCAAGAACGATCTCTTGATGGACGTCAAGAACTAATGCCCTGTAGACAAAATTGTCAGCTTCCGCTCCACAGCGAATGTGTACGATGTCACGCACGTCTGGTCAACTTGGATACCAAGAGATATCATGTCCTTACATCTTCCAAGGTCCTTCATAATGCCCTCCATCTCTTCATTCTTGAAAGGCCATTTTAAGGCGCGAACCCCAAAACGTCTCATCACCTGGTGTCTTCTTCCAGACTCCAACTTTGCCTCTAGGTCAGCGAGCTGCGAGAAGCAGTCATCGACCCCATTGCGCAAGGTCCGGGATGCCTCGAGTTTCGCACTATTCGGACCATTTAACAGCGACTGAACCTGTTTGAGAATGACCTTTAATCCGTCGGCTTCCCTTCGAAGGCGTGCGATGTCGTCTCTGGCATTCTTGACGTTAGTGTAGTACTCAAAGCACAGTGACGCAACCTTTGCGGACAATTGGACAACTGCGATAACGTTTGCGACAAGCCCAAGAGCCTCCGTCATTTCTGTCGCTAGGGAAACCAATTAGGGAAAGAGAGTAACTGGAATTCTGCTGTCGGCTCTAGTGCCGGTGGTGAAATAGCGCTCGAGGAAGTAGTTGGGTAAGCTTTTATCCCCATAACTTTGATTTTAGGCGGATTGCAAGGCTGCGGGTAAACGAAGATCTGGGGAATATGGCCAGGACGCTGATAACTCTTTGGCGTGTAATAGGGGTGAATCGCGCGAGAATGGGTGAGGTCTCTTAGAGAACCCCTTTGCAAAAAGCTTGTTGTTAACGTGCCTCCCCCCCAAGCGAGACAACCCCCCAAGCGAGACATACGCGTCTGTACGCGCTCTTCTTCTTCCCCTACCAAATTACACCCAAACACGAAATTCCTTGTACAAATCAATATATCCCTTTCCAAATTAAGTTCTCGTGAAGCTAAAGACTTTATATAAAAAGCTATACAAGACGTCGAATCGGGCGTTGAGCCATCAATTCGCAAAGCCTCCGACATTCGCGCATTACCCCCCTCTACCATTGCGCATCGCCTTGCTGGGCGTCTCCCTCAACACCTGGCTTATAAAACGCTACTGCATCCTTATTAGGAGGATCAAATTGTTAAATGGATACACAAATATCAGTCCTAGGGCGTTGCAATAAAGGTTAATATGCTTCCTATAATAGCGAGCTCATTCTTGGCAGAAGGCAGGGTAGTAGGCAAATATTAAGGGGGGAAATTTATACAACGCCACGGGCTCTATACTATTATAAGTCATCAATTGGATTGCTAGAGGGCCTAAAATAATAATCCAGTTATTATTAACAATTGGTTTAAGTTCTTTTAAAGCGTATAAGACAAATATTCAATTAAGCACTCAAAATTTATACACAACTTTAACAAGAAGGGGGTTATGCTAGGCCATATAGTGATAGCTCAAATAATTGTCTCTGGAAGGAATAGTAGGGAGAGGTTAAAGAATCGGACTATTTAATAACTAGGATTATAAGAGTCAGTCTCTATTATAGAGACAATTACTACTGACGGCTCTTACCTACCTCCGTTCCTAATTTGGCAGGGGCAGTAATACTAGGAGACTTAGTATCAAATTACTAAGCATAATAAGCGTCTTCGTGGATACGCCTATACGACCTTAACCAATGGCTAGACGGACGACTCGTTAGGCCTATATTACATTAAACACTACAACAAGTACACAAGACAACTTGTAGAAGATACTAAGGGTAATATTTAAAGCTACCATATACTTCTAATGGATAATTATTTAAGCTACCTTACCTGGCAGTTCATCCAGTATACACTATCACGTAAGATTGTCCTAGTGGCTCTCCTACCTTATTTAACGCACAAGCTTCAGCCACTAGATATAGGCTATTTTAGACCCCTTTAACACTACTACAGCATAGAAATAGACAACTTCTATTAATATAGCCATATAGGGGTAAACAAAGAGTATTTTATAAAGCTCTACCCAACGGTATACGCAATGGCGTTCACCTATAAGACGATTTGCGAAGCCTAGAAAGCCATAGGCCTTCTACTATATAATCCTACTATAACGGAACCTTGTAGCAGGAACTACGGTGGGTTCTGTCAATGGGCTAGGTATATAGGTATAACAAATCAACAACGTAATAATAACTGGTGGAGTGGTTGCCTAACAGATTAACTCTAATTATATTTTAAGATTCACTACCAGAAGAGAACTATCTACGGTAGGGACTAAGGTCCTTTAAATACACAACCATACTCCTAAGAAATCCTCTCTTATACATAAGGTACGTGTTATACGTGTTATACATAGACGTATACTACATATACTCCGTATACCGCGTATAACATTATATAACTCGCTTACTATTCCTCGTCACATGGTTCTACCAGATCTATCCTAGACTATGCCTATATTAACCAACTAGCTTCCTCCAACTCTTCTCCAGGTAGTCGTAATATTATACTTAAAGCGTCCGTAATACTATCTCCCTTCTCTTTATCTTTATCTTTAAAGATTCCTAATATCTCTAAGTTGTCTACTAGAGGTGTAATGTCCATTTAATTAGTCTGGTTAATATCCTTACTTATTATACCTAAAGCTTCTTCTTCTTTATAAGCGCAACGTTATGCTCGCACCGTGGCTGCCATACTATCGCTTAGTGAGATAATATCATTTCCGTATTCTCGTTGTGCGAAAGTGGGGTTAGTATATATTATAATAGCGAGTCCCTTATCTTAACAACCCTTGTCTTACTCAGAGTATACTAAAGTAAATATTTAATCGTCCTGCGATGTTCGCTCTGTCTTTAACGCTAAGTATGCGCGTCCTATAACTCTTAATAGTTTTTGAGTTCCCTAAGTAACTTATTATAGGGTCTCGTATTTAATCTGCCACTATAAAACTTAAGTCTAAGTTGGCCGCCGCACGTACCAAACTCCACTATTCTGCTAAAGAAACCGCTTGGGCCCTTAAGGCTTAACGTCGCTCTTTTAAGTCTTAGCAGGTTGCGTTTGCTCGGTTAACCCGTCTTAAGAAGGTTCGTAAGAAGGTCTATTCTAAGGAGTGGAAACTGGTTTAACAGGGTCTATCTAAGCTAGGTAATAAAAGGATTGGCTCTTCTCCTATAAGGGAAACAACTCCAAGTAGCTTAGTAATTGCTCCTCTTAGGTCCCCCTTAGGTAACTTATTTTTCGGCAATCCTTCTTTATTAATATTGCCTAACCTACTCTCTTCTAATACTCCTATATCTTTCCTATAGCTTTCTCTAGGTTGCTTAGTGGTTCCTAAGTAGTCTCACTATAGCCTATCTACTTTACTTTATACTATGTTTTGTTGTCTACGTCCTTATAACTAATGATCTTTAAAACTTACTATTTGTCTTCTTTTTATCCTCTATATATATCTGCCTTGTAGACTAGTAGTTTAACATTCCTATATACTGGCTCTAGTATTGCGATATGCTATATAGGGTAGATTTTTATTTTGGCTAGTAGGTTTAACTTATATATAACCAATAAAATTCTTTGCTTAACTTTAAAAGGTCCTAGTCTAACATAGTCCAATTTCTTACTTAGTCGTTAACTCTTAAAATTTTTGTGTAGTAGCTATACTTTATCCCCCTTCTTAAGATCTAGTCCCTTAGATCTCTTAGCATTATAGTACCTTTTTATTTATTCTTATACTAGTTTAGCTGTTTCTTTAAGGTCTATATAAAGATTTATTAACATCTCCATTCTTTATTTAGCTATGCTACTTATCTTTTTTGCTTAATATGGTGATAACGATATTCTTAGCTCGTATCCATAATTTGCCTTAAATAGTAATGTCCCCATTTCTTCTTGTGGTGTTATATTGTATGCAAACTGTATAACTAGTAATAACAATACCCAATTGTTTTATGCGTAATTAATATAGTGCCTTAGATACTGCTCTAGTGTCTAGTTTAGTCTTTCCGTTTATCCGTCCGTTTACGGATAATACGCTATAGATATTACTACGCAAACTCCTTGTTCTGCTAGAAACACTTCCTAAAATACTATTATAAATCTTAGATCTCTATCCAATATAATTTTATCTAGTGCTTTATATCTTGCGAATACTTCTCTTATATAGATTCTAGCGATATCCTCTACTAATATCTCTTTAGTGCATGCTATAAAGTATCCCCACTTTATTAGCTTATCCACTATTACTAAAATTACGTTATAATCTTGTCCTATAATAGGATCTCTTAACTTTAGTAACTTAATAATAAAGTTCTATAATATAACTTCCTATGGTCTTCCTGGTGTCTTAATAGGTTATAGCCCTCTATATAACTTATACCTCGTTGGTTTATTCCTTTAGCAATCTAAATATTTCTTTATAATTTGTCTTACTAGTCCCCAGATTCCTTAAATAATATACTCCTTTTAAAGTCTTAATACTAAGCCTATAGCTCCATTGTGTCCTTATATTATTCCCTTATGGAATTCCTTAACAAATTCTTCTGTAATAAACTTAGGTATATACATTACTTCTCTGTTTTTATATTACTCTAAGTCTAGATTCTCTACCTATGCTTCTTAGATCTTCTATATCTATTTACTCTCTAGTAATTTATAGATCTAACTTTCCTTAGTTACTATAATCTTTGGATAATTATACCTAATTAATCCATCTTAATCCTTTTGCAATAAAGCTCCCAATAGCTTTTTACTACTCTATAGTTTAGCCTTCCTACTTAGAGCGTCTACTTATATATTGTCTGTACCCTTAGTATACTAAATTTCGAAATAGTATTCTATAAGCATTTCCGCCCATCTAACCTGTTTTTAGTTAAGTTTCTTTGTTGTTAGGAATCCTATAAGGTTCTTATAGTCTATCTTTACCATAAATAGTTTTTTAGTGCCTTATAAGAATACTCTCTATTTCTTAAGTGCTGTAACTATACCTAATAACTCCTTATTGTAGATGTTATAGTTTAACTCTAGTAGTATCATCTTCCGACTATAATATACCACTGGGTGCCATCCATTTTAATATTTCTATAGGAAGTACGCCCCTAGTATAAAGTCTAATATATCCGTTTCTATAACCGTCTTTAGACCTGGTTAATAGATCTTAAAAACTAGCTCCTAGGTAAATAACTCTTTAACTTTCTTAAATAGTTCTTATTATTCCTTTCCCTATACCCATGGTTCTTCTTTCTTCGTTAACTGTGTAAATGGCTTAATATCCTATAACCATTGCGCTATAAACCTTCTGCAGTAATTGCAAAACCCTAGGAATAATCTCAACTATATAACGTTCTCTGGTTCCTACTAATTTACTATAGCCTTAATCTTCTTTGGATCTATACTAAGTTAGCCTAGTTTAATAATAAATCCAATAAAATTAGTTTTTCTAGTAAAGAACTTGTATTTCTTAATTGCTACTAGCATCTTTTCTTCTTATAGTCTCTTTAAGACCCATTTAACGTGTTCTTTATGCTCTTCCTTACTCTCTAAGTAGATAATAATGTTGTCAAGATATACCATAATAAATTCATCTAGGTATTCTTCTAATACACTATTAATTCGCTTCTAGAACGTTACTGGTGCGTTTATAAGCCTAAACTGTATAACTAATAGCTTATATAGTCCTTCCTTTAACCTAAAGGCTGCCTTTTATTTGTCGCCTTCCTTGATTCTGATCTAATGGTACGCCTATCTCAGATCTATCTTTATAAAGATCTTTATGTTACCTATCCTATCTTAGATTTCGCTAATTAAGGGTAAAGGATACCTATCCTTCCTAATAATGCTGTTTAACTGTCTATAGTCTATACACATTCTAAGTTTTCCGTTTTTCTTTGGGATAAATAGTACTGGATATCCTGCTAATAACTATAACGGTCTAATATATCCCTTTTATAAGTTCTCCTGGATAAACTCCTTAAGTGCTACTAACTCTATTTTAGTAAGCTTATAGATTGGAAAGAACTTTAGACTTATTTCCTTTTCTAATTCTATTTTATAGTCCTAAGCTGTATGCTCTAATAGCTTCTCACTTTCTAGTAACCATAACTTTTTACCATACTTATAGTATCTCTTTGGTATATAACTTAAGCCTTGCTTAGTCTCTTTATATATCGCTCCAACTTGGTACTATACCAACTTAGTTTACTATCGCACTTTACGCCGTTATATATCCTTAATATTAACTTGACCTATAACCTAATTAATCTTTGGATTATACTTCTGTAACTAAGGCATTTTTAGTATCGCCTTGTCCTGTTCTAATAGTAGGATATTAAAAGACATTCTAACTAGTCTCCCTTTAATAGTTATCTAAATAGGTCCTATTTTGAGATTAATAATACCTCTTTTATAGGCTATCTAATCTCCTAAAATTATTATAAGTGGATATAGGTGTTTCTTCTGTCTATATAGTAACTCTATCCTTTCTACTACCTTTGGTAATATGTGGTTCCTTATTACTCCACTATCTACCAATACTTTGAACTGCTAATCTTGCCACTTAGCTCTTAAATTTAGGTATTATCCTTAAATTCCTTTAAGGGTTTAAGGCTCTAATATTAGTTCCCTCTAGTTCTATACGCCTCCCCTTTTCCTAACTATTGGCTGCTTGATCCTGCCTATACTTAGTCTAACTTTAGCCAATATTTAGTTTATTTCTTTTCCTCTATATACTATGGATAAGTGTTCTCTAGGCACTCCCACTACTATTATCTATTTAGGTATTCTTCCGTAAGGAATCTTTCTAGTTAAAGTATTAAGTCTCCTTAACCTTATACTTCTACTAGGTGCTAACTATGTATATACTTAGTATTCCTAAACCGCTTTTCCTCTGGTGCCTAATA
>Ga0307507_10005217_pt1 | contig 21665 bp, 25 predicted proteins | sample 7_EM_MG_FD_207223 | JGI IMG/M metagenome (GOLD analysis project Ga0307507, IMG submission 207223) | Populus trichocarpa ectomycorrhiza microbial communities from riparian zone in the Pacific Northwest, United States - 7_EM | ecosystem: Host-associated > Plants > Roots > Unclassified | place... | reverse complement strand
TGTTCTGCTTCGCTTGGCTTGGGTCTCAGCTGCTGGAACTCATACTTTTCCTACCATTACACCATGGCCCAGTAGGGTACGCTTGGCATATCCTTCAGGGGTCCGGTCTGACTGCTGGATCCCTCTAGTGCATCCGAGGAATTGCGCCATACTCACATATTATTGACAGGGGTTCAAATTAGTAAAGCTACAAAGTAATATAAAGAAAAAAAAGATGATCAGTGCCCAATACCATGAAAGAGAGGAAAACATGAATGACAGAGAATAACATGACAGCGTTGATACTGAAGGCTTGACTGGTGGATTTTGACTTCTGGCTCCACTCCGGCTGCTGTTCCAAGCGTGCTCTGTTTCCTCCGCCACCTATATCATAAGCACCATCCACGATTGCCCTTTGATGTGCGAACCGTACATGTCCTTCCTGCAGGGTCCCAAGCTTGCCCACAGGCCTGAGCTCTAAAGCATCTTCTGTGATGTAAGATTGGTATAGGGGATTGCGAAGTTGTAAATGCTGGCGCTGCCGGTAAAGAAAGCTGAATTTTGGCTTTCCAGAAGGGGTAAGACTAGGAGAGGAGGTAAGAGGGAAACTGTGGCCGGGCTTGTGGTAGGAGAGGGCAGTGGTCAAAAGAGCAGTAACAAGAGAGGGGCAAAACTCACGGTGCGAGATTTTTGAACCATTAGTACCGGCAAGACAATAGCTATTGATAATAGCAGTATCAAGCAACCAGTAGAAGAATGGCTGCCAATTGTGTTGGGCACCACGCTGGGTAGAAAAATATGATCAGAGTTGATCAGCTATATCGACACTGCCCACATGCTGGTTGTAGTCATAATCGATCTTAGGGATTTTTAGGAGCTTGCGGTATTGATCTTTAGCAAATGGCCTTCGTACAGCGGTTGCATTTGTGCTTGTCTCCTGTAGCTTGCAGCGCATTTTTCAATCCAAGCATCAGGATTGAGATTATGCACGGTAGAAAGGAGGTGAACTGTGCTATTATCCTGCCATAAGAAGACCATCACGGGTGGAATACTCAATTTGGAAGGGAGTTGATCCATTTTTGTCTTCCTTGCTGTATCTTGCACCTGACGAACCACTACCCCAGTAGCAAAATTTCATTCCAGTATGCCCACAGCCTTATCCTTACTAGTATTAAGAATATCAAGACAGTCCTTACTACTAGTATAGACTGTTCCACAAGCTCCTATACCATAGTCTAGTAGCCAGGCAAACAGGCGAATTTTGAGAGGTAGTTGTCATTCTACGCTGTGAAAAAGTGTGATCGGTATGGTAATTTAACTAGCATTTGCAGTACTGCTGACAAAGTAGATGAGAGCGGATACAGCTTTTTGTGTTGAACTGGGGTGGCAAATCCTTTAACCCAGGAGGTAAGTTTCCAATCATAGGTATAGCTGGCGTTGCATACTGCAAGTACCTTGTAGTCTAAACCAATAGGCTTATTTGGCATCTTGATAGTATGTGCTGAACGGCCAAGAAATCTAATCATCTCATCGATAGCGACATTGGTAGAAGAAAGAAAACACACTTTAGCCCGATCCCGTAGGCTACTATTCAATGACTCTAGCTTTTTCCACCAATACTTCCACTGAAATGATAACTCGCTAGGCTCAGAGATATGCAGGTAGCACTTTAGCTCTTGGAATCTAGTGTAACTCATCCACATCATTGGCTCTGGTAGCACACCATTCATTTGTCTCCAGAATAGCTTTGGACTCATTGCCTTAGATAGACCTATGTATATCAAAAATTGCCAAGAAAGACCAGAAGCTCAGATGGGTAAGTTGGATACCATTTACAAATAAATGGGTGATATATACTTGCTAAACCAGCCTCATGAGATGCCGCATACATGTTGGTATGCTTTACTAGTAGGCTACTCTGCTCATGGGAAATGAAAAATGAAAAGAGCGTAGAATGATCTATATACTGGCAGCCTGCTGCAAGACCAATAGCTTGAGCTTTGTCTGGTGGGAATGGAGCATGAAAGGGAATATGTGGAGGTGGGGCCAGAAGCCACTGAACTTGCTCCGCTGCTGCGATCTTTTCTACCCGCACATCTGGCTGCCGCTTTGCCTTCTCTCCCTTCTCTGCCCATCAGGGAAATGTCGGAGTGTGGTTCAAGGTGGTCCTGAACGCTCCTGGTCCACCAAGGGGGGTCGTGGTCCCCGTGGTCCACCTGGTCCACTCTGATCCGCTCTGATCCACACTTTTGGAAATTTTACCAAAAATGTGGATCAGGGTGGATCAGGGTGGACCAGGAGAACCAGGGGGACCATAACCCCCCTAGGTGGACCGAGTGGTTTTTACATTTTGCTGATGCCACTATCCTCTTCCTAGCATCTTCCTCCTCTTCATTGTCCCCTCGCTCTCCAGCCACTTCCCTCACTGCAGCCTCTTCAACACTCCCAGCACTGTCTCTCTTCCCACCCCTCTCTATTACCTCACCATTATGGTTTATGCTACTTGTGTGACCATCTTCTTCTTCGGGAAAGCTGCATTCGCTGGTTGCAGAGAGGGGTACTCGAGTTTGCGATCTTGTGCATTGCTTGGTAACAGCTGTTCGCCCTGACTTCGGTTCAATAACTTGGTACTATAGGTTAGCGGATCATATTCCTTAAAACATGGTATCTCTCAATTACCTCTTTTATTGCGCAATTGTGGCATTCTTTTTTCCTATTACTGAATACTATAGCTATTAAGTCAACTCGCTTCTATGAAGTTTCCCCCTTAATCTACATTTTGCTGATATTGCTACCCACTTATTAATCTTCTGTCTTAGACAGTACTATTGCAAAATTTCTCAAATGGACTTAATTTCGTTGATCCATCTCTCTAAGGGATAAGAGGAAGGCTTTCTAACTCTTCTAACTAAAACTCTGAATCAATCAACTTATTTTACTTCAACCGATCCAGCTGACAAACCTCACTTTCACAAATCATTTTTCAAAAAAAAGTTCTATTTGGCATGCCACTCGAAGAAAGGCTCTCAGTTGTTCCTCAAAACAAAGGATCCTTTAGAATAAAAATAGTAAGAAACTAGTGTTTGACAAGACCAATATGCTCTGTTTGTTGATTTGGTGGTCTGTACTTTTTTGTTTCGGAGTATAAGAGACAAAATAGTCAAAAGTGTACCTATTATATTAAGGTTTATTTATCCTTCTGCACTTGAAAATACATAGAAAAACTGAAAATATCTCGGTATTTGTAGTATGGCGAACAGTAGCAGGGCCTAAAATATCTCTATATATTAGACACAGCTGAGTCTGCAATCTGCAAATCTATTTAAGAATCAAAAATTGTCGGGACGATTTTTTTCATGCTATTCAAATGTAATCGTCTCCATAGCTGATACTTCTACTAAATTATTATCCCCTAGCTGTAATTAGAGAGGAATTATTTCCCCTAATATAGAGCTTTTCATAGCTCCTTTAGATGTGTTTGGCTAACTATATACTAAAGGTTGACATGACTGAAGAGACCTGAGCTTTTTGATTGCAGGATAACACGTTGTCTGTTAGGTATGCCAAGAGTTCCAACCTACAAAGCTCACACACAGAGCTCTGTGTACAAATACGGAGGTACAGCGTCTAAGTGTTGTATAATATGGTAGTCTACGTCTTCATAATGTGAGTATGAAGTTGAACAGTTGTCAGGGTCAAGAGGTTTTCGCACTTACAAGTTTAGAGAACTTAGTTCGGTCGATACTTAGTTAGTATGGTTAGGACATGTAGTCTGCGAACACTCAGGGGCGGAATATAAATATCGAAGTGCCTCCCTCACTTGAAACAGAATCATCAAGCACTGGAGAAGAGATCTTATCAATACAATAAGTTACAAATTATTATTTCCTCATTATCCTTACACTACACAAACAACTTAGTTACACTTTACTATGAACCTTCCTAGACAAGATTCTCCATCTACAGAACTACTTGAGCATTAGGTCTAGTCCAGTATTACAGTTACTATACCAGCTACCCTAACACTATATTGATAGTTTTCCTTGTTTCCAAGGCTTACTACACATGAATAAAACTGTCACGACAAAGTATATAACGGAGAATATACACCAGACAGTTAGGCAAGACCTCTTTGAGAATCGAACCCTACAAAGACACCTTGAACCACTATGGCGTAGCAATCACCTCCTATAGTCGCCTATCATACCCTACGGGGTTACCATCGATCAAGAACTAGACGAGATTCAGATTCACTGGACTCCACAATATCTGCCTTACTATATAGACGACGGTGTTATAGCACCAATCTCCACAGAATTTATTCGGGGGTTTCTCGAAAATTACGAGGAAACCCAAGAAGACGCAGATGAAGAGTGGAACACCTCTTACCCACCTTTGAGATCCAAATATCACCACGAGATACCAGCTATTTGGACCTATAAAACGAATTGTCCAAGCCAAGACAATTCAACTCTATCAAGTCCCTGACGCTGTCTGCGAGACAGCCTGGTAACAAAGACAAGCTGCAAACTATTTCATTCGTTAAAGAAACATTTCACATCTTTGAAGACAATTGGTGGATTTACGAAATCTACAAGCAAGACATTCTCGAGTTCGACATTCTTAAACAATCAACCACAAAGACATATCCAATATCTCTTTTTCCCCAAATCAGTAGTGGAGATCCAATTGACGTGTCCAGTGGTGAACTAGCAGACCTGTTGGAGCGCATCACCGAGGTCTCAGTAATCTCCACCAATGAGGGACCAATCCATTCGGACAAAGTACCGTGGAGGACTGAGTCCCCATACCCACCAGGATCACTACGAGGGATCGGTGTGAGCATTAAGGACTTGGAATCCGGCAGACGACAAGGATCACCGAAGCCGAGGGATGCTAACGCCTTCCTAGATGCCCTAGCGGCAAGAGGAGGACTAGCTATGAGACACCTCGACGGAAAACTAGCAACAAACCAAGTAAAACTTGGGGATCTGGACGAAGACTAACTTGAAGGACTTGTACATGAAATCCAGGACACGCGACAAGAGCTCGAGGATGGCAAACAACTCGACGCAGAAAGACTAATAGCTTTCGAGGGAATAATCATTGCGGTCGAAAATGCTATTCAGACCTGACAAGAGAAAATAACCAGACTAGATCGTGAGCTAGATCATACGAGAAAGCAGCAGCAAGAAGCAGATGAACAACAAAGTCATCATCAAGTAGTAAGTTCCCAACTACATACAAACATAATGGGACAGGGCGAGACTTCAGCAAACAGGGCAAATGCCCTAGAGCAAGAAGTAATCAACCTTAGGGCTAAACATGCCACGGACGTCGCCACCCTTTAGCGGGTTGTCAACAAACAAGCTAAGGATCAGCGACAACTGACTGAAGGATTATCAGTCCAAATAGCCATTATAATGCAAAAATTGGCCAGTCTCCAACCAACCCCTACTACTACTACCCCAGCCCAGCTGCCCACGCAAGTTGCAGCAGACCCGCAGGTTGCAACAAGCCCAGATTGAGTACAACGATCGACGTAAGAGAGACGGGAACAAAATGCAAGAGAACAAGGCAGGCAAGATAAAGGGAAAGAGCGGGAAGGAGAATCACCAAGGCCAGGAAATCAGGGACGTGGAAACCAAGATCTCCCTCCCCCCACAAAAGGCAATGACCCTGATACCAGCAATGATGGATCGAACCATGGCGGTGGGGGAGGCGGAGGAGGTAACCCAGACTGGCAACCTGACAGGGTAGACCCTATTGACCCACACGTCGCCATGATGGCTCAAGCAATAGGAATAGCCATCGTGAACAGTGGCAAACAACAAGCTGATGCCCTGCTCCCATTCAAAAACAGAAAAGACCAAAATATCAAACCTTAGTTACTCCAATGAAAGGACTACCGCATAATTTGGTTAAACTGGAGATCACGCTAAGGCCTAGGGATTGGCATGTGGCGCAAAATAGGAGGTGGCAATTTAAGCGAATATCAAGATATTGGCAAGTGATAAGCTATGATGGCGGACATAGATTGTGGTTTGGGTCTTGGGAAGATTTCAGAGACCACTCAGAAAGGTTTAAGGAAGGTAAATATCTCTCTGGCACTCCGGTACTAGATGCTTAAGGTAGGCTTGTTTATAGAGCAAAAATGACTTATGATGCAGGGGTCTGGCTTTGGCTATTTACTCTCGGTCTACATATTCCTTGGCCGGGATATCTTGTTCATTATCCATTTCCAAATGGAAAACCCTTTCACCTTCTCCTACCTCCTGGTCCAAGCCTTCCTCTCCTTCAATCCTCCAATTCCCAATCGTTAAAAGTGAAGGATCAATACCTTTAATAGATAGCTCATCATCACAGGAGCTGTCAATTGGTAGTGTTAGTCCCAGCTTGGGAAATGTGGTAACTACTAACTCTTGGTAAGTTTGGTTAAACATCTCCCAGGCCTCCCCAACAGCATGAGTGACAAGAATGCGTCGCTCAGCAATTGCTGAAAGGTCAGATTGGTGTAGCTCAAGTAAATTGACTTGGTGTTGAGCTTCGTAGGTCTCGAGATGGTCTTCCAGAATATCCCGTAGAATATTCTTGAATAGCTTGTTTACTGAAATATCGAATGGCTACACAAGACCTGTGCAGCCTGGTGGAATCATAGACAGAATAATATTATTCGATCGCAAGGTTGTTAAAACCTCCTCGGTCGAATGAAATTTCGCAACATCCAAAGCGAGTAATCGGGGGCCGGAAGGAAGGGCAGGTACAAGGTATTCCTCAATCCAATTAACCAATAAGCCAGCATTGCTATATGCTGATTCATTCCACCTTATAGCCACCCTAGGATCATAGCGCACCATCTTCTCCTCCCTCTATCTTTGAAAGTATTCTGCCCGCCTTCCAGAATTCTCTTCTTTTCCCCCAAAAATTATTAAGTGCCGGACTCTTGGCTTTCCACTTCCGAAAACTGTTAACAAAACAGTAGCTTGGCGCTTATCCCAGCCACTATGACTAGCCTTCACTTGAACAGAGTGGCAACCCTTGTCAGCATAGGTCTGACCGTCTAGGTATTCGAAGGGCAGAGGTGCTTCGTCGAGGTTGCAAATACTGTCGAGTAAGTAGCGACCTACCACCCGTTCCTCATCACTGGTGCCAAATCCGACTTGGGAATTTCGCCAGTTAAATGGTAGGCAGGACAGAATTAGGTGTAAGTAATCCTCCGGTATCCATTGTGACTTATTTGTACAAAATCGGAGGGTTATTGAGTGTCGAGAAAGAAAACCAGCCAGCCAACCATCAGAGAAGTGGAATTCAGTGCTATTCCTTTCCGGATAGCAAGTAGTAAAGGCCCGATATTCTTCCCGTTTTAGCCAACCTCGTCGGACTGCCATGCAATCCTCACGCCGCAGACGATACTTGTCATAGAGCTCCGAATCTAGCTCCGGCTAGCGACAAATCTTTACCCTCTATCGGTTTTTTCTCTCTCCTTTCCTCCCACTAACTATTGGAGTAGTATCTTGACTCTCTCTCTAGTTATGGAGAGTAGTTATAGGAACCAGGTATCCCTCTGATACCTCTCGCATTAGAGATGCTTGCAGAACCCCGGGCTCGGCTTCATCTGCTTCCTGTGGCATGCGGTGATGCAGCCACCACCGAACTACTTCTATCTTAAATTCCCGGGTATAGAGACGCTGCATGCGCTTCCTAACCCCCGCAAAGTTTCCTCTGGTCCCCTCGGCAATTGGCTTCGATAGCCTGCCTGGCCTGACTCCAATGCCTGGCTGGTCTGGGCTAGGGCGTGGGCTCGTGGGCTCCTTGGCCCGGGGCTCCGTGGACTCCGTGGGTTTCGGTTATTGGGCACTGCCTCCTAGGTAAGTGTTCGGAGGGGCAATCTGGCCATATTTCTTCTCTCTGCTTCAAGGACTGTGGATTCGCGTTCATATATTGGTTTTGGTACTGGATTCAAAGGGTGGTCGATATCCATCGCGGCTCTTTCTGTCTCTTTCACGGCCCAGATTCTGGTACAAAGGTAAAATCAATTTACCTTTAAGTTCTCCCTTGACACGCACTGGCAGAACTCAATGGCTCATTGATTTAACCTCCAAAATCTCTTTTGAAGTCATTCCTGTTGACTCAAGGCCGGCGTTGAGTAACTTTTTCTTTTTTTTTATAAATGACTTCTCCTTTGTGAATCACCTCCTATGAATTAGTTGACGTTGAAGTAAACATGAGTAAAGTTGAGGAAATGTTGAGTAATCCAAGATTGTGGCTTGGGCTGACAGCGGAACCTCGCTTCCCTTTTCCTCTTTCATCCTAGACGTATTTCCAGTTGAACCAAATAATACGGTACGTCAAACGAAGTCCTAACCAGTGGAGATCAGACCAGAACCGCATTAAATATGCCCGGGGAAGAATGGAAGAAGAAGAAGTGTCAGCATTCGCATTTACCTATCGAAACAAGATGACGGGAGAATTAGGCCATCTAAAAATCGAAGGTTACGAATGTTGGGAGGCACTTAGAGGACAGTGCATCCTACGATTTGCACTCACGCATGAGGGAGAAAGATCCCTAGCATTATTAACAAAAGTTACCTACAAAGACAACATTGACCGATACCTTCTCGAGATGGAAAACCATAACACCCAGGTGGGAATGAGCGGAGTAGCTTGATGACAAATGGTAGAACAGCATATCCTGAGAGACGCACTACGGCGACTATCAACCGAAGAGTACGCAACAGACAGTGCCTGGATTATAGCACAAAGGGAACTCTGCAGACAAGAAGAAATATTCATGGAACAACTTGCCTTGCAGCACAGAAGCTCCAGAAACTCCCGAAATGAATCAGGAGGAAAAAGGAAAAAAGAAGAGAAGGCTAGTACCAAATCAAGAAAACAAAGGAAGTAATATTCTGCCGAGGAAAAGGCGGCATACAAGGTAAAAATAGAGGCCAAAAGGAAAGGAAAGGGCCCAGCCCCATGCAGGGAAAAATAGAACATACCGATTGGAATAAAGCCCACAAAGATATCAAGGACCCAGTGGTCCAGGAACAAAAAAGGGCGCAGCAGTGTACCGGTTGTGGGATGAGTAACCACAAGTGGGCGAACTGCAAGAAGAGGATCCAAGTATCAACAATCGGTACACAACCAAGAAAACCGTTTTGTCAAAAACCACGGTATTCAAATTCCCTGCAATGGAAGGCCGGCCCTATAACCCCTTTTCGATGACCCCAAATCTGAACTGTGACCAGACAAAAGTCACCAGAAGGGACACCCGTGTCAATCAAATTGGGAGACCTTTGGCATGGGATTTTAGCGACATGGAGTTAACATAAGTTACTCCCAGCACCGATGGCGATGGCACTCAGGTACTCGGAGAATGTCTTCCCTCCGAAATCAAAATCAAAAATGAGAGACTATGACAACTAGATCGGACGTTACCCTGAAGGCAAAAGAGAACAAACCAGAGCGAACTGGGGAAAGTATCATCAGGTACCCAGATGAAGACAAAGAGTTAGGATGGCAATAAGTAAAAGAAACTTAGTATGACCAGTCTAATGAGGACAACAAGGAAAGATTCATACTAGTGGCGACTAGCAGAATAAGGAATCTTTCCTCAAGAGCAGGCCCCGGGAATCTTACACCCGGACTAATGACGTGAGTGATAGGACACGTACGTCGAAGTACCTCTATACTATCCAACGAATACAAGCTCTGGCTGAAAGATAAGTTTAAGTTCGCGGATCTAGCTTAGAATCCCTTTATACCTGAAATATATAGCTAAAAGTCTTGCTAACAGTTAGTTAGAGAACTGGCACATCAGAGGATATGAGAATTCCTCGGCAGAAAGTAAAGACCGCTAGTAGTGGGCTGCCCGATAACCAAGTAAGAAAGACGTTTTTAGTTTGTATGAGGAGACCTTAAGGGTCGAAACTACGCGGGCGTAGTAACAAACCCCTGTTACCTACACCTGAAAACACGATGGACGATAAACGAAAACACAAAACCACGCTGCCAGTAGGCAAACGACTCAAGACTCAGGTCCCAAAACCTTCACACTACAAGTGCCCGAAGGGGCCTGCATTTATTGAAGCAGCCAGGAAGCGAATCCGCATCTGAATACTGCTTGATTCAGGATCAAACATCCTTTTGATCAATAAAGACTTAGTCGAGCATTTCGACATACCTTACTAGACTCGCCAGAAAGCGCTAAACCTCCTAGCTTTCGATGGCGAAGTTAATCCATCAGGAGGAAAACACTTCACACATCCTATCCTCCTCGAAATTGGAAATAATGGCCACCACACGAGTATTTCTTGTGAGGTAGCCATGGCAGGAAAATAGGACCTGATCATGCCATTCGGATGGTGGCACAAGGAACACCCCATGGAAAATATCTACGATCCCCAAAATTGGACATTCACCGAACAGTGGTGTCTGGGCCACGTCAAAAATAAAGGAATAGGAGAAATGTTTGAATGGGATGAGACGGTGGCTTTTGACGAAGAAGCTCAGTACTTTGGCAGAATATGTCGACAAGAGGACCCAAACCAAGTATTGCTGGACGAAATACCACGATACTACGAGGATTATCACAAACTATTTCTCACAGCGACGGGGGAGAAATTGGCAAAGCGAAGAATGTTCGATCAAGCTATAGATCTTAAACCAGGTGCCGAACCCCCCTGGGGACCAATCTATCCGATGTCCGCATACCAACTAGATACACTAGACAAATATCTAAAAGAAAGGCTGAAACAAGGAAAGATTGTCCACCGTCAATCACCCGCAGGGTCACCAATCCTTTTCATCCCAAAACCTGATGGAAAGTTACAACTGTGCATTGACTATCGCAACCTCAATAAACTCACAATCCTAAACAAGTACCCACTACCATTAATGGGGGAATTAAAGAACCGAGTGGCAGAGGCCAAGATATTCACCAATTTAGACTTAAAGGATGGATATCACCTGTTAAAGATACGAGAAGGTGATAAATGGAAGACCGCTTTCAAGACACGATACAGCCATTTCGAATACAAGGTCATGCCTTTTGGGCTTGTCAACGCCCCTGCAACATTCCAAGCAATGAGGAACAAAATTCTACAAGAGTTTTTGACTACAGGGTGGTCGTCTACCTAGACAATATTCTGATATACTCAGAGAATAAAGAGGAACGTATCGAATTAGTCAAGCAAGTCCTGGCAAAGCTAGAGGAACACCAACTGGCAGTATCGGTAATCAAGTCGGTTTTCCACGTTGAATCTGTCCAATTTTTAGAATATATAGTAGGAATTAACGGGGTAACAATGAGCGAGGAAAAAGTTGAATCAGTAATGAACTGGAGAGCTCCGCGATCCGTAAATGAAGTACAAATCTTCATCAGTTTTGCAAACTTTTATCGACAGTTCATCAAGGACTTTTCGAAAATATGCACACCCATAACAGAGACACTGAAAGGTGACAAGACCAAATTTCACTGGGGTTCTAAGTAAGACGAAGCCTTTACGGAACTCAAGAAACAATTTGTCACGGCCCCTATATTAGAACACTTCTATCCTGACAGAGAAACGGTGGCAGAAACAGACGCAAGCGACTTCGCGCTCAGATGTGGACTATCGCAGTTCAAGGACAAAAGGCTACACCTAGTGGCATTCCACTCCAGAAAACTAAATCCTGCGGAAAGGAACCAGGAGATTCACGACAAGGAATTACTCGAAATCGTAGAAGCCTTTAAGGAATGGAACCACTATCTGGTAGGAAGAGATAAACCCTTGACGGTATACACCGAGCACCAAAACCTACAAAACTTCCTTACAACAAAGGTTTGGAATCAAAGGCAAATCAGGTGAGCACAGATTGGGGCAGATTACCATTTCAAAATTGTATACCGCCCGGGAAAAAGAGGAGGAAAACTAGATGCACTGAGCCAACGGCCGGAGTACCGTCCCGAGGAGGGAGCTAAGCATAGCGAACAGTCGATATTGAAACCTGAACACTTCCAAATATCACTCATACATGAAAATGATGAAGATGAAGGTTACATCTCAGAACCTGAACCCAAGATAAGAAACGGAATCAGGGTTAAATGACTGTTAAACAAAGCTATACTACCAACCAAAGGATCATGGCTAGCGGCAGGACACGACATCTACGCAATAAGCGAGTTCATTATTCTAGCACAAGGGCAAGTCCTGGCAAAGACAGGAATCGCCATTGGACTACCTGAAGGAACCCATGCCCGGATTGCCCCGAGAGTTAGCCTAGCAAGTAAAAAAGGCATAGCAATCAATAGAAGCGTCATCGACACAGACTACACTGGCGAAATAACGGTTCTTATGATTAACCACGGCAAAGCAGATTGCAGAATTCAGGAAGGTGACCGAATCGCCAAATTCATTATTGAAAAAATCAACACATCTGACATGATGGAAGTGGACTAGTTGGAGTTGACGGAACGAGCGGACAGTGGTTTTGGGAGCACGGACATGTCTCCAAAACGTACAATCACAGTCACAGACGCCCAACCTATGATATGCTTTCTGCAAGCAAACTCCAGTAACAAAGAATACTTCAACATCGAGGACATTGGCAACCATTCTAGACTAAGACAGGAGTATTTCTTGATGTCAAGCGCGATTATTTCACCGATAGAAATGAAAGTATTCCAGGCTGACTTCCTATCAACGGCATCAGGAAAATGTCGGACCGTGGTCCAAGGTGGTCCTGAACGCTCCTGGTCCACCAAGGGGGGTTGTGGTTCCCGTGGTCCACCTGGTCCACTCTGATCCGCTCTGATCGACACTTTTTCAAATTTTACCGAAAATGTGGACCAGGGTGGATCAGGGTGGATCAGGAGAACCAGGGGGACCATAACCCCCCTTGGTGGACCAGGAGTGGTTTTTACATTTTGCTGATGAGTGGTAATGGTAAGTGAAAGGGACGAGGAATGGACGGCAAGAAAGAGGGAGCTCGCTATACTAGAAAATAAAATAAATGAGGTCCCAAGGAATTGGACGTATAGAAACAGACTTCTCTACTATAATATTCGAGTATACATCCCAAACGACGAAGGATTACAAACGACCGGCGCAAAAGGATGTCACCATTCGCAAGTGGCAGGACATTTCAGACAGGAAAAAAATGGGTGAAAACGTCACCAGGGACTTTTACCGGAAGGGACTCACGGCATGGATAAACGATTACGTGAGATCCTGCGATAAATGTCAATACAATGAGTCACCAAAGGATGTGCGATACGGATTACTACAACTACTACAAATCCCCTTCGCGGTATGGATTTCCATCTCGACAGACTTCATAACCCATCTACCAGAATCACAAGGTCGCAGACAGATCATGGTAGTTGTAGATCGGTTCACAAAGATGGCACACTTTATCAGTTTAAATGAAACCACGACCGCAAAAGATGTGGCCAACACATTCTTACGAGAACTCTGGAAACTTCACTGTGTACCCACCGAAATTATTTCGGATATGGATGCCAAGTTTTCGGGAAAATTCTGTGAGTCGTTATGCAAGTCACTAGGCATAAAACGAAAAATGTCTACTGGATATCACTCCCAAACAGATGGCCAGACGAGCAGAACCAACCAAACTCTGGAAGAATACCTACACAGTTTCGACAATTAAGACCAGAACGACTGGTATCAGCTACTACCACTAGCCAAACACGTGTACAATAACTCTACCACCAACGCACATAAAATGTCAACGTTCTACCCCAACTACGGGTTTCATCCATAGACGGAGTGGATAAAGGAACGAGAAGCTCAAAATCCCGGAGCAGGACTATACGCGCACAGGATGCAGGTAACTCAACAATAGGCCAAGAAAGCGCTAGAACAATGTCAAGAAGAAATATGAGCGAATACTACGATTGGAAAGCCCGTCAACAACCGGACCTTAAGGTCGGAGACTTGGTAATATTGAATGCAAAAAACATTCGCACCAAGCGACCAACAAAAAAATTAAGTCCAAGAATGCACGGCCCGTTCAAAGTATTAGAAGTCAAGGAAGCAGGGCGGGCTTTCAAACTAGAAATATCGCCGAGGTGGAAAATCCACCCAATATTTCATGTCTCGTGGTTGGAGCCCTACCAAACATCGGCACGAGAGGGAAGAGAACAACCTCCACGACTTCGAGAAGATGTCCAAGGAGACCTCGAATGGGGGGTAGAAAAGATCGTGAAGAGTGAGGTTATCACTTACACGAGGAAAGTTGGGAGACGTAACAAAGAGTGCAAGAAACCTTGTTACTTCATTAAATGAAAAGGTTGAGCAGAGGACGAGAATACATGAGAACCACTAGAAGGGCTAGGGAATGCTCAGGAGCTGGTAGAAGAGTTTCACAGGCATAACCCGTAAATGCTCGGACTAGTGGTGGTTGAATGAAGAGGAAAGATTTTCCTCATTTGGCCAAGCAAACGTATGAGGTTTTTCACACTACTACTTCGAGTTCGAAAAGGATATCAAAAATCGGTATTCAGGGACGAAACCTTGGAGGAGAGAGCTCATGTTACGCATGCCAAGAAAGCCAACCCATAAGGCTCACGCACAGACCCCTGTGTACCAATTAGTCAAGTACAACTACAAGGGATACATCTCGGTCTAGCTTAAGATGATAGTCAGGTGCCTCCGACTATAAGATCACACATGTTGGATTCACAGCCGCGTCATAGTTATTATTAGTTAAAATATAATTATGCAACAAGTCATAAATGACGGCGATAATAGCGCAAAGACGTCTAAGAGATCTAACTGTGCTTTTCCGTTCTAGGATACCCATAGGGTAGTAACAAGAGTTCTCTAAAAATGACGGACGGAATCAGAATAAACACTTAAGTAAAATATCGTGTGACAATAGCAGAAAACACATTGTGGAGCCCTCCGGGCCCGCTCAGCACCAGTTAGTACGAACAAGATAACTGCGCACAAACTGCTATTCGAGTGATTGCTGCCACAAACCAAGTTCAGAACCCTGATGCCCAGAGAGTGACAGGCTCTCCCGCATTGAATGGTCTGACACCTTTGAAGTTGGCCGCTTCATATACGGTTTGGTGAAGAGATAGTATTACGTTGGCATTGTCGGCTACGTGTACTCTAGACTGGCCAATTATCTGAGGGACTGACACACCCTCACGATAATATGGTAGTCTAAGTCTTCATAATGTGAGCATGGAGTCGAACAGTTGTCAGGGTCAAGAGGCTTTCGGACTTACGAGTTTAGAGAACTTAGTTCAGTCGATACTTAGTTAGTATGGTTAGGACATGTAGCCCGCGAACACTCAGACGCGGAATATAAATATCCAAGTGCCTCCCTCACTTGAAACAGAATCATCAAGCACCGGAGAAGAGATCTTATCAATATAATAAGTTACAAATTATTATTTCCTCATTATCCTTACACTATACAATCAACTTAGTTACACTTTACTACAAACCTTCCTAGACAAGATTCGCCTTCTACAGAACCACTCGAGCATTACGCCTAGACCGGTATTATAGTTACTATACCACCTACCCCTAACATACTGTTCAGTGAAGAGATATTATTATGTTGGTATTAGTCGGCTACGTGTACTTGGGACTAGCCTATTATCCATGGGATTCACACACCCCTATGATAATATGGTGGTTTACATCTTCATAATGTGAGCATAGGATCTGACAGTTGTCAGGGTCAAGAGGTCTTCGCACTTATGAACTCACAGAGTTTCGTTTGTTCAATACTTAGTTAGTATGGTAAGAACATGTAGCTTGGCTTAGTTGGTAAACTCTGTGACTGTGGATATAAGGTCCTGAGTTCAACTCCCACTAAATTCAAGGTTATTTTTAATAATTCTTGGAGGTGGAAATTAGTTAAGATACTTGCCAGGGATGCTCACGTAGCACAGAACGGAGAAGTGATCTTATCAAATAAAAGGTTATCAGGCTAGAAAATCTTCTTTACTTCTTTACCACTTTTTATCGGTCCACATCCGAGTAACTCAGTTATATTCATATGTGTAACCGGTACGAGTTACTGTCTTGATTTCGGAGTATCGTTTCATACTCAGTATGTTTTATGATTGAGTTTGATACCCAGGATGTTTTATGTTTGGTTTCGGAGTATCATTTGATACTCATTATGTTTTATTTATTGTGTCAAGATATCGTTTGATACTTGATATGTTTTCTGTAATGTTTTAAGGCTAGTGTCTTGGAGTCTTCATGGTTATTGTTTACAAGGCTCTGGTTAGCCTAAAAAGTGTATTTAAGACCTGCTATTCTCCGAACTTAGAGAGAGCAGACTTCAACAAACAGAGTTTTCAATATAATTGGTTGAACAGTTACTTCTTCCATTCGCTTCGAGAATCTAATAAGACCAAACGTACTTAGCTATTAGGAACTACTTGGTAGTTGCGATATAGTAAGAAGTTTGTTACAACAACTTAGTCTAAGCCTCCGGTACTTAGTCTCATTCGATACCGCACTTTGGTATAGAGATAGTATCGTTACCCTATCGATTCCCGCCACTACCCAGCAGGCGGTTACACTACAAGTCTTCCTATATGAGAAATCCCCATACGAATACACAACGGTCCAGCCAGGTATCGTAGTTATCGTACCGGCTACCCCAAAGATTGTCGATCCACAAGGTAGTTGCCAAAATTCTGATTAGCTAACTAAGAATACTAACCATTGGCTAGGACTTAGGATAACTCAAGGGTGATATGGGAACAGTTAGGTGGCAGAATAGGATTCTGCTTGCAGCAGTCATGGGTGGGGGGAGCGGGGGCTGGGTGAAGGTGTGAGTAGTTTTCTGAAGAGTATTTTGATAATTTAGTACTGACAGAACTTGACAGCTGTTAACATGGTTTATAATACAACAACTGACAACCAATACATTAAGAGATAAGGCAGCTGAGCTGAGTTGAAAGCTAGATACTGTCAAAAGCCTTGTATATCAAACTTTGCATAATATAGAAGAGAAGAAGAATCAGGCTTTCAAGAAGACCTGAATATACTTACTGTTCCTCTTACCCCACAGCCCCCCTTTTGTCCTACCCCATTTATCACTTCACCTTTCCCACTGCCCCCCTTTTTACCCCTCCCTTCCGCCTTCCCTTCCTCTTATGTTCTCCTCTTCGCCCTCTGACCCGGGCTTCTTCCCCCCTTACCCTCCTTTTTAGCAGAGTGCTTATTTAATATTAAGGTACTGTTTAGCATCCCACTATATAAAAAAAATAACATTTTTCCTAAAGCACACTGCAAACTCCTTTAGCCAATATGTATTAAAATATCTATATCAAGACTCTTGTAATAATATGAAAAACTAAGAAAGAGGCTTGTGAGCTGAGCTATAATCAAAAAGATGCAATGTTATAATAGAATATTTACTCATTCAATTCACAGGCACCAAAATTATCATATGTGAGTAAGATGAATTATGAAGATCTTAACAGGCCATTTTCTATAATAATCTGTAATGACTAGTAACTTAAAGATCAACTGTAATTACTTTTTGACAATTGGCCAACTTCAAGTTCATCATATCAGATGTTAGTCACTCATTTCGATATAGAAATTAGAATTATTATCATTGGCTTCTGGGATGTCTGACTCATCCCATGCCTTAACCTCTTCATAATCTCTATGCTAATTGCTTACTTCAACCACAGGAAGCATCAGCAAAATGTAAAAACCAGTCCTGGTCCACCGAGGGTGGTTATGGTCCCCGTGATCCTCCTGGTCGACCCAGGTTCACCCTGGTCCACATTTTCGGTAAAATTTTAAAAAGTGTGGATCAGAATGGATCAGAATGGATCAGAGTGGACCAGGTGGACCACGGGGACCACAACCGCCCTTGGTGGACCAGGAGCATTCAGGACCACCTTGGACCACGCTCCGACATTTTCCTGATGCAAACTCCTTAATATTCCACTCAGAGTTACAGGATCCCTCAATTAGTAGAGAAAGTGCTACGTGACAAAACTTCTTGTCACAAACGGTGACTAAGCATGGCAGATTTCCTCATGACCAATAGGTATTAGTTATTGGTTTGTTATCTTTCACGCCATGAGAGCAGTTGACTCATAGGTTTTCAGATGACAAACCCAACAGCGTGTCATTGGTTTATTGTTATTGGTTGTTTTAGTAACACGACTCGCGATTGTGGTCATGTGGTTTATGTATCTCGCACATGACTGATAGTTATGGGTCATGGGTTTGATGCATGTGACCGCGTTAGGGCACATGACTTGTTTTATAGGTTTTGATTGGTTGCAAGATATGGCGCAGCTGACTTGTACGAGTCAGCTGATGGATTTCACACTATGAGTCACGATGAGTCAAGAGTTGTGTGATGTGAGGATATGAGTCATGCGGGGTTAGGGTTGAGGGAAGAACCCCTATATATATCTGCAAAAATAATCCTTGGCGCACCTAGTTCACATAACGTGAACCGCGAATCAGGACGCAACCACTTAAACTAACTTTCACTTGGCGCAACTTGCGCAACACCATATCTTCAGGGCCTCACCTGGCGCCACACCATATCTTCCGGGCGTCACCTGGTGCAACACCATATATTCTGGGCATTAACGGGGCACCATCATTTTTGCCGGGCACAGTTTGATACGCAACCTAATCTTCAGGATTCTCTCTGGAAATAGGTCAAGGGTCCCCCCTTTGCTTTCTGATCTGGGTCACAATATATTTTACACTCATATAGTCCATTTCGATAGTCTTCCATTGAATTTCTAATTCTGCTAAATACAGGCGGCACCTGACTCATGGCTTCCCTATGGCTCCGAGTCGTCCAGGTATCCCTGCGGGTATTCCTGCGGGTATCCCTCCCAGTCAGAGTGTTAACTTCATGGTTATTGACCGCCTAGGAATGGGCCTTATACCGGCGTGTAGCTGGCGTCATGCCCAACAACCTCCCGCAAACAGAATTGAAATCCGTCCCGCGGTTGTGGAGGGATCTGGAATCGAGTAAAGTTCCGCCAGCTTAGTATCTCCACAAAAGACAGTGACTTCATGGGCTTTCATGGGACAGGGACGTACTTTATACTATTGGGTAGCTAGCGTCGAGCCCAACAACCTCCCGCAAACAGAATAGAGATCTGTCCCGCTGTTGTGGAGGAATCTGCAATCGAGTGAAGTTCCGCCTGCATAGTACCTAAGACCCCCTCTACAGAAGACAGTGAAATCCTGGGTTTTGATGCCACAGGGACGTAGTTTATACCGTTGCGTAGCTGGCGTCGAGCCCAACAACCTCCCGCAAACGAATCCGGAATCCGTGAGGTGGTTGTGGAGTAATCTGCAATCGAGTAAAGTTCCGCCAGCTTAGTATCTCTACAAAAGACAGTGACTTCATGCGTCCTTATGGGACAGGGACGTACTTTATACCGTTGCGTAGCTGGCATCGAGCCCAATAACCTCCAGCAAACAGAATTGGAATCCGTCAAGCGGTTGTAGAGCAATCTGCAATCGAGTACAATTCCGCCAGCTTAGTACCTTTACAGAAGAGAGTGACTTCATGGGTTTGCATGGGACAGGGACGTATCCTATACCGTTGCGTAGCTGACGTGGAGCCCAACGATCTCCTGCAAACAGAATTGGAATCCATCAAGCGGTTGTAGAGTAATCAGTCATCGAGTAAAATTCCGCCAGCATGCTACCCAAGAGCCCCTCCACAGAAGACAGCGAAATCCTGAGTATTGATGCCACAGGGATGTCCGTTATACAGTTGCGTAGCTGGCGTCAAGCCCAACAACCTCCCACAAAGAGAATTGGAATCTATCCAGCGGTTGTGGAGTAATCTGCAATCGAGCAAAGTTCCGTCAGGGTTACTATAGAGACCCCCTCCAGAGTAGTCAGCGAAATCTTGAACTTTGATGCGACAGGGACGTCCCTTATACCGTTGCGTAGCTGGTGTCAAGCCCAACAACCTCCCGCAAAGAGAATTGGAATCTATGCAGCGGTTGTGGAGTAATCTGCAATCAAGCAAAATTCCGCCAGGGTTACTATAGAGACCCCCTCCAGAGAAGTCAGCGAAATCCTGAATCTTGATGCGACAGAGACGTCCCTTATACCGTTGCGTAGCTGGCGTCAAGCCCAACAACCTCCCGCAAACAGGATTGGAATCCGTCAGGCGGTTGTGGAGCAATCAGCCATCGAGTAATGTTCTGCCAGCAGGCTCCCAAAGACCCCCTCCACAGAAGACAGCGAAATCCTGAGTCTTGATGCGACAGGGACGTACTTTATACCGGCGTGTAGCTGGCGTTGAGCCTAATAACCTCCGGAAAACAGAATCGGAATCCGTCCAGCGGTTCTGGCGTAATCAGCCATCAAGCAAGATTCCACCAGTGCCTAAAGAAGGGTCAGCAACTCCATGGGTATTGCCCACGTAGGGATGGGCCTTATACCATTGTGTAGCTGATGAAGAGCCCAACAATCTTGAAGAAACAGAACTGGAATCTGTCAAGCGGTTGTAAAGGAATCGGCCATCGAATTTTGAAATCGCCAGCCCTATAATCCTATCAACAACTATCAGGTTGGGAAGAATCCTATACCAGTGTGTAGCTGGCGATGAGCCCAGAATGATGCAGGTGTCAGAATCAGGATCGGTAGCGTGGTTGTGGTGGAGTCTTGAGGGTAGCTGTGGGCGTGATGAGATTGAGCGGTGAGGGGAAAGAGAGCAGTCACGTCGCGTCAAAGGCTAAGTGCCAAGAAACCACAACAACTCCTAGTACTAGTAGTAGAGACTGTCATAGGTATCACTTGCTTTCAGACTGGAGTAAGCTGGCATTTTCGCTCTCTGAAAGATCAAGTTCTGAAAATAGAACTCTTTGTCGCTCACTGGCAGGCCGGTGTGATTAGCGCTATCTTAAGATTAAGAGTATGGTGGCTTTCTCACTTGGCGCCCATAATGACCCAATCATTTTTGCCAAGAGTACCCCCTTTCCAGGTAGGAGAGATGGCTGGAAAGAGATAGGGGTCATATTCAAGAGGTACCCTGAATGTGGAGTGAATGAGTGGTGCATCTGGAGATGCGATGGTGTTGTGAGCTCCGTCAGGAAGCATCGGGTGTAAGGTTGTCTAGCCAGTAGTGTCTGGGGTAAGGCTGTATGGCTGGTGTACCTCCTGACTCACCTGGCGCAAGCGAAGGCGGCAACCCAGCTCTGGGTGCACCTAACGTTAAGGGCGCAAAGTTACTGTACCTGGTATCCTGACGCAACAGCGGTGTGCCTGAAGCAAGGTATTTTGTTGCTGATGTAGGGGCACCCTCGGGGGATGGGATTTGGGTCACGAACCATCTCCTCTATACACCCGGCGATTGAAATCTCAACACCATAATAATCCATCGTCAACATCCACCACTCCCGCACTCGCAGTGAGCTGCACCAGCACTCTCCGTGAGCTGCACCCCCCTCCTCTCACCTTACTTCCCTTATCATGCCCTTGGGCCCTGGTGTCCTTGTTTCTAGGGGTTGTTTGGCTCTATCATCACCCCCTGTTTTCGCTTGCGTTTCACTGCCTCGCTTAGCGCTTGGGTTTCACTGCCTCGCTTAGCGCTTGGGTTTCACTGCCTCGCTTAGCGCTTGGGTTTCACTGCCTCGCTTAGCGCTTGGGTTTCACTGCCTCGCTTAGCGCTTGGGTTTCACTGCCTCGCTTAGCGCT
>Ga0307507_10005216_pt1 | contig 21666 bp, 23 predicted proteins | sample 7_EM_MG_FD_207223 | JGI IMG/M metagenome (GOLD analysis project Ga0307507, IMG submission 207223) | Populus trichocarpa ectomycorrhiza microbial communities from riparian zone in the Pacific Northwest, United States - 7_EM | ecosystem: Host-associated > Plants > Roots > Unclassified | place... | reverse complement strand
CAGAACCTTCTGAAGCAGCTACTTTTCCTCTAGGCTTTTATACATTTCCATACAGACATCTGGGAGATCTATCCCTTCTGCTGGTTCTGTTTAACTGCCCCTTCGATCTCGCTTGGTAGACGCTCTTCCTATAATTACTCCATCCATTTCCCTTGGTTGCTGCCAAGAAAGCGAAAGTTTCTGAGGAGTATCTGAGCTACTGCACCTTGTTTGATCTGTAAATTTTCTACTACTGCGCTTATCTACTTGTTATTTTATGCTAGGGTCTTGATCTTTCTTATCCAACTCTGTCTTTCAAGTTTATAAAGCAACTCCCCACCAAAGCGAAGCCCTCCTTGGCTTTGTAGCAGCAGGAGAGACTCTCTCGAGTATCTGTGTCTGCTTTAGGATTTGACACATTGTGTCCATCACTGGCTTGGATCACATCCATTTCTGGATATGAGCTATTCTTAGTATCGCGTCACGCACAGAGACAACGCACCCGGAAACCGTTGAAATGAAATCTCCACCGCGCCCCTTGAGATGCTGTGTCAGCTATCTTTCATATTGATGGTTGCCTTGCTGAGTTTCAGCGCATCATTTGATGCATTTCTCCTTTCTCAGCAAGCGTCTTTATCATTTGCATGGGCGCTTTCGTGGTTTCGCCTCGTCTCACTTGATGGCGCTTAGCGCACATGCACGCGTTCTTGTTTTAAGTACCAATTCTGGTCTCTAGTGAGCTCGGATTGTCTTTATCCGGCTCACTACTTCCTATCTATGCGGTTTTGTCAGATATTTCATTCCTGCGCACTGCAGCTCGCTAGGTCTGGGTTATTTGCTATTGTACCATCATTCTATTATCAATTTCATGTCTTTTCGCTACCACAACCAGTGCTCCACACGAGGTTTGTGTCTCCTGTATCGTTTCTGCATTTTGCGTGCTTTGTTTGTTCGACTTGATGCGTCTGATGTGCGTGATGCGCTTTATCCAAATATGGATATTTTAGCTTCGGACATGTCTGGCTCATTCAACTTTGCTCAGAAAGGTTCGCTTTTGCCTTTAATAGTTTCTTTTGGACTGCAAGACTCCTGTTACACATTTTGTAGTGTTACAAGGGCGAGTTTAATAAGGTAGATAGCCCTTATTGATACCATTGCTTAGTTTCACTGTTCAATTTAACCAGTTGCTCTGTACAATATGATCCTGGTGCTTCTCTTATATGTGGTTTCCTTGTCTAGTCTCTGGGAATAATTATACCAGGCATTTGTATAATATATTACCAAGCCCTTACACAACTTAGACTATTTCTGTTGTCTATAATTGTCCCAAGTTCTTATTAAATTCAAAATTACAGGGATGGTAGGATAACTATCCCTTCAACGCCTCTTCTGCCTCCAAGTCCACAATCAGCACTTCACGCGGCAAATCTTCATTGTCGTCGCCATCTTCGTCCTCTGCCTCTTCCACGATCCCCAAATTCTTCTTCACGTGATCCCGCTCCTCCGTGTATAACCCCACTGGCTTGTCCTTGAGCGCCACCTCGATCCGCAACAACGTCTTGTTGGCGATCGCCATGTTCAGGACGCCGTTGGTCATGAGGGCGTTGTTGTTGCGTGCCGCCTGTGCCAACTTGAGGTGCGCCGCCTTGATCCCCTTCAGCTGCATGTCGATCGACCTCAGCAACTTCAGCAACTCCCCGTGGAGCGCCGCCTCCGTCGTTCTGACCAACACCTCCATCGCCAACCTCTTCCGCAGCCTCCCCAGCATCTCCACTTCCACCTGCTTCCACTTCGTACTCAATGTTGCCGATGGAACCACCAACGGAACTGTCGACTCGTCGCGCGACCGAGCCTTCCCTTTCGACTCCTTCCATCTCGGCTCATGCGTCTCCCCCTTCCAAAACTCCTTCGTCGCCGGCAACCTACACTTCCTCTTGCCCGCCGCGCACATCCAACATGAAGCGATCTTCGGGATCCGCTTCGTCGCTGTTCCCACCACGTCCTCCTTCCATGCCTCAATCGCCTCCACATTGATCCAGCACATGCGCTGGCAATTAACACACATGCTGCACCGCCCTTTGCCGTAAATCTGGCGGTACCCTTGTGCGACCCGCATCACCTGATCCTCCTCCATCAACTCTGCTCCTCTCCTGCTACTACCCGCAATCCTTCCGACTCTGCCCTCATGCTTCACCTTCTTTCTGCTTCCGCTCCCACCTTCACCCTGACCCGTGTCCATGAAAATCGTGGAGTGAGTAGACTCACTCCGAATCGTGTATTTAGCTAGTAAAGGACCATTAGTATTTTTCTTTTCTCTTATTAACTTCTATACTTACTGTCATCCAACACCCTCTGCTTCTCCTTCGCTTCCTCCGCCTCTGCCGTTGCACACCCCGCCGCATCCGCCAACTCCCGCTGCTTCTCCTCCGCCGCCACCACTTCTGCTGCTGCCTTTGCTGCCGCTCTCTCCGCTGCATTCTTCACAACCGCTTCTGCCTGCGCCTTCTCATCTGCCAGCCGTTGCAAACGCGCCCTCTCCTCAGCTTCTGCTATGTCCCAGAGGATCTTATTCTCCTCTGCCTTCTCTCGGGACTCTCTCTCCTCCTCGTCCACCTTCCGCTTCGCCTCAGCTGCCTCCGCCTCTGCCTTCCTTCTCGCACTTTCTAGCCGTTGCTGCTCGAGCTGCATGCGAAGTTGTTCAGGGTTCATGCTGATGGTGATAATAGGAATGATAAGGGGACTTATCTGGAACAACAAAAGTTTTTAACGGTTCCATGCACATTAGTCATCAACGGCCTACGTGGGCTCAGCCTTAAGAGGGGGGGTACTGTCACGTACCGTGCCGCTCAGCAATATCTGCGAACCGGCAACACATTCCGCTCCTGCACTATACACAGTCCAGCTCACAACTCCGCTTCCGTTCCGTATGCGTCATATACCAGCCGCGTTCCTTTGCGGCGCTTACTCACGGAATGCCATAACCGTGGGCGCTAGGGGTGTTATGCAAGCGCATCGGCGTCAGCATTTTCCATTTTCCGTTTTTATCTCATCCTGCTTTTCTTTCTCTCACATTCTTCAGTTATATCTATCCGCCATCATTTAGCTTACGCGTAGCTACTATATAAACCTAGTACGACCCGCTGTACTTTCTTCAGTCTGATTATCAACTACGTTTTCCGATCCTCTCGCTCCGTCCGTCGTTGCACTCTACCCGACCCGCAAATTAGGACTTAGCGCCAAGCGAAGGCGCAACACATAAGTTGAAGCCGTGTCCTTATCCGCCCGCCTCGTCCCTCAGCACACACTGTGACACATTGTAGAATAGTGCAAGGACATGAGGAATACACAAAAAGCAAAGGAATTGCTCCAGTGGTTGAGGAGCAGGAGGAGCAACAGTCCTTTGATGGCACTGATGGCCCATCAAAATCCACTGATCCTGCTGTTCCTCCTGCAACAGACCATGGATTTGGATGATCCAAGTTGTAGTTTATAAACATATAGTGTCTGGGCACCCTCTGATCAAGTTTGAAGCAGATCCATCCACAGAAAGAGGAGAGAATTGCCTTATATGGTAATTTCAAAAAATGCGGATTGAAATACCACTTGAACTACATCAATTATGGCCAATCAAAGTTAATGAATTTGTTTGTTATCACTATAGCCATATTATCACCAATTTTCAGCCTGATCTACCACTCCATTGCTCTTTAATTCATCATATACCTGATGGCTTCACTGATCCTGCTGTTCCTCCTGCAACAGACCTTCAAATTGGATGATCCAAGTTGTAGTTTATAAAGATATAGTGTCTGGGCACCCTCTAATTAAGTTTGAAGCAGATCCATCTACTGGAAGAGGAGGAAATTGCCATATATAGTAATCTCAGAAAATGCGGACTGTAATACCATTTGAACTGGAGCATGTATGGTACAATTGAGTTGGTCATTACACATATGGCCATGTTTCTTCCAAATTGTAGTCAATACCATTTAATATTGCAGGTGTTATTACCTAAATGGTGGTTCTACTACCAAAAATAGAAAAGTCGCACTTGAATAACACAAAAAGGGCACTATTTCAGGCCAAAATTGAGTGGTGGGTGTGTGTATTAGTATTATAGATATATGTATACCAATTTCCGGGTGGGGATCATCCCATTTGATGATGTTATTCATCAAATAGTCTAATTTCTCCCAAAATAGCCAAAAAGCGCACTCAAATGACAACAAAAGAGCACCACTTCCAAACAAATTGAGTTGGTGAATCTCTTAAATATTACTATGGCCAGCTTTGTGCCAATTTCCAGCCAGATTTATGCAATTGTGGTGGTGTTATACTGTAAATATTTATTCTACTACCAAAATAGGCAAAAAGCGAACTCAAATGGCAACAAAAGGACATCACCTATGTATGGCCAAATAGAGTTGGCAGTTATCTATATTACCATCATGAGTAATTATGTACCAATTTGTGGCTGGGTGTGAAGTCCTTTGATAAGGTTATTCTCTATATACTCATTCTTCTGCCAAAAAAGACAAAAAGCGCACTTTACTGCCTTTTCACAAAACCTTGAGAATCACGAGTTTTTTTGATGGGACATCCTAATATAGCAACTTTGCTCACTTGCTTCTCAACAGCCTTGCCCGTTGACGCCCAGCTCTCCAATGGTGTTCCAGAAGATAAGCAGTGACCTAAAGGAGTGTGGTCTTCGTCTATGGGAGGCTGGCTGGTCCCTAACTGACCTCTGTGATGCTCTCTGTGTGTCTCCAGCTAGCCTTTATCGATGGCGAGAACTCAAAGTGAAATTTGACTGCGCTACCCGTCCTCGATCACTTTTACAAGGTCGCCCTCGTATAATTGGCCTGGCGGCAATGAATGCCATCAAAGAGATTTACTCGGAACATCCCGACACATACCTGGACGAGTTACAATGGTTTCTTGCCATTCAATATGACATTCGCATCTCAATCGCTGCTCTTCAAGTCAACCTCATGAAGGCTGGCCTTACTCGGAAAGTCTTGCACAAGATTGCATGTGAGAGGGATGAGGCGCGTCGGGCAGTGTTTCGTCAAGTGATCCAACATCAGTTTTCTGGTACTGGAAGAGAATTTGTGGTGGTGGATGAGTCTAGCAAAAACGAGCACACTCTTGCTCGTCACTATGGTCGATCATTTGTAGGGCAGCCTGCCACGATAAGTGGCCCATTTATCTGTGGACAGCGCTACTCTTTGGCAGCCGCCATGACAACAGATGGATATCTTGCTGCACATGTTAGACCTGGATCTTTCGACTCATTCGCATTCTTTGATTTTATTGTGGAGGACGTTGTAAGATACCTCAAATATACTGGGTTATTTGATTACTCACAATGACAGCTTCCGCATATGAACCCTTTTCCCGACGAAAAGAGTGTTCTTATCATGGATAATTGCCGGATCCACCATACCAACACTCTTCAAGACGTTCTAAATGCAGCAGGTTGGTTGACTGTTGCGCTCATACCAAAGCTGACACTGCTCATTGACTTAGAGGTTATGCTTCTTTATCTGCCACCATACTCGCCAGACCTCAGCCCTATTGAACCCTCATTCAGCACATGGAAGGCGAATCTCCGACGGAATGGTGGTCTCATTCAAGCTGATAATGATCCCATTCATGCCCTTCTTGACTCGTTAGGTTGTATTACCGCTGAAATGGCTAGAAACTGGTTTTGTGATGCAGGTTATATTGTTCGCGATGATGTTTAGGTACAAGTACAATTGTAATGGCATTCATTTGCTACAGCAGTTAGTTACCGTTCCAAGTTCCTTTTTGGAGGTCGTCAAGACAGGTTTGATTCTTCTGAATAATCCGCTGCCACGAAAGTGCTTGAAAGCCAGCTCATGTGCGCCACTCGTCAGAACTGAGCGTGTCGATAGGATCGCCAGGACAGAATTCCAGCACACGGAGCCTCTCTTTGTCAATGTCTGATATTCCATAGCGTTGGCAGAAAACATTGAGATCGATAGCGGGAATATTAGGACAAGTCGGAACAGGAGGAGGTTGAGGAAGACCATGCAAGGGTATTGCAGAAAGTCCAGAAGGAGTATTCATGCGTCCGGCAGTCACAAAGGACATCTGTTGTTGGAGCATACTCATCATCATCATTTCCATCAAGGTCGGAGCAGGAGTGATTGGAGTAGTTGCCGGAGAAGGGACAAGAGAAGGCTGAGATGGAACGACCGCAGCGGGAATAACTTGGATGTTAGCTGGAGCAGGAGGAGCTTGCAAGCGTGACTTGAAGTCAAAATGTTGAGAATTCGGTGGTTGATCGAGTGTGGCAGAGTTACGAGCCTAAATTGATCAGATAATGCTAATTGATAATAATAAACTTACAATATGAGAGGCCCAAACGCTCAGTCATATGTCATTCAGCTCCCAATGGAAGCCAGTCTTCTTATCAGTGTAAATGCGCTTATTCGGAAACAGTAAAGTGCTTCCGATCGGATACTTTTCCTCAAGATCTTTTCTGATTGGTCCAACGACCTTGTCAAATTGAACCTGAATTGTCGTCAGCCCCAGTCCGTCAGAGAAGAAACAAGATTTCAAAAACTGTACACGTTGCTCGAGAACATGTTGTTCAGTTGATTGTACCTCGAGTTCTGCATAGTTGAACTCTTCTTCTTGTTTATCCCTTTCGTTCCCTGTTTCCCAGATCTATTATATATCAGAAAAAAATGTAAAAGAGTCAACGAAATCGTGTACAGGTGCATCCTCGGTTGGCTTTGCTGGCGGAGGCATCAAGAGCATAACCATAGCCTTTTCTTCAAACAAGCCTTCACCATTGATGCATACCCAGTTTCGCCACCAAGCAGGAGTGCACGCGCATTCTGCGGCGACGACGGCTTCCACTTGATTTTGGTCTCAATGATGTTGACAATAGGGCAGGGAAGCGTCCGAGCTATTTTCATAAGAAAGACCGCATAGCTCTCATTGCTCTTGAATGTGAACGGTCCTCGCTGAACATACTTTTCATCCTTGCTTATCTTGACTGCTCGGGAGCCATTCCTCTGCTTTGAGTTCACTGCTGGCTTTTCTACCAGAATATAGGCCGTTAGTTCTTCAGCATCACTTCCGATACCACTATCCGAAGGATCTAAATGCCATAGTCAGACTCGGCGGACACGCATATTATCACATCATACCTTTGTTGGCCATCCTGGCCTTTTTTCGCTCCAACCATTGAGCACCTTCATCAGAATCATTGGCGTCAGGAATAGCCCCATCGGCCTTCCGAGAGGTTGGTGCCTTCTGAGTTGTCGGCTTTTTTGTCTTCTTTGGCTTAGCTGCCTTGCGTTTGTGTGCTATCCTCTCAACAATTTCCGGATTTGTAACCATAAATTTCATGGCTAGCAGGAATACTTCAGTTTGATATGTAACTGAGAGCAAGAGGGCATTTACGAACCTCCTGGAACATTTTGAATGGTGTCGTCAACCATCTCCACAATATCTGCTGCACCTGGCTTATCCAATGTGGATGACGCGTCACAATCGTGTCCTTCATCATTATTGCTCATTCCGTGTACTTCGTAGGCCTCAGAGATAGTAGAGGGACTCTGAGGGAGCACTCTGGTCGTGGTTGAAGTCGAAGACGACAGATTCAATGGCGATTACTAGATTTGGAATGCACATCAAAAAATTACTTAATTCTCAAGGTTTTGTGAAAAGGCAGTAATAGTAAAGAAAGGGCACCATCTTTGGCCAAACCAAGTTGGTTAGTATGTGTAATAGTACTATGGCCTCATATGGTCCAATTTGTAGGCAGAACCAAGTTGTATTGATGGTTCTATTCTGCAAAATATGGTGAATATGATGTATATGCACCCAGATTGACATCACATGACCATCCCAGTAGACCAGACAAAATGCAAAACTTTGGTGATGGGTTCAGCACTCACACAGTACATGTTAGTCTATGTAAGTCAATGTGAAATAGTCAATAATAATGAAAGAATTGAATAACATGAATTGAAATTAAAGTGAAATAAGTGAAATTAAATGATTTAAAATGCTGAGATATAATTATAAGCAAAAGAAAGATAAACATAAGGTAGATGTCATCCATAATCGACAAACATCACATGACCTCCAAAAAAGGCGATATTTCACTGATTTCACATTTGAGACATAACTACAACACTTACCCTAAATATCTCTCCTATAGATTGTAGATATTGATCATAAGTATACATATTTACCTTTACTTTCCCAAAATTCTCACTTATTCCATAGTTATAAGCCAAAATGTGCCAAATATATGTTTTGCTTATAACTCAGCCAAAGTCTTGTCCTGCTGTATATGAAAGTTATCAAAGAGTATATCTGCTCATTCTCTACAATTTATAGGAGACAGATTTGGGGTAACTGTCATAGCTATGTTTCAAATCACTGCTGCGGTGCTCGAATTTAGGACAACTCCGAAATGTATCCCAGCTTGTTAAAATTTAGTAATTATATTCGAGTCTCCAAAATTGCTCCAAAATTTAAAATCTATTTCCTTATAAGGAAATTTTTGGTGCAAAATTTTCCATTTTGAGGTGCTTTTGGGGCCTCCAAAATAATTACTAAATTTAAACAAGCTGGGACACATTTTGGAGTGCTCCTAAATTCAACCGCCACAGCAGTGATTTCAGTCGGCCGGCTTGGGAGCTGATTATTACATAATGCTCGAATCAAAGGCCGATTGGTTTGCAGCGCAACTTCATAGCGACGTACATCGGCCACTTTGAAGAACCTTAGTGTTTGTGGTTGCGTTTCCAACTACACAGTTACACCAAAATGCCATCTTCAACACCTCCGCCAGATACGCCTCCTCCACGAAACCCGTCGCCTTCAATATTTTGTTCTCCTGTATCGAACGTACCTTTGTTTTACGATATTCCAATCAGGGAGGAATTTGTCGCTTTCGGTTATGATGACGAACAATACAACGCAAATGCTTTCGATACGCAAAAGGAATTTATTCAGTTCTTGAACATTGGACAAACCATCGCCCCGAAACCCAGAGAGTCAACCAAATTCTCCTTAGGGAATTTTTTCAAAGCCGTTAACGAGGTAGCCGGTGTCATTTGGGAGAAGCGTGAGCATCTGTTTTGTGTTTTGGGCCTTGGCTTTTGTTGCTGAGTGCTGATGTCTCATCTTAACATTAGACTTCAAAAACGAGATGCCCTTAATGGTCTTTAAGGATACGGCAAACCAGATACCGCAAGGTCATGTCACCGACACAAAATGCAGACCCGATATTACCGCTGCTTTCCAGGGTCACTGGCAGGGCGTGAACACGACGTGGCCATTCATCCGATTGGCAGGCGAGGACGCGTCCAAAGGAAAATCGAAGGAAGAACACAAGCTTCAGTCCGTATCATACCTCCATTACCTACTCCTGGCTCGGCCTGACCTGCACGTTGGCCAAGGAATGTTGATCTCCGAGGATGGTGTTCACTTTCTTTTAGGAGTTGGGGGAGTTGGCATATGGGAGTTGGCTGTTGGTTGGGAAAGCACGAACATTTACAAGCTCATGTATGCGTTCGTGTATCGCCTGTATGAGCCAGGTGATTTTGCGGACACCTCGTATCTGCATGTCGAACCCGATGATGAAACGTTTGTTAAGTATACCATCCGCATCACAGGAACTCGAGGCAACGGCGAAGGGTATACGATAGATTGTCCTGGATTTTTCCCGATATATGCGAGTAGTCCATTTGGAACTCGGACTCATGTTCTCTCAAATCCATCATCCGATGTAAAGGTCAAAGGACAGCCTTTGATGGTACTAAAGGATCAGTTATGTCGACGCGGAACTCGTTTCGACGAATGGTCAATCCTCGCTCGGATTCACGGACCAGAGAAGGTGCCAGGTGTCGTGGAAGCGGTCCACACTGAAACGATTGATTTGCCTCTAGCGGAGGAAAGGCAGAAGACACGTTTAGGATTGCGCCAGTCTGGGAACCCGTTCCTAAGCATTCCGACAGCGGAGAAAATGTTAAGAACATTGTTCGACGTGCTTGAAGGTAGTTCTAATCTTTATCGGCGAACTTCTTTGTCACTCACATGTTTGAAAGTTCTACGATTTTTACGTTTAGAACGGAGAATCCTACATCGGGATATCAGCAAAGGGAATATTCTGTATATTGAGCAGCCACATAATACTCTACCACGTGTCGGCCCTGCTCCGGCAAAGAAGGGGATGCAAGGAGAGTCGATCTGCTTTATTAAATGTCTCCTTGGCGAGAGGTATGTGTAATGATTGTCGAGTTGGTGGAAGTTACTAACATGACAAAGCGATGACCCTGAGGAGACATCTGCTCTTGTTATTGATTTTAACCACGCGGAAGACCTAGAAAACAAGCAAAGTTCTGAACACGAGCGCAAAGCACGAACGGTTAGTAAATTTGTTGTCTTCAGTCTACCATTACTTAGATTAGATTATCTTCAGGGAACACCTCTCTTCATTGCTCGGGCTGTCGAGCTAGGAATGAAAGTCTCACTCCCGAAAGGCCTATCCGAGTTTCCGGCGTTACCAGCTAGTCCCATGCCGTACACTTTGAGGCACCCAGCGCGAACGCAGAAATACAAGTCGGAGAACGGTGTGGTGCTCGATTCGAAAAAAGCAAAGTGTTACGGCACGGAATGGAGGCATGAACTTGAGCACGACGCAGAATCCGTCTTTTGGCTGCTTCTCTATTGGGCGATTATGGTGCAACCTCAAGGTGGTGAAAGGGAACCCATTCGTCCAAATCTCTGGACGGGATTGGTAGGGAATGCGAAGGAACGTAATCGTTTGGTCAGATCGCTTGCGCAAGATTCTGATGATGGTTTTTCTGATGTCACCCATTCATTCTTCAATCCTCTGTTGCCGTTGATCGAGCAAGTCGCCGCCTTCCTTGTTGTGGATAGGCATTGGCTCGAAACATCTGATGAGCGAAACCAGCCGGAATATGTCAATGAAGCCTTCCAGCGGCTGATCCTTCAATTCATTCTTGACAATCGTGGCCAGGACTTTATGAAGCATCCTGTAGACCGTCATCTTCGTAAAGTCCAACGTTCACCGTTTGCGGAAAAGAAGTCAACTACGAGCCTCCAGATAGTTAATGCGGAGGAAAATAGGAAACGACCATCTCCAGAACCCTCGAATGAGGGCAGTTCAAAGCGACGACGTCATGAAGATCAATACCACAGGGTGCCAGATGAGAATTTGGACTAACGCTCATCACATATCGTCCAATTTTTTCTTATCACCGTTCTCACATACATTACAGTGGATACTAGTAGCGACTCGGTCTACAATGAGACAGAACCAAACTCTATGCATATACCTCTCGTGTAAGCTTAGCCAAGGAATACCTATCAATATTGCTTCCCGAGTCCGCTAGCGGATTCGAGAGTAAATAGTGTTTAAGGCAAATTGAGAGCAGAACTAATTGAATTGATGTATGTTGCATCAGTGCAAATTTGTTAAATTTGTTGATTCAGAGAATCCTACAAGGCATGTCACCAGGCTAGGAAAGTCAAGAGAACATATTGGAGAAGAACACAGCAGTACAGAGCGAATCGAGATCAGAGTTCACAGTTGGACTACAATGAATGCAGAAAGCCAAGAAAACAACCCGATTCATGGGCGAAATAGCTTGCCTTCCTCAAACTGGGGCGAGACAGAACATTCCCTCTACTCTTCATCTGTCTCCTCATACTCTTCGTCCGACACCATCTCTTCGTCTTCATCCGACACCATCTCTTCATCCTGGGACACACCACAGAATTGCCAGTGGCCCGCGTCGGAAGTTCCGCAAGGATACATGCTCATTGCATTGGTTGTGAGATATTGTCTTGAGGGCCGGAACATCTTTGGCACATCCCGAGACAACTTGAGCAACTCCGCATATATTCATCCTCGTCCGTTTGGATGGCCCGAAAAGTCGAGGAAGAAGCCTGGGCGCACCAGATATCGAACGAGGTGTAAGCGTACTTCTTCTTTTTGGGAACCACCTTCTGCTTGACCACCCTTGGTGGAAGCTTCCGTTGAGGTGGCTTCACGACGCAGACTCCGGACTTCCTAGATGCCAACGCATATACCATTCGAATCACAGGTGGTGGGTTCTCGGTCGATTTGTCAAAAACACCCAATGCATACGGGTCCATTGCATGGAAGATAGATGGGAGCACCTTAGTTGAGAACCTAACATCGTTCTTCGACTGCTTGAGGAGGGCAGTTACGTTTTCTTTGGTTATTGGCTTATCCTTGTTGATTACTATTGGAAAGATCACATCGACGGCAGGCTGATTATCAGCGCAGACAATCGCTACGCCTCGAGTAGCGCACTTCGCAAGGAATTCGACAGAGACCACCTTGTAATCATAGACCTTGATGAAATGCGTAACGTATATGCGTGAGTTTGCGAAAGTAGCCGCGAAAGTCTGCTTTCGGCCATCATCGGCCAACTTTGATGGAAGCATTGACTGTATCTTCTTCGTATAAATATCAGAGGCGAAAAGAGCCTGGAAGTACGAAGTCACTTCGACGGAAAGTGATTTTAGTTGACGGTCTTCGAACATGACACTATCCAAAGTATCGATGTTGATGTTGCAGGTAATGAGTTCTCCCCGGTCGCCTTTGTTCATCCCAGGCCATTGTAAAATATTTCGCAATGATCGACAAGACTGGAACCCAGGTTGCTGCATGACAATGGCGGCGGCCTCAGTGAGGATCGGTTCCGAGGCGGCAACAGTGACTGCGGAATCAAGGCCTTCCTTCACTCCTAAGCAGACACGCATATGCCTTTCGACCTGAGTCATCTGGTTTCGCTCTGCCTCTTGCTTTTCCTTGCCATCGCAAACGGTTGTATCAAAGTCTAGTGCAAGACGCCGGGACATAATCGCAAACTCTCGCCTGGTGTCCCCAGAAACTTTATAATCTTTCGAAGCGCATAGAAGTTTCTGAATAGCAAAGTCAACCATTGTGGCACGCACGCGTGGGCAACCGTTCTCATAGCGGGTCAACCACCTACAATCGCGTTAGGTGGTCAATACGAGCAGAAATGCCCGAAGAGGACGTACATAGGCCGACCCAATGAATATCGAAACGCAGGCTCAGTAACATCTGCCAAGGTACCCAGAAACTTTTTCGCCACTTGATCGAATCCCAGGAGGGTAAACGGTATGGCATTGAAAAGGAGGCCCCAGAGAATGCGGTCCGAAGGATCGAGGTAGGGAGGTGGAGCGAACTGGCTCGATTTGCCTGTCGTGGACAAAAAGACGCTCCAGATGGGGTGTTCTCGCATGCCCCGCAAAGCCCGTTTCAATGACTTGAATGGCTGGCCATCCTGACCATGAGAAAATAAGGTATGTGCTTCGTCAAACGCCAATACCATTATGCGAGGGGGCGATGACGCTGATTTAACAAATATTTCCCATATACGTTCGATGACCGTCTGCAGTTCGACCACCTCTACAAACTGTTGGTCAAGACAGACTGGTGTAGGATTAACAAGATGCAAAATACCGTCTGACTTGGTTGAGGTGCGCTTCTTAAATTTTCCGGAGGGTGATTTCTCATGGCGGGGAACCTCTGACACATTGAAATTGTCATAGAGCTGTTGTGGCAGTAAATAAAACAGTAGCGGCATGTAAAGGAACCTTACCTCATTTGCTTCTCGCAAGACACGGTCGTAAAAGTTGATACGCAAAGGTCCTTGCCGTTCGAACGTCTGCCCAACTGTCATAAAGAGGCGAAATTGTCCTGAAAGCGAATCGGGATAGTCGCGTAGAGCTGCAGCTTTGTCGGCATTTGAAAGTTCAGCACAACTCCGGATTCGTTCTAGGATACCCGCTTTAGGGTCCTTGATCACTTGATAGACCTCCTCGAACAAAGCTGTAAGAAAGGCGGAGAAGCGGTTATCATTTTCTTGTGAATTGAGCCCCCTGCGCGTGAGCCAGTCGTAAACAGAGGTGTCAGGTGCAGGATACCCTGTTCTACATCAGCGCTATGCGAGTAGATATAATTCAAAAAAATCACCATGATTCCCTGCACGCAGATTGAAAGGGATCACAAAATAGTTTTTGGAAAACTCGTCGATGAGACGAGATTTCCCCATGCCGGAGGACTGTATAAGAGGCAAGAGACGCGCATACAGTGTTGAATGGTCAAGGTCCATCATGTATCGGTAAAAAAGGTCGGCGGTGTCTCCTTGGTATGGGTGAGACCACGATTTGATTGTAGCTAAAAATTGCGTTAGATAAAAGAAGAAGTCGGCAGAGGTTTACCGACCTTGCTTAGATGATTCGGGTGGAAGGATCCATTCGGGGTCAGGTGTATCACCCGTGATCGGTGCTCTAGCTCTAAGTATCGCTATGAAAAGATGAATAGGACCTGACCTTTCAATAAGATACAATAATACGTACGATGCTCGGTAAGTCCTGCCCAATCGTGCTTGTTTACACCTGCCTTCACTCCTTCCTGCAATTTTTTCAATTCATTGTTATCCAAGTCCTTTATCAACTTCTTAGCGTCGCAGGGCAGAATGGGCCCAATAAAGTTTGGTTTCGAGCCCAGTTTTTCAGTGGCAGCGCACAAAATGTCCGCGAACACTTCTTCCTGCTCCTCTGGGTCGTCCCCAGCTCTTTGAATGCGCAGAGACAAGAAACGGTCGGATGACCACTTGTTCATCGACTTGTTGAATGCGATAAGGGGCGAATCAGGAAGCGGTGGTGACAGGGTGAAGGGAGGTTGTAATATCTGAGAATGAATCGGTTTAAAGGTCTCTGGATCGACTTCCATGGGGCTTGACATGGTGAATAAGGTCCGTTTCGCAACAAAATGAGTCGCTCCGGGATCCGAGCGGCAGTATGTGACGTCATTTGTCACATCCACCGGGCCAAACAATGACATCACCTCAGCTGGCAATGTGGACTCTATGTATGGATTAACGTGCCATACTCCTGTTCTTTTCCAGGTTGGGCGCCCAACCTGGCAACCCATATAGATAGGTCCTGGAGTGATCTGGAGGGATTGGGAAGCGCTGGTGCTTGAGAGTGTCGAGCAACAGGAGCTGACAGGAGCGTTGGAATCCTGCAATGGTCGAACAGGGGGAAGTGTACCTGGAAGTGGTGGAAGATTGGAAGGCTAGTAGACAGTGATTCAATGTCGGTGTCAACACGAGCAAGTTTGATAAACTAACCAAATTGCCTCCAAGGGATTCATGAATCTCGTTCATCGTCCCAGCCAAGGCAGTAAGTTCTGCTCCTATTTCGCGGCTCTTCTGTAGCGCCCGACTTGCAGCCAGGTATGAATGATATCGAAACTCAAACCCGTCTTACCAAGTGTTTGCACACCTCCCATCCCACCCAAGACCTGCTGAGCGAGAACTCTCTGCTGTGCTGCAGCAAATGAGAAGTTTTGAGGTCCGCCCGCACCACCAATGATATTCGACTCAGATGCGGCACCAGTCACGGAGAAGGAGTGCCCGGGACGGCTTGTTGTTGAAGGAATTGCTGCTGTTGGAGATGGTGTTGCTGGTGCTGCTCTGCACGAGCAGCTACTTGAGCATCTTGCTCATTGAAGACGCACACGACTCGCGCGGCTACTTTGTGGTGTATGATAGTCTTGTTATCTTCTCCGACGATATCAATACCGAATTCCTGGGATTTTTTCAGTATTTCAATAAAATATTGCTAGCATAAGCACATACCATGATGTCGTCGCTCTTCAGTTCAGGTGCTCGTTTCCCTTTATCCATCTTCCTTCTCTAAGCTGCCCAAGTTCTTGAGGTCCTTTGTGAGCGCCGTGCTGCCGCTTCTCCTCCTCCTCGCAAGTCCTCGTAGGTTATCCTCCAATGCAAACAGCAAACTCGATCCATCCGCCAATTGGCCATCTACTTTTTACCTTGACTTTACATTCCACGTATGGCTCACCTATCGCTCCTGTTTTCCATTCAGCGATCTGAGCTTGTCCGATAATTAGGAAGGCATCGGTTGCCCTCCTGTCTTGGATCATCCTCCGCATACCAACAAGAGGAGCTGGCCGTGGGGAGGGGTGGGGGCTGTATGTCGAGGACTGGCCAGAGTTGGTCATACCCATCTCGGTCGCGGTAATGTCCCTTTTTTGATATCTGCTTCTTTTCCTGACCCTTTTTTCCACGCTAGACTGGAGATAACCATACATCTGGTGGATTACACTACATATTTCGATCCTTACCACCTTTTTCTCTTTCGCCTGAGGCTTCTTTTAGTGTTCATCGGATGGCTCTCGTGGGGAAGGAGCTATGTCAGCGGTATGGGGTCTTCGAGGTCTACATCCTTCAGTGTCTCAGCTCATCACTATAACACGCTCTCGACACCGCCTTCTTTTCTGCATGCTCCGTTGCCCCCTTCACCGTTACAACAGCAGTTTTCGAGTTCGAGTGGACTCTGGCGTATTCGACGGCGAATACTGATCTCTTTGGAGACAGTCAACGCAAACATTCTTAGAAGGAGTCCTCCACTTCCAACAGATGGAGGACTTTGGGTCGTTTCATTGTGATCGTGTGAGAAAGAGGCCATTGAGTGGGTTGGATCCGAGTTTGTTGACTAGGTTTTTGTGTCATGATGAAGGGGATTGGTGGGATTTTAGGAGGAGTTGGGTATGTGTCTTTTTGCATTTCTTTTTGCTTGGGTTTGGATTGAAGTGAGGGTTTAGCTTCCGAGAACGATATTTTCGGTACAGGACGAACCTCCGACGTGGCCTTCGGATTTGGATGATAAAACTGGGTTTGGAGTCGATGTCTTAGCCTGACAATTTGGATTGGACGACGAAGGGGAGAAAGGTGGTGGTGTCGAGGTTGAGGTTGAGGTTGAGGAGCCGAAGCGAACGAAACAATGACGAACCATTTTTCAATACTCAATCTGCGCAGTCGAGTCCAGAGAGAGTAGTCGAGTGAGGATGCTAGTATGGATACGGAGGATGATCCTGTTGGGCCGATTACGCCTAGCTTGGGGATCGGTCGACTGAGCCTGGGACTGCTAAGCCGAGACGTGGGGATCCTTTGGGATGGTGCGGTAGGGTTTAGCGACAATGATGTCGATATTGAAGATGATTGGGCTGGTCCGTTAGTTGTGGGATCCTGTGTCTGGTGGTCGAGGAGGAGAGAAAGATAGATTGCCTTCACCGCCTTTATCGTCTAATGCAAGTCTAATGTTCCGCCTCTTTTGGCATCAGTGTTTGCGTCGAGGAAGCCGAGCTCTGCAGAAGGGCGAGACCAATGGCAGGCGATCTCAAACCACTGGAATATCCTGTCCGGTATTGGTCGTTGAGGAATTTAAGGAGGACGAGAGGAGGACGAAGAAAGTTTCAGTGTAAATTTGGGAGGATTTTGGTGTTTTGAGTGAAGGAATTCTCGGAGTAGAGGAGTTGGGGCGGTCGGTTGAGTATGAAGAGTAAGTACCGGGCAACAATCGAGTGTTTTTGCATCGAGATCGGCAGCTTCGCATTTAGCTCCTCCATTGATCACTGCAAACGGGGGTGCGATATGGCTCTCCTATAATGTTTCCGCATATGGAGCAAGGGCCCGTATCGTCGGATGTCTTCGTACACTCGAGGATTTCTCCTCCAAAGATGAGCTCTGATTGACGGCTGTGTTTGGGTTTTGCGAAGGGGTTGCCGTCATGTACGGTCAAGACTGGGCGTAAATATGCTGATGAACAGTTGGATTCTTGAAAGGGAAAGGTAGGGAAAAGGGTGAGAGAAAGGTACCCTGAGTTGAGAGATGAGTTTGATTATAACCCAAGGAGTTTCTTGTACTACGTCTTTTTGATGTGGAGGGAGGAGTGGGTGGCTGCTGAGAACAAGCATATAATGGGTAATGGATTTTAGAGACGTTGGAATACTAATTTACATCAGAAGTTGTTCTGTCATAGGAAGTATTTGTTGAGTACGTGAGTAGGGAAATTGAAAAGCAAGAATTTAGTCTGTGAGTCACATTCGGCATGTTTGACTAAATGATACTTTTCCTCCGCGAGCGTTCTTCTTGAGCGAGATTTGATAGATGTTGCCGAATCATTTGAGAGAATTTCTCGGAAGTTTGGCTTCCAATACGAATGACGCCAGTGAAGACGATTTCTCGATCATCCTCTGGATCCTTGAGTTTCGATAGGGTGGTCAGAGTCTCGCGGGGCTGGGGCTCTGGCTCAAAGAATTCTGAATATCGCTGAAAAGAGAAGCCTTTCTTGTTGGGGATCTGCCTTTCGATTTTGTGATAGGCTTCAATCCAAGTGTCTGAGTAGTACGGTTCCGGTTCACCAGCATCGATGACGACTTGCGATAAACTACGCTTGAGGCCTTCCTGAGTAAGCAGTGCCCTCTGCCTTTCGCTTCGTGCAGAAGCGCGTGCTGTACGAGCGGCTACTTGTTTCTCATTTTCTGCTCTCTCCGCTGTCCGCTGTGCCAAAATTCGTTGTTCTTCCCGCTCAGTAGGCGTCCGCGCAGACAAAACGAGTTGAGATATAAGATCATCAACGACCTGATCCATGTTGGGAGGAGGGCCTTCCTGATCGGCGAAGAGGTCGAAGAGCTCATTGGATGCTGGGATGGCGGAGACTGCTCGATGACCGCGGGGGAGAACAGCCAGACGATAGTATTCGCCTGAAGATGCAACAAGAACCACCAAGTCTTGAGCTGCAAATCTCGCTGAAGAGAAAAGAATTTTGGCCTGGGTGGTAACCTGCGACTGTGCAGCCTCAAGGGCCGCCCGAATTGATGTGACATGAGCATGGAGATCTGATGGGTGGCGAGTGGGAGGCCGTTTCTTCTCCTCTAGCAGCGGAATCTCCAAGCTGGTAATGCGAAGGGAACGATAGAGTCCAAGGTTGCGTAGGGTGTGAGCGCGACGGAACGAGAGCTTGACGTTGGGTTGGGCTGATGCGCGAGGTAGCAAGAGGACTTGATCAACGTAAACACCTCTTGCTTGGGAGTCTGACATAGTCACATCTGGACTGGGGTCATTGTCTTTGGGCGAAACGTAGAGAGGGAACTGGGGACAGATGAGGAAGACATCTTCATTACCCTTGATGAGATGTTGCAGGAAGACAATGCTGAGAGCATAGCTAATCGTTTCTAAGCGTCGAGGATTGTAGACCATTGAGTGAACCAAGGCCAGTGAAATAACTGTGAGGATGAAGCACACCAAGGAATCCGACATGGCAGAGCAAGAGCAAAGGGCAGTCTCGTGAGTTATCGATTTTGATAATCGATCAAGTTTGAAGCTCCGATTAAAAATCTACTCAACAGTCCAACAATATTCAACATTCAACATTCCTTCATCGCTTCCATGCTTGCCCTTGCCCTGTAGGTTGATTTTCCTATTTCTTCAACTCACTCATGTCGTCTTCAGTCAGAGATTCCCCGAGGTTTATACAGGCCGTCGGGCACCACCCGCCCTTGGAACCCGCGACAAGGAAAGGAACTTTGGAACTCCTTGTTACGTATATGGGTGGATTATATCGCGCGTCGAGGTATACGAGGCGCTGTATGGTGAAAAAGCTCCTATGGGACCATTGCCCTATATCCACCGTGCTGCCGACACACGGCTATACAAGCATTGGACGGAGAAGGGATATCTTGACAACGAATACAAGTGAGTCCCCATCCATTCGAGTTCTTATACAATCTCATTGTCCTATAGCCCCAAGTCTCCATCTGTCAAACCAGTTGGCCCTAACCATGTCGTAATCGTCATGGCATGTAACGATTCCGACGCCATAATAAAGAGCGTTATGGAGAATAAGCCGTATCACGCGAACTGTAGGGCGGGCTTGGATAATCCGAAGGTAATGGAAGTTGAACCTGCTTGGTTTCGTGTAGGCTTGAAGGACCTTCCGAAAGTCTTTTCCGACACCATCGCTGTCGACTCTGCTGCTGCTGCTGCTGCTGATCAATGATTCCTCCACATCTCGAATCATACTTGATTTGTATCTCATTTTGCCTTTTGTGTCTTCTCTGCTCTCTGCTGATACTGTCTTGTGAAAATCTATCGTGTCTATATAGCCAATCCATATTTGTTTGTTCAAATTGTTGTACTGCCTTGATTCGGCAACACAACCACCAAACTCCCGAGCTCCCTTTTCTACATATGAAATTATTCATGGGCCTCCGCTTTCCTAGATACTGCTTTTTTGTTTCGATCTCCTTTGGTGTTCTCTGACATGCCTTCGTGATGGCATCTACACAAACATTCTGTAGTCCAACACATTCATGAGCATTTACATTGAACTGGGTGATATACAATTTGGCCTGAAACCAGGATTTTCACCTCAACGCTAGAAAGTCTTCGAGATAGATCTTCTCCCAGGCCTTCTTCGCCAGGTTCGGCTATCCCCCTTGGCTAACCCCCATCCTATCTATATAGGTTGCCGGGTTGGGCGCCCAACCCGGAAAAGAATAGAAGTAGGGCTAAAACCTCATCAAGGCGCTGATTGATCTGATTGAATCCCACATCGAGTTGGTTATTGAGATTCTGCAGAGTCTGTGCTATGTTGACGGGTGTATACGTCACCAATGCGTCTTATGACGGAGTAGAGAGTTACAAGGGGAATAAAGGTAAGAATATGCCACGTACGAGAAGCCTCGACAGCAGCTACCCTTAATTCAGCGCTCTCTGCTACTGCAGCAGTGACTCGATCGTCTAGTGCGAGGTCTGGGGAGACGAAGAGTGGAAAAAAAAATTTAATCGATCTAAAGAAGCTCACCATGCATGGCTCTGAGCCCTTTCGCCACTGATTTGGCGTGAGCCAGGTTTTGGTGGTCGATTGGGGCACCAGCTTAAATGGCGCGATTGAGATCTAGATTTCCAAGAACAGCAGGTACACCTCCATTAGATTCATGGACGCTCGAAATATCGTACAAGTAGGTTTGAGCAGCTGGTTGAGCCATGATAATCAGCTGCTGAGTCTGTGACCTGTTGCTTAGCGTGATTGTCACTCCATCTCCTTGTCCCACTTTGCGGGACCAATTGCTGTAGAGTACGTCTCAGCCTGACGGCGTGCACCTACGGACTTGCTACGGACATTCGACTGCCAGTACGAATTCATTCTACAAGATCTTACTTTTATTACATCTCGGGTCGGGCGCTGGACCCGGAAAGTAATTAGGGATAGGGTGTAGGGTAGATAGGTACCTCACTAGATGTATCAGAAGATCGCGTTAGCGAATTTGATATGGTCTCGAAGATTGCCTTCGCGGCATATGCGCGATGCTTGGAGAATTGCTCTGCTAGTCGTCCGTGAGGTTCGTGGACGAAGTACGTGACTAGGCTGAGTAGAATTTCAACAACGGGGTATTGGTAGGTAATGACATGACCATGACCGTGTATGAGGTGCTTTGTGTGAATCTCGATGGTGGTAAGGGCATTTTTCTGTCCCTGGGAAGGTGATTCGCAAGGATAAGGAATCGAAGTACCAAGCCCCGCAGTAAAATCTTCATCGATCGTGTCTTCAATGTCCAGGTACTCGACGGCAGTGTGTGAAAAACCTCCATATACAACCTTTAGGGACAAATCGAGAGGTCTAGGTGATAATATAAATAAATGTGGTAGTCGAACGGATGGAAGGGCTGAGGAGGGAAAGGGGACGTTGGCGCGTACGAGGAGGGAGGTTTTCCATGGCTCGCCATGCACTTCGTCACCA
>Ga0307507_10005215_pt1 | contig 21666 bp, 15 predicted proteins | sample 7_EM_MG_FD_207223 | JGI IMG/M metagenome (GOLD analysis project Ga0307507, IMG submission 207223) | Populus trichocarpa ectomycorrhiza microbial communities from riparian zone in the Pacific Northwest, United States - 7_EM | ecosystem: Host-associated > Plants > Roots > Unclassified | place... | reverse complement strand
TAGGTCACTTTCACACAGGCTGATGCAATCATCAACAATAGAAGCAGCTTTGATTCCTTGCACTTCTACTTCTAGAGGTTTGAATAGATTATGATTCTCTAGCTGGAGGAAAATTTTAAAGTGTATCCATTCACACAGTGTTGGGAATTGTCCGGTTGAAAATGGTAAATTTGGCTCTAAAACCACCATCGGACGAATCTTTTTGTCCCCGTACTTTATAATGGTGGGTTTTTGCTTGGGGTCGACTGGGGGTGTTTCTGGGACAACTTAGTTGCGTGAGCTTGGAGATCTCTGGAATCGTAAAAGCTAAAGGATTATAATGTGGGCGGCGCTCTTCGCATGGCATTCTACCCAGGAAAGAGATAGATACTACCTTGATTTACCTGTGGTACGCCAATATCACAATCAAACTAGATTAGAACCCAAAGTTTAGCAAGAAATAAGAGAAATGAGATATAGAAGCAACTTGAACCAGAAAAAATGAAATAAAAAATAATATGTATAGGATCCGGAGCCCCCTCCACCGTCTACAAATTGGCACTTTGCCCTTATCCCCCTGCCTTACTCCAACCCTCCATTTTTCTACTCGTATTTATACTCGAGTAGATTGTTCGGCTAATGCGTCTCTACATCCCTCAAAACCTCCTACCCAATTAGTTTTCGCTACGGGACTTCCCCGTATCGAACACTATCCAATCAACAAAGACACAAGTCCCGGATCCCCCCGCCCAGCTCTTACTTTCCATATTTCTGTCAATAGCTGAGCTACCTTCTCTACCATCTGGTCCGTCCTGTTTTGCGTATGGCCAGATTGGCTCAAGCTTTTTCTCTGGGATAGTTAAGCTGAACTGGGGAAGCAGTTTCTGAGAGCGCAAGTGAGGCCTAGCCGAGGTTGCCTGTCTGCTAGGGCCTCTACACAATAGCTTGGATTTCCTTACCTTGAAGAGGCTCATTACTAAACAGGATTCATTATTCATAAAACTATTTCTGTAATAAATTCGCTGAAAGTACTAAAAGGGTATTGAGATGAATTTTGGGAATGGACTCGGGGTAGGATCAAGTAGGTATAGCATGGATGTGAAAATTGTCGCTGTTGATCGGTTGATGATGGCATCAATTTTTCTTAAGCGAAATATCTAAGAAGTACCGAGTTCACTGTTTTATTCTCTTATTAGGAGTGATTAACAGTGAAAAGACCCTGTCAACCGATCCCATCAGAAACACTGTCGAAATTCACATACCGGTACTCCAGTAGTAGCCTTATGTTGAACTACTCTAGCCCCTACCTCGATTTCTTTTGACACATTCTAAGGAATCAGAAATTTGGGAAATGATACTAATAGTACCATGCCAAACTATTTTCAGCATCTACCTGTGAAGCCATAGATTATTACCTACAAATCATTTGTTACTCTACTGTAGCATGCTAATACTCCAAGTTGCAGGTTAAGCGGGTGCAAAGCAATTCACCCGGTATTATACCTATATCGTGGGGGAACCTAGGATATGAGCAGACACTTTGATTCGTACCCCAGCCATGCGCAGGGCACAGAATTACTAGAAAACCAGAAGAATTTTCTTAGCATTCCCCATTGTTTAGTCAGACTATAAATGGCCCTAGGGTAGGCAAACAAAGCTTACCACTATGCGAGCGAGATTTGCAAGAAATTTGCCTACTAGCTTAGATTCTAATGATCATTTTCGAGAAGAGTGCTGTTTCGACCAAAGTCCTTACTTTTTTAAAAGAAAGAATTTCTTATAGAGTTTACTCTCATCCACCTCGTTAGCCAAACTTTAATTGACTGGTCTTGCGCTATTTCCGGTTGACCAAATCATGCGGCTCTTTCAGACGCGCAATCTAAGGGACAGGGGTTGCAGAGAACACATATTAACAGGGGAGGAGGTAGGGATGGAACGGATCTTGATAGGGCGACACCGCATTTTTGCATAAACCAGTTAGGGGTCAGTGGTCAGAAGCCTTGGTAACCGACGAAGTAACGCCGGATAAACGCAGCATCACAAGACGCAATAACACAAACTCCATGCCGGCACCGTAAAATTTCAGGAATAACGAACACTCCCGGGCTGGTCGTACAGCGAAACCAGACCCTCCAATTGACGGAGAGCTTGACGGAGAGCTTGCGAACGAGGCCGGATAATCTAACAAGCCTCTTGAGATAGCCTCTTGGGCCATTCACAGCACTGAAAACTGCTGCCCGACCAGCCCGGGCGTGTTTGTTATTCCTGAGATTTTACGGTAGCATGAAGGGTTGTCTTCCCTCTCAAATATTCCCCAAGAGTGCCAATTCCTATTTCCCAACGCCCACTTCTGTGCGGGGCGCTCTCACTCTGATGTGTGCTCAGGGCCTAACTCCAGGAAACTCATTGGACGAAGATTCAAAGCCATTCCAACTGCAACATGAAAAGCAAGAGCCGCTCCACTTCCCTCTGCCATCGCCGGAGTTCCGGAACCCCCTCAATACCAACCGCTCTATGCCTTTTTTTTTCTTTTGATACATTTCCAAGAAGCAGCAATTTGATCAACCGATACTGCTTTTACCCTCCAAAACTATTTCCACTCTTTACCCGCGAAGACACACTATTCCACCATCATCTGTTACTCTATCACACCAAATCTCGAAGTTGTCGCTAAAGCGGGTATGCGCCAAGACCCTCGTCAACTATGGCGGGGAAACCCAAGACACGAGCACACCTCGACACGGACTTTAGCTGTAGGCAGATCACAGAATTATTCGGGAAGCACTCGTAAGGTATCCTTTTGAACACGAAGGTTTAAGGACAGAGGCGCTGAGGAGAACGCATATCGGCACGAGCAATGTTAGCGATGGAAGGAATAGAAAAGGGCAAATACACGAAGACTTAGGAATTGTTCACAGCGCTAGCAACCATCGTGATGGCAACAATTCAAACCACAATAACATCGATAGCAACAATAGCACTACTTCCTTCCACTACGACGAATTCAAGGCCTCCATAATTTACGCCGCTCTCGGCTCTCTGACCACAAGACCAACCTCCCCGTCCTCAATTCCATCCCCACCGGCCCATTCCAACGTCTTTTTTCCCACCCTGTTACGTCCCTCCCCCAACGTGCACTACCCCCGCATTCGTAGGCACACACAGTCTCCACCTCCAACTAAATCCTATCCCAGATCCAAACTCCCATAAGCACCCCCCAAACCATACCCAAAACCCCAAAACAAAATAAAAACTTCCTGACTTTATCCCAGCGGTTCCACCCGGGTAAACAAAGATTAGCCGTACCTAACGCAAGTGATAACTGATGACTTGACAAACTACAGACTTCGCACCGGGCGGCGGCAAGCGGGGGGCCAAGCGAATGGGATAAATGGTAACTTAAGTTTAGCCAATTCCCCCTATGGTTAGAGGGTGTTGATCTCTCCAACTATGTAAAATATTATAATAATAATATTATAATACCACACTCCCATTGCGGGAGACGGGAGCGCGCTGCAGTTATTATACTCCGGACATCTCTTGGGGTAAAGGCAAACGATCGAAGGCTTTTTGGAAAAGCTGGTATCATACGATAGGTTTTTTGTTTGGGGCTGACTGGGGATGTTCTAAAGATAAGTCATTGCATGAGCCTGGGGATATCCAAGGTAGTGAGCTGTACTAGTAGAGAATTTTGGTGCGGGGAGGGGGGAGGTGATCTTCGCATAGTAATCTACCCGAGAAAGAATATATGAAATCGTGATTTACCTGTGGCACACCAATATCACAATCAAAATAGGTGAAAACGCAAAGTGTAGCAAGAAAAATAGGAGATCAGGTATACAGGCAACTTGAGCGAGAGATGAAATAAAAAAAGAAACACACCGTATAGAATCCCTAGTTCAATGCTCCTGTAGGTCTCCGAACTTGGGTATTTGTTCAAAGGCTGGTAGGGCCCATATGAGATGGAGTATCTGACGGGCGAGTATCAACTTGCTATCTTGTATATTAACCAGCTTCATAGCCTACGGGCTCTATAAGCTTAATGATATATAATAATAATAATAATAATAATGAATCCCTAGTTCCCCTTCACTGTCTACAAATTCCTACAAGCCTTCCCCTTACACCTCTTCATTAATCCTATCTTCCTTTTGTCTAATTCATTCGGCCAATGCGCCTCTACGTCCCTCAAACCTCATACCCGAGCAACCAGGGCCCAGATTCCGAATCCCTCCACGTGAGGCATTCACCAGCCGGAGTCGGCACTACCTTCATCTTTACGTCTCTCTCCCGCGGCTCCGGCGCATGGTGTGGGTGATAATGGCGCTGCTGGACGTTGCCCCTCTGCACTACCTCCATGGTGCGCTTCCCCCGGCATGTTTCGTATACCGAAAGTGCTAGGGAGATGTCGCATTTTCAGGATATGCGGAAAAGACATTCGCCTAGGACTGCGGCGTATTCAAGCGACATGCCCGCGCCTTGAGCTAGGTAAGGGAGCGTAGCATGAGAATCTGGGGAGGAGGGTGAAGGTGCCCACGGAATGGGACTAGTCGGAGAGTTCTTCGCGGATGTAGAGTTTCTATTTGTAGACTGACTCGCAAAAATGGATGGCTAGGAAGAGCACCTTGGGCCCCAGTCTTTGTAGATGGCTTGCATCTCGTCTAGATTTCCTTCAATCGTTGTTGCACCACCTTCGGGGATGTCGGCCGGGAAGAGAAGGACCATGTTCAATTGTGCGCCGCCTTTAGGACATAGTTCACTGTCATCTCGTTAGCACCTCTCGCTTAACTAAAGGAAAAATGCCAGCATGCCGCATCTGGCCCCATCCAGTACGGTAATTGACCTACGGATCGGTCACGAACTCCCTCAGTTCGAGATCTTTGGTTATATCCTTAGTCCCGAGCAACAACCTATATGCCAAATCACCTGTTGGCATTGGCTTATCCAAGTGCCCAACCAAGCACTCCCTCATGACCAAGTTAATCCCATTATTACCCACAACCTAATTCGCGCCCAACCTCCTCCAGTCGTGCAGCAAAACCGCGGACATGCCGCGCACCTCCCCAAACTCGACGTCGCCCACCCACGATTTCTTCAAGACTTTCCTACTGAGCTTGGTGGTTCGGTCGAGTAGACACTTGTGTAGGGACGCACGATGGAAGTCTCATAAGGGGGAGCCGTACATTTTTGCGCGCTCGGTAAAGTTCGTGCATGCTATGTGGTTGCCCTTCCAGCCAATCATGTTTACCCGCTTTGGCAGCATGGCACATCGGGGAAGGGCCAGTGTTCGCAACGGTCTGGGGGCTCCGGCGGCCCCACGGGGAAACTGCCAAGAAGACTGGACCGGACCGGACGAAAATTTTCACTCAGTCCCGTCCTGGGACATTTTAGGACTGCGGGGATGAGTAAGGACCACGGGCCCCACAAGGTGAGACACTATTATGCCGTCCTAATACAAGGACGATAGGGGACGGTTGTGGACTGCGGATCCCCTGACCAAGACGGTAGGGATCTGGGGGATCTGTCTGGCCACACACTCTGAGACATTCTGAAACCTTGTTGTGGGGCCTGCCGTCTTCCCCCGTCCTACGGTCATTAGCCCCGGGCGAAATTCTCTCCAGGACTGGACGGACTACGAATCGTAGTCCGTCCTGGTCCTACCCTCATGACGGACGGACTACCCCGTTGCGAGCACTAGGAAGGGCTTCACACATGCCCCATGCTGTTAAGATCTTTAAGGCGTTGGGAAAGATTCAAATTCCTGCCCTGACCTACCAAATTCCAGTACTCTAAGCTTCCTATGCTGTGCCATTGGGCCAAATACTCAATTTTTATTTTTATTCTGGTTCACCAGTATGGTAGGGTTGATGAGGGAGAATGGTGTTGCCCCGAAGTTTTTCCTCTTCGTTCGTAGTTGGCTGATTTTGTCCGCGCACCACAGGATCGAGGAGATATGATAGCATGGATCTGAAGATGACGGGTTTTAATCGGTTTATGACATTGATTTGTCTTAAGCAAAATCCTCAGTGCCATAAGCGTGTTGGCTTTCCGGGATTCTTATTCCGAGTGATTAACGGTGAAATGGAACACTCGTTACACAAACACCTGACACCGGATCCTGTTAGAAACTCTGGTGGGATTTATAGATACCCGGAGGAGCCTTATCTTGAACCGCTCCAGTCCCTGCCTTTTTTTCCTTTTCTTTTCATACTGTATATTCTAATGAAGCAGAAATTGGACGAACCAATACTGATGGTACCATTGAATAATATTCTCAGGATCTCCCCGCGATGCCCTAAAATATGACCCAAGAATCGTGTGTTACTCTGAGGTAGCATGCACATACTCAAAGTTGCACTTTAGGGGGGCCTGCGTCACAAAACCCATTGGGCATCATATAGTGAGGAGACCTCAGACATGTAACATCTTCATACTTTTATGCGGACTTTAGTGATGCGCAGGTTATAGAATTATGAGAAAACTATAAGTATTTTAAAGTCTGGACGCGTAAGCTGAGAGACGGAGGCGTTGCAGAGAGCAACGGATCTTGATGCGCTCAGAGCGTAACTCTAGTGAACTTAGGGCCCGTTTACATAGACCGCCCCCTAGCAGCTGGAGGCTTCACCGACCGTCTAAGAAGTTTGGATTGTTGGAGGCGTGTGGGTAAACAGGATGGCGTTTACCTACCGTGGCGTGCAGTCTAGCATCTGGTGGAATTTGCAAACTCACCTCCGAGACAAGGTCACTTTTCGAAAGCCTGGCAACAAGAATTCAGGATGGGAGAAAATTGAGTAAACATGTTCGTGCAGTCTATTGGAAAACGATGCCGGTTGAGCCTCCGCTCACTGCTAGTAGTTTTATCACCTAAATTTTAGAATTCGATTGTATTGTATGGTAAATGGGGCATTATTGGAGAAATATCCAAAGTCTCTCACAGCACCAAAAGCCCGGCGACCGCAACAGCCATCTCAGCTATAGTACTAGGACACAAGTTTTGTCCCTGCACTCTTTTTTACCGATCTTCAACATCCCCTCTCACAGCACAATGTGTAAGGAAAATACCGTGGCAAAATAGAGTAAGTTATCCTAGATTTCCAGTGTACATTATGAATCTGGTCACAACTTTCTGCACAACTCAAATTTCTAGCGTATCTACAATGGTGGGCCGGAGAGACCGGCGTATAGTTACAGTTCATTGGGTGGGTACTGTGGGGTATGGCAGTGGATTTCACCGGATAGCGCCTTATAGGTAGTTTGTATTAAGTACATAGATAGGTAGTTAGCATGGGATACGGGATGAGGTAGCTTCGGATTACGTAGTCTATAGCTAGTTAGCGGTTGATAAGTCATTGTAGGTAGATAGAGAACAACAACCGCGAACAACCTCAAGGCGAGGACGATTTCTTTACGCTTTTGTGACCTTTCTTTGTTTTTCATCGTGATCATCGAGGATCATCTAGAGACTTCATTGACTTCCGGCTGTGCGAGCGGTGATTGTGCCTCCCGGAAGTATTATCAGTCTTTTCTTCTTTTCTTTCCCGTTTGTTCAGTCATTTCCTTCCCGGAGGTGATTTTACTACTATTTACTCGTGCTCCCATTAGGACCCGGAATCCCATTCTCAGTACCCTCCTGCGAATTTGATAGTGCTAGCGATTGTTAGAGTTGAACGCAGTAGGTGGTTGTTAGACAAAGATGTGAGAGTTGACACAAGCGAAAAGGCAGTGTTCCCAGCCGCCCAATCCGTCCGTCTTCGGGGTAGGACGGGACGGACTACGGCTCATAGTCCGCCTTTTTGGGGGTGCTAGGACGGACTATAGGGGACTATAGTCCTAGCGCTGGACCTCCGGTACTAGCCGAAGTAGGAATTATACACCTCCGAACCAATCATTATAGTATCATGAGACATCACTCGTGCCGTCCAAGGCAGTCCCTGTAGCAATGCGCAACCGTTTCAAGAGAGAAGTGATAGTAACAACCAGCAATAAAGATCATTGATTGAGTGAACCGCTGCTAGAATAATAAGACAGGTACAGCTCAGCTATATAATGAAAAGCGGTTGAGTCCTACCAGTACGACCAAGACTCCACAATAAGGAACAAAGACATTCAAAGAAAGTACATAGGAACAAAAGAAATAAAGGAACGACTGGGTACCCGGCTTGAATAGAATAAACATAATAGAGAGCTGAAAGAAACATTTGAGAGAGAAAGAAACCTTATACTAACAGTCCCGTTCAATCCCCGGCCGTCCTCTGCCACCCCCTGCCGTCCTCCATCATCCCTTGCCGTCCCACCTCCACCTCGAACACACATGTCTCACCTTGTAGGGCCCCGCCGTCTAGCCCAAGGACGACCCTCCCTCACTTCAACCGCCCTGGGCGGACTACAGATAGCCGTCCCGTCCCGTTCAAGGCTCTTGGCAGTCCCCTGGACGGTTGGGAACACTGCGAAAAGATACGACGAAATATTACAGAATGTCTTTGATGATTTAATTAAACTTATGTATACTTATTTTTTGTCTAGTTAGTTTAGATAGAGGACGAGCAAACGAAATTTCCGATGATATGATACCTGCCCTATAGTTCAGCCCTAGTCTAGTTCGTGTCTTTGACTGTTGTGCCATTTGTCAGTCACACCCCCCCCCCGACAGGTCCACAGACAGCGATAACTTAGAAGATGGGTAAAGAGGGTCTAATCTAATGCACTCATCTTGGCAGGAATCCCAATAGGGTTCGGATTGGGTTTGGTAGAACAGCAGGTATTTTTGGAGAGTGCATGGGGGATTCGAGCGTTAATTGATGCCGAGAAGAATATGATCCTCAAATCAGAGTGTTGAAGGTTGATTCACTTGCTTACGGTGGCTCTAGGAACACCTACGCTAGGTCATCAGGTATCTGAAAGATAATTATATATGCGGTTTATCTATCTGTCCATCTATCCATCTATGACTCGCGGGGGGAAACAAGGAAGAAATGGAGACTCGAGCACATAAAGGAGAGTAGAAAAAAAAAGTGATTTTGAAACAAGAGATCTATCCAACAGAGGGATTGTAGCCAAGAAAAATCGTAGAAGTTAAAAATGAAACAATAATCCGGCTGCCATAAACTAAACAGAGTGAACTGAAATCCCTGAGCCTTCATTCGTAAAGATTGACGAATATCTACGGGTGAAAGGGGTAATATGTGCCTACACATAAGTGGCATCCTCGCTAATGCTAGACTGGCGAGGGCTTCAAGATAGTGTTAGTCTGAAGGCGTAAAGGGCTCACGGGTGGATGGAAAGATAGTAATACCAGCAATGGCGTATACAAGACTCCTAGAGAGCTAAGAAGGCTGGTTCCGGAAAGGGGGAATCCCATGAGATTTGGACGTAATCAATGGAGTATCCGGTACTTCTACTTCACCCCAATTGCGCCACAGCCTGTGGGGCAGCTACACATCTGCGGCTTCAATGCATTTCTAGGCTTGCAGTGTTAGAGTTGAGGGACAAAGATAAATATGAGAGCCTCCGCTCCAGTTCTTAACATACCCTTCAAGCTCCGGGCTCCGTTGCAGATCTTCGGATTCCTGAGTGTCGCTAGGAGTGCATGTTACTATTATGGATTAGTGTTTGAACCTAACTCAGCCAGCAAGACAGACCAGGCTAGATGGAGCTCCCTTTTCAAACCCGTGGAACCTATGCGGCATTGGCTTCCGTACACCCCGTAGCTCAATAGCACCCCCAGAACAGGTTAAACACGTTTTTCGACTACTCTAATCCAAATATTCAGCCTGACAATCTCTCACTCAAGTAAGAAAAATGCACGCACCTAGGATATATTGTCTTCTGTTCTCCACAACAATATTACTGTCCGATTTGTTGCGTTCCTATCTCATTCCTTAATATAAGGTTGAATTCAGTTAGCCAATGGGGCGGTTTTGGTTGGGTCCAAATTATTCGTCGGCTATTTTGTATAATAGTGATATCTTCATACCCTTCAGGTTTGGAGGCGTACACCGGGGTAGAGAAGGTAATGAGCTATGAGCTGAAGAAAAGAGACAGTTTTCTCGTCACAAAGGATGAGTTTGCTAATATTCAGTATATAGGTTGGACCATTAACTTAGATCCTTCTGTTTGGTGTGGTTTATGCTGTGCAGTGGAAGTCGTTCAAGTTGAAATCACCCAAAATACTACCGCTCCTCCAACACCCACCAGAGCTGGGGCTAAAAGTTATTAACTAATGAATTACGATCGGTTTTTTTTACCAAAAAAGGAGCGCCGGTTCCACACATCCCACCTCCCTTCTCTCCTAACAGGGTCGTTCGTGAGCAGTGTGGGGCCATCCTCATCTGGGGGAATGAGATGGACTTCTTCCCGTTCGGGTGATAATTTGACTGCTCCTTGGTGCCCCTCAATGGTAGAACACTCGAATGGTGTTTGGTTATTCTGATCTGAGCGATGAGGGTAGACATCTCTCCCTTCCAGAAATAGCTCGACCACTCCGTCATGTCCCTTAATAGCAGCGCACATGAGTGGTGTTAGGTCATTCCTATTTCGGCGATTAGGATCGACAGTTTTCCGTTGCAGTAATAGCTTGACGATTCCCTCGTGTCCGCAGAGAGCAGCGCACCCGAGTGGTGCGTCACCATCCTTATCGGGGCGATCGGGGTCGACATCTCCTCGTTCCAGCAAGAGCTTGACCACTTCTTCGTGTCCCTCAATAGCAGCACACCCGAGTGGTGTTCGATCATTCTTATCTTGGCGATTAGGGTCGACACTGTCTCGTTCCAGCAATAACTTGACCACACCTTCGTGTCCCCTGATAGCAGCACACCCGAGGGGTGTTCGGTCATACTTATTTTGGCGATTGGGATCGGCATTTCCCTGTTCCAACAATAACTTGACGACTCCCTCGTGTCCGTAGAGAGCAGCGCACCCGAGTGGCCCATCCTTATCCTTATCTGGGCGATTAGGGTCAACATCTTCTCGTTCTAGTAATAGCTTGACCACTCCTTCATGTCCCTTAATAGCAGCCCACCCAAGTGGTCCTTCACCATCCTTATCTCGGCGATTGGGGTCAACATCTACTCGTTCCAGCAATAATGTGACTACTCTTTCATGTCCGTTGATGGCAGCCCAGTCGAGTGGTCCTTCACCGTCCTTGTCTGGTCGATTGGGGTCAACATTGTCCCGTTCCAACAATAGCTTGACCACTCCTTCGTATCCCTTAATGGCAGCCCACCCGAGTGGTCCTTCACCATCCTTATCTGAGTGATTGGGGTCGACACCGTCCCGTTCTAGCAATAACTTTACCACGCCTTTGTGTCCGCAAATAGCAGAATTCGTGAGCGGAGTTCGATGATAATTATCTGGGCGATTGGGGTCGACATTTTCCTGTTCTAGCAATAGCTTAACCACACCTTCGTGTCCCTTAATAGCAGCACACCCAAGGGGTGTTCGATCATGCGCATCTTGGGCGATTAGGGTCGATATTTTCCCGTCCTAGCAATAACTCGACCACTCCTTCGTGTCCCTTAATGGCAGCCCACCCGAGCGGTCCTTCACCATCCTTATCTGGGCGATTGGGGTCGACACTGTCCAGTTCCAGCAACAACCTGACCACCCCTTCATGTCCCTCAATAGCAGCACACCCGAGTGGTGTTCTATCATTCTTATCTAGGCGATTAGGGTCGACACTGTCCCATTCCAGCAATAACTTAACCACCCCTTCATGTCCCTCAATAGCAGCACACCCGAGTGGCGTTCTATCATTCTTATCTAGGCGATTGGGGTCGACATTATCCTGTTCCAGCAATAACTTGACCACTTCTTTGTGCCCTCCAATCGCAGCACACCCGAGTGGTGCTCGATCATTTTTATCTGGGCGATTGGGGTCGACATCTCCCCGTTCTAGTAATAACTTGACAACTCCTTCGTGTCCCCTGATAGCAGCCCACCCGAGTGGCCCTTCACCATCCTTATCTGGGTGATTGGGGTCGACACTTTCCTGTTCCAATAATACGTTGACCACTCCTTCGTGTCCCTTGATAGCAGCCCATCCGAGTGGTGTTCGATCATTCTTATCTGTGCTATTGGGGTCGACATCCCTCCGCTCCAGCAGCGCCTTGACCACTCCCTCGTGTCCATTTTTCGCCGCCCACGCGAGTGGTGTGCTACCGGTACAATCTTGCTGGTTGATATTGTAACCTTCAGCCTTTATCAATCCATTCACAAGTTCAACAATCCCGAAAAACGATGCGCAGTGTAGTCCTGAGAAGAGCGGGGATGTCGCGATAGCCTCGATATAGCTCGGATGCAGTACCTGCTCCAGAAATGATACACCAGATATGTGGTCTTCGTACCGGTTCAAGAGCTTTAGTGCCAGGGTCCTCGCATTGCTTGAGAGATCTCTGTTCGCATGTGTTCCCCAATATCTCGCGCAATATTTGAGGAATGGCATACTTCCATGGTCTGAGAGAGAATATGATATGAGGTTCTCGACTTGTTGTGAGCTCAGATAGGTTAAGCAGGTTTCGGCAAGAATCGAGTGAGGTTTACTGAAGAGACCAGGGTGACTAGAAAGGTACTCTTCGACCGTACAGTGGATTAGCCGCACAGTCGAAGCCTGCGCGTCGACTCTGATCAGGCCTTGGCAGCAGTCTATCAACGTGCCGATAGCGGGAACATTTTCGGGATCAAAATCTGTTGTTCCTATATCCACTGCCAGTGCGTGACACAGCTCATCCACCAGTAGCGGCCGTTCCGAATGGCAAACCCATGTGAGAGCAGCCCTGGCAAGCTTAGCCTTTTCTTCGTCTTGGGCCTTTATACGCTCTAGGATTGCACCGTATGTATCCCCTAACCCCGCCCCATCATTTATTGACTTTAGTGTTTCCCTCCGCCGAGCAACAGTGGTACCTTTAAGGATTGCCTCGATGTGAAGAGAGGCCAGCAGGAACCTAGGTTCCGATATATTAGCTATTAGTTTGCAGTAGCATTGCCCTTAGCTTCGTTCCTACATACGTTTCTGAGCTTATTGCGGGAATGCTCCTCATAATGTCCCCCTCCAATTTGCTGCTCATCATATTCGGAATCGTGTCCTTCCTGATTTTCTCGCGTAGAAATGTAAGGACCCCATCTTCCGTGGCCCGTATAAATATAAAGTCTGCCGCGCCACCTAGCTTCCTCTCCACTTCACTCCGCACATGTGATCTTCCGGTCATAAATAAACGGGTATTTGGAGACCCTTGCAGAACCTGGCGTAATGATTCAAGAACCATCACTCGATGCTCTGGCACACATTCGTCCAGTGCATCAACACATATAAATGTGCGCCTCGTGGCTATGATTGTCTGCAGCATCTTCAAAATCCCCGAAATTTGGAGTCCTCTACCCCCGATTGCCCTTTTCTCCTTCCGAAAATCTTGGGCTATTGCTTTAGGAATTTCTCCCTCTCCACTAACGAGCTGTCGCAGCAGGGAGCCAAGCATATTTACTAGTGACTGCTCATTCCGAGCAGCAAAGTCGAAGTAAAAACACATCACGGTAGCATCTCCCTTGACGGCCTCGTCGCACAGCTTATCTATAACTAGCGAACTGTTCTCGCAACCTATTAGCAATAATATTCCTTGATTCCCCGCAATGATGCGCCCTCTCTTACATGATATAGCTCTTCCCTGCTCCTGGATTTCCGTCGCAAAATAAGGCTGGATGATAAGATGCATCATCCCTACTGCCCTTGTGCCAGCGTTTGAAGTCTTCAGTTTCCAGCAGCCAGGCTCCTATACTGTCGACCCGCCGGGACCCAATGTCTCTATGCCGCCCCCGTGGTTCTAATGGAGATAGCCATGCCAGTATTTCGGATCTATCATTGGAGGTGTAGTTAAAGGTCTTCGCGACGTTGAAAGAGTTATGATTATTGCTAAAAGCTTGTGACATTTTTGAATTTTCCCAGTGTGAACGTTGAGGGCGGGGGTGCTTAACTTAGAGTCTGCAAAACGCAATTAGTTGCAAGTAGGGGAAAAGCGGGGTAATAAAGCCTTGCGCCTATAGTCATCGATGGGGTTGACGAATATCAGCGGGTGACGAATAGGGATCCGTAGCAGGTATTTTATTGTTACCCTACTTTGATGAATTTGATTTTTTGCTCGCAGCAGACCCCTGTTCGTCACCCGCTGATATTCGTCAACACCCGAGGAATCGAGGGTTGTTGCCCCGCCACAACCTTGGCACGGTTACTAGTCATCGATGGCTTGCTCGCAACCTCTTCTAGGCGCCTCTCAGCTCAACGGAAGATTCAATTTGTATGTGAATTTAAGAATTACAAACCACTACCAGACATTCTCTGATGCTTTAAATGTCCTTCTGACTTTCTCAAACATTGTTTTAAGTCTTTGTAAATGGGTCTTCTATGTTTTTTTCTCTCTTTTACAACTTTTATTTTCGTACGGTGGGACTTTGGTTTGGATTAAGCGTGAAAGTATCGTTGAGCTGAATCTTCCGTTGAGCTGTGAGGCACCTTGAAGAGGTGCCCAAGATCGCCAGCAAGCGAGCAATCGAGGGTTATGACTGAGCCACAACCTTGGCACGGTTAGTTGACAACTGATCCATGAGAAACTCACTTGTCCCGGTGGCAGCCTTGTGTTGAACCATCCTAGTTCACACCTTTATTTCTTTTAATACATTCGAAAGAAGTAGAATTTTAGGAAAAGATACTACTATTACCGTTCAAAACGATTTTCACTATTTACTCGCGAAGCCATACATTATTCAAACATCATGTGTTACTCTAGGACACCAATTCTCGAAGTTGCCGCTTACGCGGGCGGGTGCCGAGAAGCTCGTCAACTCCTGCAGGGAAGCCCAAGACACGTGCATACCCCTTGATACGGACTTAAGCGATGCGCAGGTCACGGAATTATTAGGGAAGCACCCGCAAGGTGTCGGATGCTTTAAGGAGATAGGTGCTGCAGAGAACGCATATCGGCACGGGCGATGGTAGCCATGAAGGAGTGTCAAAAGACTAAAGGCGCAATTGCCCGAGCCTCATGACTTGGGAGGAATAGTTTACAGCGCCAGCAACTACGGCGATGGCAACAACAATTCTAACTACAAGTCTGTGGACTAAATTAACCGCTCAACACTAAGGGAAGAGTTTCGGCCATGACAACAACACTCCACCACCAACTCCACTATCGTTAAAACCAAGAAAAATAAGAAAAGATCCAAGTACCGGGTAGAAGACATTGTAGAAATTAATATTTAAGCTAGAGAAAGGTCTTTAGGGGGTGTCAGTTCTTTACGATATCACGGCTTGAATCATCTTTATTCTTAGCGCCAGTTTACCTATCCCTTTGCCCATCCTGAATTTCCCTCACTTTTAGCACTGCACTAATACGACAATTGAAGTTACATATGATAGAAGAGCGGCAAAGGGAAAAACCACCCGAGTGGTCGAACACGCATCCGATCCCAATAGACGAGGGAAAACTGTTTACATACTTTTCAATTCTCTCATATTCTGGCTGCCAGATGGCAAGAAAAACAGGATGCAGCCGAACCAGTCATTTCGCCACCACCGTCTAGCAACCCCAGTCAAATGCCGCCCAGGTGTCACGGTCGCAATAACGGCAAGACCTACTAACCTGCTCTATTTTACTTGCCTAACCAGTAATTACCTTTCCCACTACCCAGTGCCAATTCAGAGACACAATTCACATCATAGTTGCTAGACAGACATCTATAGGGAAGTATTTGAACGAGAAATAGGGCTGGTAGTGGAATGACTGGCTAGTCTTATATTCACACTTGCACTACTCGATAATCTACTTAACTTTTCCCTCCTTCTTGTATGAATATTATTTATTATCTTGACTACAGGGTGTCACTATAGATCACTGATACTTGTGTGCCTTGCCTGGTTATCAGCCCCGGCCGTCAGCTGCAGTGCCCATCATATTCATTGACAGCGGCCCCATCTTGTCATCCCCTGCCTTAGTTCTCAGCATTCCCCTTGTGTTCCTACCAGGGATGTGTTAGAAATCACGAAGGTTCAATATCTTCAACACTACGATGACCCTAGATGTTTGGACGAGGAGACTTAGGTTTAGGAAAGGGTTGCGGATTATGGTGGTTGAGGCGATGGTTGTTTTATGAGAAGGTTAGCTGCAGCGGAGATGTTTTAAGAATGCACAGGAAATGTACTAGGGAGTTAGAATAGTTTGGAATCAACACTAGGAGGAGTCTGACGTTTGGGACTAAGGTACGCTAAGAGATAGAACAAGAAAGATATCGCATTACGACGATTGGGAAACAACGGAGGGTATCAGTGGTGTTAAGAATTGCGGTAGCTGAAGGAAATTCTGTATGAGGATGAGACGACTAAAGCGAAGGAAGGGGGAACCATTTGGAAAGCAGTTGGAAGGAGTTCATTGGGAGGAAGCAAAAGGTTAGGAGGAAGGTGGGGAGAAAGGTTTTTCTCTAAAGTAGAGATTGTGTATATATAGGACACCTCCAGGCGAGGAAGAACAATAAGGACGACAATACTCTCTATCGATCATAGCCCATATTATTTGAGGATGAACAGTCATCTTGCATTGGAAGAGAGCAATGACAGCCCGTCACACAACCACTTACACAGCAAAGTTTCTCGACCGGAAGAATTAATTCCGGGTTGGGAAAACCCAGTGCCAATTGGGTCAAGCACATGGAATGTCATTCCCGAATCCGGATAGGCGCCTGGGGGTCTGGTGGAAAAAGGTATAGCCGAAAACCATGCTCGCGCGGGGTCATAGCTCCACCACAACACGTCTGCCGAGCACTCGAAACACACCATTCCCCCAATTCACCCAAACACAATATCCTCAACCACCTTACTGCTCGTGTTCTTTGTTGTTTTTTTGAACAATTCAGGGCTAGATCATATCAGCTCGCCTCAAAATTTGCCTCCCAGGCTCACCACACAACCCGATAACCATTACCATGCCCGGTAGAAGAGGATCTAGACGCGGAGGCAGGCCAACACCCACCAACCGAAGGGGTGCCTCTGGGGGAAGTCAGAAGAACATGTGGTCTCGTCAAGCACCGTCCCACTGAGGACAAACCCAGGAACAGGGATTGAACCAATCCAAGAATGAGGAGACCTCCACACAAGAGAGTGATAGTGACCAGGACGAACCTAGCGAGTACCACAATACACTCTCGAGCAATACCCTATCCCACACCCGCAGTAACCCCAACCGAATCAGCCCACCATCCCAGTCCCTAACATCTATGCCGATAACCGAACCGGAGCCTAGCACACATCCAACACTGATCAGTAACGAAGGGATCACTCTCATGATATGCGTGAACTCCTCCGCTCTCAAGAGGATGTGATTGTGGACCGCCTACTTCTCCGGCTACGTAGCCAAAACAACGCAGCTGGCACCACCCCCCTCCATAGTCATCCTACACCGCAGTGTGCCTCAAGGCAGCAGCCACCTCCGAACACTACTTTTAGCCAAATCACAGTGTTAGAGAGCCAGCTGGCACAACTACAAGCGGAGAGGGGACGCACATAAGTTAATTCACACTTAGCACTGGCAGGTGAACTGGGTACGTACAATCCAATTTTACCCCTATCCATGGTAGGTACCGAGACCGGATCGGCATCAGGAGAGTCCGTGGAAGCCTTATTTCCCGGCGTAGAGCGAAGTACATTGGCCCAGATCATCGAGAACCGGTTCAAGCCAACCAACATATACCAGCTACTAGCCACACAAAAGCCCCAGCGGAGTCTCAAAGGACCATTAACATCGGAGGTGTCGAGTTCGAACAGACAGAGAAGGACGGAAAGGAAAGCGAGTACTGGATTAGCAGTTTCTTCAAGGCCTGGGCAGCCTACAGTGGTATCTTGGTAAAATTAGCACCTGATGCTATCCAGGGCGAGCTCGCAACCGCACTCTTCATCTATACGATGAACTTGTACGACCTGCTAGAGAAGTACATTTGGGATGGTGTAAAAGAATACCATGTTGAGTTCCACCGGAAACCGGTGCCAAGTGGCCAAAGCATCTATCTCCCTCAGGACTGGAGCCAAATCGATAGCGAATTGATCGCTTTATAATGCTTTTCTCATCCGGTTCACAGAAACACATGGAACTAAAACCAGACCCGGCTAACTCTGTTCCCCCAACGCATCTCCGAATTAGCCCTACGCGAGTACCAATTTGGATCCAACTGCGTTAGCCAAGGGCTCTTGCCCAAACTGTACTCGAGCATACCTGAAAGGCGCCAAATACAGTACCCAACAGAATCTCCGAATGGATCATTGAGTACCCATCCTGGCCCAGCATAGTCAATCCCGTAGGTGTGCCAGAACTGGAATTATCGAGACTGTCAGACAGTCAACTGCCGCCACCTCCAGATATGTATTACCTGTGATAATAGTCACAAATTCACATAGTGTACACAAGGAGGCAACACACATGGGCACTCTTCACAAGCCACCAGCCGTCACCATGGACGTTAGGTCCCCTCCCAAGCCTCATACTTCCTACCCCCTCTACTTATTCCTTTCTGCGCTTTTCCCCCCCTCCTGTTAAATAATAATCATAGCTCAAAGCTTACATCTACCCAAGTAACCTCCACCACATACAAGACTACCCAAATTCCCATGATAGAAAGCGAATACTATCCTATTGGCCTCACTGTTAGCAAACAGCCATTGCGTCCTAATACCACCCTCCCATACTCTGTTTTAACCTACCATGGTACCCCCATGCCAGCGGCCAGTGGAGATATGAAGAATGGCGGCACCTCCTGGCCCCATACCCAGAGCAAGCAGTTGTAGAGGCCATGTTGGGCATATGCCAATTCGTGGCTAGGATTGGCTACGAAGGATATGGCAGGCGAGGGCAGATTCACCGGAACCTGAAATCTGCCGAAGATTCCCCAGATAGAATAGTAACCAATATCGTAAAAGAACTAGGAAACCACCAGTTCAATTGCTATACTAGTCTTGCAACAGTTCCGGAGCACTTGGTAGCCTCACCACTAGGGCTAACTCATAAGGGTGAGGGGTCCAAAAGGCGAATACACCACTTGTCTTACTCCGCGGACGACAGGGACTCCGGTTCGATTAATGGCACTATACCAGAACACTACACCACATGCTCATATAGCACAATCGATGATGCCATCAAGGCCATACAGTGCTTTGGGAAGGGGTGCCTGCTTGTTAAACGGGACTTCGTGAGCCCTTTTCGACATATCCCAGTGTCTCCAATCGATGGCGCCCTCCTCGGCTTCCATTGGGAGAACAAGTACTACTCCGAACGCGATCTACCCTTCAGACTCCAGACCACTCCCCTTCTCTTTAACCTATTCGCCAAAGGATTCCATTGGATACTAGGCAATGAACTGGAAATGGAGAACTTACAAACCGAGATCATTCACTATCTCGACGATTTGCTTATCATTCTACCTAGCAAGCAAAATCTGAAAGCTTATAGCCAAAAGTTTTTCCCTCTGTGAAGCCTAGTTGGCCTAATGATAAAGGTAGCATAAAACAAAGAGGGGAAAGTCGCCAGTTTTGGTGGTGTAGAACTGGACACTGACAAAATGCTCATCCGGTTGCCAACCAAAGAGCTGGAGAAAGCCAGAATCATAGTCGAATCTGAACTCGCCGCAACTTGCCTTTCCTTAATTGATCTACAGAGCACAACAGGCTTTATTAATTTTGTCACAATAGTGGTTCCGCTTGGACGAACATTCCTCTGGCGGCTCTACAACCTGGAGGTCTATTTTCTGGAGCACAGCACGCAGGGAAGGAATCGCTGGCGACGGATCACTAGAGAAGCATACCAAGACCTAAAGTGGTGGCGGCGGGTGCTAGATAAAGCCCCAGAACGGTCCATCCAACAAGAACGGAGAGATATAGTGGCCCTCTGGTCAGACGCTTCAGGGACAAAGGGGCTCGGAGCCTTCTACACCAGACCGAAGAGAGCCGCAAGAGGAGTGAAGAGCTCACCAAACTCCAATCCCGAAACCCACGTCACCGTACCCAGCCACACTTTCTCAATCTCACTACCCCGCTACTTGAACAAACACAATGAGCATATTAATACCAAGGAAATGCGGGCAGTAGAGCAGGGGTTGCTGCATAGGGGAAAGGAGTGGCATGGGCACAAGGTCATAATGCACATTGATAACCGTGCTGTAGCATATGCAATCTCCAATAGAACTATCGGCGGTGCCACTATGAGAGTACTCCGCCGCTGTTTACTCATTACGGTAGAATGTGACCTAGAAATAGAATACCAGTGGATTTCGACAAAGCAGAACACTCTAGCCGATGCCCTCGCTCGCTTCGACTTCGACCAAATTACTAACTTGGTTCCCGAGTTGATTTATCCCACCTCCAGCCTCCGGGATCGTGGATTCTTGATATACAACAAACAGGGCTCTCCCGTATTGCAGCATAGTACCTTTGGCGCGGCCTAGCACCGTCAACCAGGGGGAACTACGATACAGTCAGGACACGGTTCACCTTATTCTGCAACCTCTCCAACTCCCATCATACAAATGGAGCATGTTTCCCAGCTCAAGTGACTTGGCTAATCGAATGGCTTTGCTGGTTAGCTTGGAGTATCAAGGGCAAAACAATGAAACACTACCTCTTGGGCCTGAAGTCATATCAGCTTGACTTGGGGATTGAGTGTACTATGTTCTCAGACCCTCGGCTGGAGAGAACGCTAGAATAAATCAAGAGAGACCAAAACGAACCTGACCGTCGAGATCGAACACCATTAACCCGCGCCTGCCTTATCCAAATAGTTAGTGTCCTGGACAACACTAGTTATAATGAATTGGTTACCCGGGCTGACTTTTCACTGGCATTTGCTGCTTTTCTTAGAGTTGGGAAAGTTACTTACCGGCAGACAGATATTGACACAGGACCCCTATTTCGCAACTGGTTCTTGACTAAAAACAGTATTCAGCTTCCGGAAATCAGGGGGAGGAATTCATTCAACTCACATTACCTGCATCGAAGACGGACCCCTTCCGGCATGGAATACGACTCACAATAGCTGCAAGTAATGACGCAGGATGTCCGGTCTGCGCAAAGAAACACCTTAGAGGTATTGACACCCACAGGCCACAATTTGCCCCCCTTTTTTGGATTGGACGAGACGAGCAATGACCATTTACCAGGGAATATGTAGTCCAGACACAACAGGGACTAGCAATCCCCTCAGGTTTAGGGCGAGGGTCACGTAATGGGCACAGCTTCCGTAGAGGAGCTGAAACTTGGGCTGCGGAAGTGGGGATTCTGGAGGCCCAGATCCAAACCTTGGGAAGATGGCGGTCAGACGCCTACAAAGCATATATTGAGTATTCAAGGGAGGAACGTATCCAGCTCTCCCAGCGCTTCCAGAGAGCACGGAGATTACGCCGGTAACATCACCAACCTGCCTTCATATGGAAAGCCGATGTTGGGCACCTCGACGGCAGGCATGTACTGGCAAGTTTCTGCGACCCCTGCCTCACACTAGGAGATATCGGTGCCAACGATCCCAAGTGACAAGGGCAGCAGCGATCCCAGCAATGCCTCCGCCGGTGGAAACCATGGATAGGACAATGGAGTTGGATTAGTTTCTTCTTGCGTTTTTTGGGTTACTTTTTTGGTTCACATTTGGTACTTTCTTTTGTTTGCTTTCCTCATAA
>Ga0307507_10005214_pt1 | contig 21670 bp, 25 predicted proteins | sample 7_EM_MG_FD_207223 | JGI IMG/M metagenome (GOLD analysis project Ga0307507, IMG submission 207223) | Populus trichocarpa ectomycorrhiza microbial communities from riparian zone in the Pacific Northwest, United States - 7_EM | ecosystem: Host-associated > Plants > Roots > Unclassified | place... | reverse complement strand
TTACCGGAATCGCTCCGGCTTTTTAACTTCTTTTGCTCCTCAAAGCAACCCTCCGTTTGGGTCTGCAAAGGTAGTAAACCTTTTTACTTTTCCAAAACTTATTTTTTCTTTTTTCCTTCCGAAGATCGCTAAAGAATCTCTTCCGTTTTAGCCGCCCTACCCTCTCTCTTTTCTCCCTCTGTGGCGGGGTGCAAAAGTGCGAATTTTAATCTGATTTGCCAAGTGAAAAATTCACTTTTTTTAATCTTTTTTTATTCGCTAACTTTTCAAAAAACAACACCCTTTTTACTGAGCGGCCACAAATGTACACAGAAAACCCCTTACCAACCAAGAGAAATTTTCAAATAATTAAAACAATTCCACAAGTAGCTGTAAACTAACGTTAAATTCACCCCGGCAGCGCCCGAATATCTTATAAACAATAGCATATACCGAATTTGTATATTTACAAAGTATATGAATAAGCAACAGTTCCCCGATAATTTCCTGCAAACATTAAGCGCAGAAAATGGATTTGACGAAGATAATTTTATCACGGCACATCAAATTACTGATGCGCCTACCTCTATAAGGCTTAATCCTTTTAAGCATCCATCATTAAAAACAGATGAACAGGTGGCCTGGTGCAGCGATGGATTTTACTTAAACACCCGCCCATCTTTCACTTTCGACCCGCTTTTTCATGCCGGGTGCTATTATGTACAGGAGGCATCGTCGATGTTTATCGACCATATATTAAAACATATCCGCCCAAATATAGATGACACCATAAAAGTACTTGACCTTTGCGCTGCTCCGGGTGGCAAAAGCACACTCCTTAACTCGGCCATTAATGCCGACGATTTGCTGGTTGCCAACGAAATTATTAAAACACGCGTACCTGTATTAACAGATAACCTTAGCCGTTGGGGCCAGGCAAACGTAATAGTAAGCAATAATGATCCGAAAGACATTGGCCGGCTAAAAAGCTTTTTCGATATTATCCTGGTTGATGCGCCATGTTCGGGCTCGGGCATGTTTCGTAAAGATCCGCAGGCAATGAACGAGTGGTCGGAGGCCAATGTGGAATTATGTCACCAGCGGCAGGAACGGATCCTGGCCGATATACTCCCAGCGTTAAAGGAAGATGGATACCTTATATATAGCACCTGCTCCTACTCGCACCAGGAAAACGAAGATATACTGGATTGGCTTTGCCTTGAATTTGATTTGGAAAGCGTACGCATACCTATATATAAGGAGTGGGGTATTGTAGAAACGCAATCACCCGATAAAAAGGCCTGGGGATATCGCTTTTATCCGGGCAAAGTTAAGGGTGAGGGGTTATTTGCTTCATGCCTCAAGAAAAGAACCAACACCGGCGAATTGGGCACCTTTAAAAACAACATGCATCAAAAAATAAGCAGTAAAGAAATTGACCAGGTGAAAGCATACGTTAACAACCCGGACGACTACTATTATTTTAAAGTAAACGAAGATTGGCTGGCGATTAACCGCGCGCATAAAGAAAGTTTGAATATTTTACAGCGTCATCTTTATCTTAAAAAATCGGGCGTTCGGGTTGGTAAGTTAATGGGGAAAGATTTGATACCCGACCATGAGCTGGCTTTAAGTACTATTATTAATAAAGACGCGGTTTTACAAACGGAACTTACCTACGACCAGGCTATTCAGTATCTGCGCCGAGACAACATCGACTTAAATCCGACCGAAAAAGGATGGAGCCTGATGAATTTTGAAGGACAGGCTTTAGGATGGGCTAAATTACTACCTAACAGGATCAATAATTATTATCCTAAAGAGATAAGAATATTGGCGAGCCCCCCAACCCCCTGAAGGGGGAGTTTTTGACAAGCAAGCTGTGCGATGTAAACTTTTGTTCCCCCTTCAGGGGGTTAGGGGGCCGTTAATATTGCCCTATTGATAATAGTACCAATGTACACGCGTACTCTGTTTCGATTCCTTTTTCATTGGCCATGCGCCTGAGTTCAGAATTTTCGGTACCGGGATTAAATATAATACGTTTGGGGTGTGTATTCAAAATATAATCGTACAGTGGTGGCTGGTTTTGAGGGCCAACATACAAAGTAACGGTATCTATATCATTATGAATGGTTTCGGGCTTCTCGATAGGCACACCGGCAACCTCGCCTGTTTTTATGCCTACATTAACTATGCTATGCCCATGACCAACCAACCTGTTGGCTGCAAGATTTGCGTACCGGCCGGTATCGGGCGTTGCTCCTAATATAAGTGTCTTTTTCATTTTTATTTGTGGATTACACCGATTATGAGATGATTTCACCGATTACTTACGGTTGATTGAAAAAGATTAGATACAAATTAACCTGTGTAATCCTCCCTTCAAAAAATCGGTGAAATCACAACTATCGGTGAAATCATCTTCATTAAAATCCTAAAATCCTGTTCAATAAAGCAATCTGGCCGGAGTGGTAAATATGATGCTGGATAAGCCCGTTAATCAATTCTTCATAGCTCACACCTGTTCCCATCTCGCGGTTCCGGTCGTCTTTTATTGGCTCATCCCATTGTTCCTGCGGGAAGTTCTGGATAACGCCAATCAAATTTACGTTCACCAGCTTCAAATCATCAACATAGTTTTGCCATTTTTGTTCGTCGGGCGCGCCGGTTTCGGGCCAGTCGCCACTGGTGGGTATGCCGGCGGTGAGGCCGTTCATCCTGTCCATCACCTCTTCTGTCCAGGCTATCATGTGCAAAACAATTTCGGCTATGTTATGGACAGAGCCGGGCGGCTTTTCGTAGGCAGCCTCAAAGCTGATGCTTTCTACTATATCATAAACAGGCGAACCGTACCAGGCATCGCCCGATAGTATCTTTTGCAATTCGGTACTCAATTTTTCAGAAATTGTCATGCTAATATTTTTAAAGCGGCCAGCGCGCAGTTAACACCATCAATAGCAGCAGAAATAATGCCACCCGCATAACCGGCCCCTTCGCCACATGGAAATAATCCTTTAACTTGGGGGTGCTGCAAAGTTTCTTTATCCCTGGGAATTTTTACCGGCGATGATGTGCGCGACTCTACCCCCACCAAAATCGCCTCGTTGGTATAATAGCCCTTCATCTTCCGGCCGAAAGCAGGCAATGCCTTCTGCAAACGTTTATGAATCCAATCGGGTAACACCTCCTTCAGTTCGGTACTCTTTGTGCCCGGCAGGTAGGAGTTTACGGGCAGGTCATTTGACAAACGTCCTTCCACAAAATCAACCATACGCTGGCCAGGGGCCACCAGGCTGCCTCCGCCGGCTTTAAAAGCAGCGCGCTCTATCTCGTGCTGAAAGTTGAGCATTTTGAATGGATCGCCGTCATCGCAGGCCACATCTTCCATATTAATTTGTACTACTGTACCTGAATTGGCAAATGGGTTATTCCGTTTTGACGGGCTCCAGCCGTTTACCACAATTTCGTTTTCGGCAGTTGCACAGGGAGCAATAATACCGCCTGGGCACATGCAGAAAGAGAATACGCCTCTATCGTCCACCTGCTCAACCAAATTATAATAGGATGGCGGCAAATCCGGACCACGGTTTTCGCAATGGTACTGGGCGCGGTCAATTATTTCCTGCGGATGCTCTATGCGTACACCCAAAGCAAACGGCTTTGCCTCTATCAGTATATTTTGATGATGCAGCATTTCAAACACATCCCTTGCCGAGTGGCCCGTTGCCAGGATTACGGCATCAGCGGTCATTTTTTCGCCGCTGGCCAATTTTACGCCTTTTATCTTGCCAAACTCAACCAGTAAGGCGGTCACTTTGGTATCGAACAGGAATTCGCCGCCTGCATTCAATATCGTTTCGCGCATGGCGGTGATGATCTGCGGAAGCTTGTTGGTGCCTATATGCGGACGGGCGTCTATCAATATATCTTCATCTGCTCCATGCGCCACAAACATTTTAAGCACCTGGTTTACATCGCCGCGCTTGGTTGACCGGGTGTACAGCTTACCATCCGAATAAGTGCCCGCACCGCCCTCGCCAAAACAATAATTTGATTCGGGGTTTACCAGGCCTTGCTTATTGATATTGGCCAAATCGCGTCGTCGCTGCTTAACATCCTTACCCCGTTCCAGTATCACAGGCTTCAATCCCAGTTCGATACATTGTAACGCAGCGAAGATACCGGCCGGGCCGGCGCCTACTATAATAACCGGGCGGCCAAACTGCACATCGGGATAATTTACGGTAAAAATTTCGGGGTTGTACGGCTCATCTATAAACACCTGCACCATCATACGGTAAACCACTTTACGACCACGGGCATCTATAGATCGCTTTAACACTTTTACGGCCGATAATTTCTGCGGCTGCATATTTAAAGCTGCCGCCGCAAGGCGTTTAATTACTGCCTCATCTTCATGCTGCCCGGGAGGGCATACTATTTCAATTTCTTTTGTCATACTATCGCCGGGTTTTTATCCCGGATTATGGCAAAGGTAAGAAGCCCCCGCTAAATAGCAAAGCTTTCATGAGCGCCTTAAAACAATAAAACGTGAATAATCTTCCCCTGAAGGGAAGGTTTCTTATAAGCGGCAGAATAATTTTAAAACATATTAAACCATCGTTCCCCCTTCAGTGGGTTAGGGGGCTTTCTGTCCGCATGTGCACATCAACCGTCCGCTATCGAACAGTTTATTTGGGGTCATGTTTTATACCTATCTAATAATCAACAAATTACAAAATGGCACTTGGATTGGCATAGGCTTCACAAATAAACACACAATACAATGACTACTGCCGACGAACGTTTACAGACAATTTGGGAAGGATGCTTACGCAACGAACGTAAAAGCCAGGAACAATTTTACAAACTATTTGCATCGCGGATGCTGGCTGTTTGTATGCGCTATGCAACCGATAAAGATGAGGCCCAGGATATATTACAAGAGGGTTTCATAAAAATATTCAGGAACATGCAAAGCTACCGTGGCGATGGCAGCCTGGAAGGTTGGGTACGCCGTATTATGGTGCACGCGGCTATTTCGCGCTACCGCAAGTTACGCCCGGTTGTGTTGGTTGAGGATTTTGCTGCCGATAGTGATATGCCTATCAGCAAAGCATATAATGATAATGAACTTGAGGCAAAAGATTTGATGAAACTGATTCAAAAACTGCCTAAAACTTATCGCTCGGTATTTAATATGTACGCCATTGAAGGATACTCGCACCAGGAAATTGGCACATCCTTGGGGATGAGTGAATTGCTATCGCGTACAACTTTACACCGTGCACGCACTGCCTTAAAAGAAATGATTAGTAAACTGACTACCCGCGAGGAGCATTGCTACGCGTAAAGCCTCCAGCCTCACCCTGCCCTCTCCAAAGGAGAGGGTTCTGATTAGCGGGCTGGCAATCAGGCAATAAAATTAGTTCCCTGTACCCCATTCTGAACTGCCATAACCTTCGCGGGCTTTCCAGTTGTATTTAATATCTAAAGCTTTCCAGGTTTCAGCTTTCCGGGTGGCTATCATCACAATCTTCTCGGCTGCCAGGGTATCGTCATTTGTAATGGTGTCTATAGCGGTTATTTCATAGTCGCCCGAATCCAGTTTTCTTGAAGTGATATTTAATCGTGGCCTCGCGTCGGTTTCACTGTAAAACTGCCGGTACTGGTAATAAGCCGTAATCAGTTCGTCGGATGTTTTAATATCCTTTCGTTTCGCTATCGTATCATTAAACTTGTCCGGCGGAATCTGCTTAAAAGATTCAGCGCATGAAGCGAAGAATATCAGCAGAAACAACACCAAGCCCAAGCCCCCTCTAAATCTCCCCCTGAAGGGGGAGACTTTAATTTTGTCCGTTCTACCTAAATTAATCTGCACATCTGAAATTTGGAATCTGCACATCTGTGTTTTCATTTTCAAATCATCAAATTTTCAAATTCGTTTCATCTGCACATCTGAAATCTGGAATCTGCACATCTATTATTAGTGTTTCATTTTCAAATTCTCAATTTTTCAAATTAATTTATCATCTATTTATGTTTACTACTCATATAGTAAGTGATCTCGCCGCCATCCATGATATCGGCATGGCTAATGAATAAACCATCCAGGGGCTTACCATTCAGCGTTATCTTTTGTACATACACGTTTTTAGCGCTTTGGTTTTTTACGTTGATGGTGAATTTTTTACCGTTATCCAGGTTGATAACACCACTATTCACCGCCGGGCTGCCTATGGAATACTGATCAGATCCTGGCGCTACCGGGTAAAAGCCCAGCGAGCTGAAAATGTACCAGGCGCTCATCTGGCCGGTATCATCGTTACCCCCCAAACCGTCCGGGGTTGGTTTGTACATGCGTGGCAAGATCATTCGGATGCGTTCCTGTGTTTTCCATGGTTTATCTGTCCAGTTGTATAAATAAGCTACGTGGTGCGATGGTTCGTTACCATGTACATAGTTACCAATGATGCCATCGCGGGTGATATCTTCCGTTTCGGCAAAGTATTTATCGGGCAGGTTCATGGTGAACAACGAATCGAGGTAACCTACAAAACGCTTGTTACCGCCCATCAGCGTAATCAGGCTTTTAGGATCCTGTGGCGCAAACAGGGTATAGTTCCAGCTGTTGCCTTCAATAAATCCCTCGTTAATGGTGCTCAGCGGGTCAAACTTTTGGCGGAAGCTGCCATCGGCCAACCTGGGGCGCATAAAGCCTGCAGCCTTATCATATACGTTTTTGTAATTTTCTGATCGTTTGATGAATTCGTTATAAACATCCATCCGGTTTAGCTTTTTAGCCATTTGGGCAATGGCCCAGTCGTCAAAAGCATATTCCAGCGTTGATGATACCGATACGCCGCTTTTTTCATCGGGGATGTAGCCTTTATCCATATAGTCGCCTATGCCTTCATAATCCCGGTGTTTTGCGGTGGCGACACAGGCATCCAGCGCTTTGTTGGCATCAAAGTTTACATTGCCCTTTACAACGGCGTCGGCCAGTACTGCTACACTGTGGTACCCGCTCATACACCAGTTCTCGTTACCCGAGTTTGACCAGATGGGCAACATATGTTCCGGACTTTGATCAAAATGGGCCAGCATGCTTTGTACCATATCCGCGTTCCTTTTCGGTTCAATAATATTAAACAGCGGGTGCAGCGCTCTGTAGGTATCCCAAAGCGAAAAAGTGGTATAATTGGTAAACCCTTCGGCTTTGTGTACATTTTGATCAAGGCCTTTATACTGGCCGTCGGCATCCATATATACCGTAGGGTTTATCATGGCATGGTACATGGCGGTATAAAAGTTCTCTTTTATCTCCTTACTCCCTGCTATCTCTATCTTATGCAGTTCGGTTTCCCACAGCTGCTGGCCGTCGGCTTTTACTTTTTCAAAGTCCCAGCCAGGTATTTCGGTTTGCATATTGTTCAGCGCACCAGCCATACTCACCGGAGATAAGGCAAACTTGATTTTTATTTTTTCGCCCTCTTCGGTTTTAAAATCAAAGTAAGCCCTTATTTGCTTGCCGGCAATTTCCGGGAAGTTTTTCACCCGGTTAAATTTGCCCCAAAAGCCCCCATATACTTCGCGCTGATCGTACTTTTTGTAGCCATGCTGCAAGAATGCTTTTGAAAAACTCATGGCAAAATATAACGAGCGGGTGCGTGCCCAGCCATTGGTTTGGCGGAAACCAACAACGGTGCTATCATTAACAACCCTTAAATAAGTCCACACGTTTTTATCCGGGTAGTTGTAAATCCCGGCCATCAGGTCTAATATAATATGCGATTGATCGGACTTAGGGAAAGTGTACTGGTGAAAACCAACACGCGCACTGGTGGTCATCTCGGCCAAAATATTGCTTTCTTCGAGTTTTACCTTGTAGTAATTGGCCTGGCTTACCTCGTTCTGGTGCGAAAATGCCGAGCGGTATCCGCTGCCGGGTTTATCGGCGGTGCCGGGGTTAAGTTTTAAAGCGCCAACAGTAGGCATTATTAAAAAGTCGCCCAGGTCCGAGTGGCCGGTACCACTAAAGTGGGTATGGCTAAAGCCAACTATGGTTTTATCATCGTACTGGTAACCGGCGCAGTATTTATATACATCGGGGTTGTATTTGCCGTTCAGTTCATAGCTGGGGGTATCAGTCTCCGGGCTCAGTTGTACCATTCCAAAAGGAACAGTTGCGCCCGGGTATACGTGCCCCATGCGCTGGGTACCTATAATAGGGTTAACGTACGGTACTAATTTTTCGGCAGTTTTAGTTTGTGCGGCTGCACCAAGCGAAATACAGGATAAAAAAAGGCAGAGTGTCTTCTTCATTTTTGTGGGTCAGTGTCAACGGGTAAAAGTGTATTGAGCTTCAAATATAGGCTATAACAGTTAAATGTTTCGCTTACCATGATAAATTCTGTACCTTGACATAATGTCACTAAACCATACCAATTGTAACAACGGTATGCGTTTTGTAATCTAAATCAAAAACATACCTGTAAAACAACTTCAACCAATGAAAAAGTTACTATCCGTAATATTAATTGTAGCGGCGGCCATGAGCTTAAGTTCATGCAGCTATAACAGTATGGTTAAGCTCGATGAAACCGTTAAATCAAAATGGGGGGCCGTGCAAAGCGATTACCAACGCCGCAGCGATTTGATACCAAATTTGGTAAATACGGTTAAAGGTGCCGCAAACTTTGAAAAAAGCACATTAACCGCCGTAATAGAAGCCCGCGCAAAAGCAACATCGGTGCAGGTTGATCCTACAAAACTTACACCCGAATCTATCAAAGCGTTTCAGTCATCGCAGGGCGAGTTAAGTGCTGCAATTGGCAGGCTACTTTTTGTATCAGAGAAATACCCGGATTTAAAGGCCAACGAAAACTTTCGTGACCTATCTGTTCAACTGGAAGGAACCGAAAACAGGATCAATGTATCCCGTAAAGATTTTAACAATGCCGTAATGGAATATAACACCAAAATCCGCTCGTTCCCGGCCAACCTCACCGCCAAAATGTTTGGTTTTACCGAGAAAGGATACTTTACGGCCGAGCCAGGCACAAATACGGTACCCCCGGTTAAGTTTAATTAATTATTAGGATTTCATCGATTGGGGAGTGATTTCACTAATTTTTTTGACGGCAGTTAACCACTCTAATCGGTGTATTCCAATCAAAAATCGGTGTAATCCAAGCAAAAAAATCGGTGTAATCAATCAAAAAATCAGTGTAATCCAATCAAAAAGATGGCGGTATTTAACGAAGACGAACAGCAACGCATCCGTAAGGCTATTGAGCAGGCCGAGAGCCGCAGCAGTGGCGAGATACGCGTTTGTATCGAAAAAAAATGCAGCGGGGAAGCGCTTGACCGGGCAGCGAAATATTTTTTTCAGCTTAATATGCACAAAACAGCCCTCAGGCATGGCGTATTAATATATGTGGCCACTGTTGACCGGAAGTTTGCCATTATTGGCGATGCTGGTATTAACCAGGTTGTGCCGGCCGATTTTTGGGATACAACCAAAGAGGATATGCTGCAGCATTTTAAATACGGCGATATTGTTGAAGGTATTGTAACCGGCCTGCAAATTGCCGGCGAACAACTGCAAAAATACTTCCCGCACCATGCCGGCGATGTTAACGAACTACCCGATGATATCGCCTTTATGGATGGCGAATAACCTATAAACCTCATGTTTAAAAAACTCATTATATTTTTTAGCCTGCTGCTTTGCTCCGCGATGGCGCTTGCACAGGATTTCCCGGAACGGTCGGCCACGCTGGTTACCGATTATACCAATACTTTGTCGGCCGATGATAAGCAAAAGCTGGAAAGCAAACTGGTTGCTTTTAACGATTCTACATCCACCCAGATAGCTGTGGTGATCATGAAATCAACCGGCAGTTATGATATTAACGACTATGGCCAGCAACTGCTGCGTAAGTGGGGTATTGGCCAAAAGGAAAAGAACAACGGCATACTGGTAATTGTTGCTATAAACGACCGTAAAATGGCTATCCAAACCGGCTACGGCGCCGAAGGACCATTGCCCGATGTACTTACCCAGCGCATTATACAGGACGATATGAAACCCCACTTTAAAGCGGGCGATTATTATGGCGGACTGGATGCTGCAACCACCGATATTATAAAAGCCACCAAAGGCGAATTTAAGGCCGAGCCACAGGAAAACGACCAAAGCAGCGGAGGCGATGGCGCGGGTATCATCATCCTGATTGTGATAGTAGTTGTTATATTAATTATCATATTTCGTAACCGCGGCGGTGGTGGCGGCCGGCAAATTATCGATCGCAGGGGTGGCGCAAGCCCCTTCTGGTGGTTTTTGGCGGGCAGCATGCTTGGCGGCAGCGGCCGCAGCAGTGGCAGCGACTGGGGAGGTTTCTCCGGAGGAAGCGGCGGCGGCGGTGGTGGTGGCTTTGGCGGTTTCGGCGGCGGCAGTGGCGGCGGCGGCGGATCAAGCGGCAGCTGGTAAGTTTTAATTAGTGATTTAGTGAATGACTGAATTATTGATTTGATCTGCAATTTATTTATTGAATTACTTAACTCATGCATAGTAAAGACTATATCCTTACCGAAATAGAAAAAATGGCCTTGGTTATTGCCCGGCTGTTAGGTTTTAAGGAGGCTGGCAAAACTGACGAGTTTATAAAACTTGCCGATAGTACCCTTTTAAACAATTATAATATCAAGCTCGATGAAATCCTCGCGCTTGATATTGATGCTTTTGAGTTATTGCTTAAAAATGAAAATTACAGTGCCGACAAGCTGGATGCCTTAGCGCAATTATTATACATTTATAGCCTGCCTTTTACAGCAAATGCCGAACTTTTGCTATCATTTAAAAAGATTTTGTTAGTTTACGATGTGCTGGAGCAACAATATCACCGGCAATCATTTGAAAACATTAACAAGCGTAATACCATCTATCAATTTCTACAAACAAACTATGAGTAAAGATCTTACCTGGAAATTACTATCATCTACTTACATACATAAAGGCCCATGGGCTACACTACGCGTTGATCGCTGTGAGATGCCCGATAAACGAATTGTTGAAGACTACTATGTGTTAGAGTACCCAAGCTGGGTTAATGCTGTAGCGGTAACCGAAGACAATAAAATATTAATGGTAACGCAATACCGCCATGCAGCCGATATTATTTCGCTCGAAATTCCGGGAGGCGTGGTTGATCCTGGGGAAGAACCTGTTCATGCCATCCGCCGCGAACTGCTGGAAGAAACCGGCTACCAGTTTGATGAATTTGAACTGATTTGCACCGTATACGGCAACCCATCAACCGCCAATAACCAAACCTTTACCTATTTTACCAAAGGCGGCAAAAAAGTACAAGGCCAGGCGCTGGATGATCATGAAGAGCTTATTGTGGAAGAGTATACTATTGAGGAAATAAAACAATTGCTGCTTGATAATAAAATAAAACAAGCCATGCATTGCTCGGGCTTGTTTTATGGCATGCTAAAACTGGGGGCGCTGTAACTATTCCGGGCAATTGCCTTTACGGCGGGTATCAACAACATAAATAATCTTCCAGCCAGTAGCAGTGCGCATGAGTTGGAAAACGTCAACCCCGCAATGGCTAAAGGTTTTGCCCAGGTAAAATTTATAGGGTGTCCAAACGCTGGCCAGGTCGCCATCTATTTTAATGTCGTTAAAGGTTATCTGCTCGTCCCATATTTCTTTATGCGGCGTACCTACGGCTTTTATAAAATCGTTAGGGTTATCTATGTTTAGTTCAACAGTACCATCCTTTTTATTGGCTACACCTTCAAAAACGATGCTTTTATGAAAAGTCGACCGTAACATGGTGCTATCCCCTTTGCGCATGGCATCAAACATGGTGTTAATAGTTTGCTTTACAGCCTCCTTATCCGTTTGCTGAGCAAAGTTTTTTAGCGATGCGAAAAGGATGAAGCTTAGCAACAATGTTTTTTTCATGTGATGGGATTTGATGACAATTTAGGTAAAATAATGAGCAAATAAAAAGATCGTCATAAAAGTAACCATCAGCCGAGCTGGAAAAACCAGTAATGATATGGCTGCAAATGGGGTGTTATAGAAACGCATAATTGCGTCTCCCCCCATGCAAATCACACAGGATCCGTTCAGGATTTCGCGAAATTTCCCTGCTTACGATAACAAACTCTTTATACTTACCCCTGCAACCAATCGCAAAGCACTATCTTCGCCCTACCTCATTCCCTTTGTAACAAAACTTTAACCTAATTTAACTATTATAAGTTTGGTGATTTGCGTTTGCTTTCTTTATTTTATGAAATTAATGCTGACATTGTTATATCCATCCAAAACCGGTAAGCTATTGGTGCTTACATGCTTTTTAGTTTTCGTGTTTCCTGCGGTCATTTGCGCGCAAAATCTTTTTTTGCAAAAGATTGAGTTGTGCAGCGCCGAAAATTACTGCATCGACTGTGGCAGCCCCAAAGCTACCTGCAGCCAGTTTACGCTCGACCAGCTGTGCGACCGTATTAACCGCAAATATTCGTTTAAGGATGCCAACGGCTCGCTCACCTTCCAGGTACTGGTTGAACCTTCGGGCTTTAGCTGTGTGCTAAGCCATACCGATGTAACCAACAGCCCGCTTACGGCCGATATTATCCGCCTGCTAAACGGCAGTTTGTGGAAAGCGGCAGTTGAGCATGGCAAGCGCGTGGCATCATCGGTAAATGTGCAGTTTAAAATAGCTTTTGGCCGTATTTCGGCCCAGATGCTGCGGATGGACCTGGAGCAGATGAAACCACCCGGTCAGCCAACTATTTACAACACCAGTACCCAGTATACCAACCCATCGCTCAACAGCTACGAATTTACCAAGTGGACGCGCTACGATTCTCCGCTGCCCGATAACGTGAGCCAATCATGCGCGGTTGACAATACCGACATTTTGTGGTACGCCACCGCCCACGGGCTTACCCGTTTTGACGGCGCCACCTTTAACCCGGTTAATGAATACAACTCGCCCTTTACATCCGAAACGGCTGTGCAGGAAATTACCGTTGACAAGGAAAACGCCAAATGGGCCTACGTTGATAACGGCATATACAAATGCACCGATGCCGGCTGGCAGGTATACGATTTTAAAAAGTTTATAAAAAGCCCCGTTACCAGCATTATAAAAAGTCGCAACGGTGAATTGCTTTTTACCACCAAAGATGGCATGGTAGTGGTACGTAAAGATAAAGTAGTGGTGCTGAACAAGAAAACCATCCCGCTGCTACCCTCCAGCAACGTAACTTTTGCCTACGTGGATAACCGCAAACGCCTGTGGATTGGTACATCAAAAGGCACCATACTCATTGAGAAAGACCTGCTGCCAACCACCTTTACCACATCTGATACGCCGTTGAAAAACGCCAGCATATCCGGCGCAGCCGAAGATGAGCAGGGCAACCTTTATTTCTCGCTGATAAGCACCGGCAAAGCCGCGGCCGACGATGATAACGAGGGCATCGCGGTACTACGCCCCGATGGCAGCTGGCTGCATTTAACCGACAAAAACTCGGGCATGCCATCAAACCATGTAACCAGCATTATGTACGATAAGTTTGAGCGTGTACTATGGCTGGGCACCGATCAATCGGGCCTGGTGCGGTACGATTTAAAAAACAGCTGGGAAAACTACAACAACGCCAACTCACCCGCCCCCGGTTTTAAAATTTACCAGGTGGTGCAGGATTCCAAAGGGGTTATTTATGCTACCACGGCCAATGGCTTACTAAGGATAAGGAAAAGAGGAACGTTTTAAGGTTAGATATGAGACGTGAGATTTGAGATTTGAGATGAATTGGCCAGCCGTGAAGGAACCCCGGCTAAGACTCACCCGGCAAGGCTACACTCACAACTCAAACTCACTACTCAAACTCACTACTCACTACTCACTACTCACTACTCACAACACGAACCCCGCAACTCACCTTACCCCCGCAGCCGCACATCATCAGCCACAATCCGCTCAATCATAATGCTGCGTGTACCGGCCGTATTTTCGTCAAAAGCATTCACATCTATGGCGCCGTAATAGTTTAGGGCATCAACGGCTTCCTGAGCCAGCCGGGCCGATGGTGCATGTACGGTTACAATAGTGCCGTTACGCCCCGCCGTGGCATGGGCTTCGGCCTGGTACCCGTTATCAAACAGGTGGTTAAAAAACGCGGCGATACGGTCGATGGCACCGGGCTCTTGCACATCATGGCCGGGTAGCGATTTGTGGGTGTGCTGATCTAAACTATTAGCGTCAAATTCATTGCCCAACAGATACTCGCACACATCACCGGCAAGGATAACATCTTCAAAAATGCCTACTACTGTAATCATACGTTAGTAATATGTGATGGGGCTAAATTGTTTGAGGGGGGGGAAGTCGGAAAGTCCGAAAGTCGGGAAAGTCGGAAAGTTAAAAAGCAGCCGCTACACAAGCAATTCAAAAGTCTCAAATCTCATATCTAACATCTCATATCTAACAAGGGCGTTTCCCGCTGATAGAAGCGGGCCGGGCTTTCCCCTCATACGCGCACATGGCATTAGCCACGGCCAACCCTGATGCCCCCCACCCTCGGCCGGTATCCGGTACAATCCCTAACGCTGACGTTGGGGTGGGCGTTGAGCTTTATGACATTGTAATTGATATCCTGCGCTGACTTTGTACCAGATGTAACCGCTGCAGATAACAGGGAACAATTTTTATTTGAATTAACCAGAAAAACAAATGCCTTTCCTCTAATCGAATTTTTTAGAGAAAACTATAAAAAACAATAATCTTTACCCTCCCCCTTGGTGCAAGCCTTATGCGTTGGGACGTGTGGTGGCTAACTTGTGACTTTGTAAACGTATAACAGGATTTATCCCCCCCCTTGGCGCAAGTCTTGCATATTGGGGCTTGTAGCGGATGGCTTGTGACTTTTTAGAAAATCACAAGTCAGCTGCCCGCATTTGCGGCACACAAGACTTGCGCTAAAGAGGGGTTTACCATACCTTCTTCGTCAATATTTTGAAGCCATCTTATTTGTAATTCGTAACCGTTTGCTTAATCGGTTTTAGCTTATAACTATTCCCTATTTTTAACATTTTATACTCAATATCAATAGTATAACCTAAGTCGCCCGTGGTGTCGTTTCGATAAATTATGCCGTCAAATATCCTATTGTTTTCTTCTATCCTTACCCCATAATTTTTATTTAGATAATACCCTTCAGGCACTTTGGCCGGGAATCGCAATGGGATTTCACTAACCTGCTCCAGCCTAACAGGAGATAGGCTTAATGAATACATTTCACCATAAATATCGCCATGCGAATCGCCCGAAGCGATGTACATAAATGGATGGCTTAAGAAATATTTTATTGATACCTCGTCTAAATAATTTTCTCCGATTTCTCTGGATAATAACATAGTTCTTGACTTTCCTTTTTTTGCATACAATATGATACTGTCAACTCCCCGTTGCGGATCCTGGTAAGGATAATATAAGTCGTATTCAACATCATATCCATTTATCTTTTTTACAAAAATGTTCTTTTTAACATTAATCTGTGTTTTATGCGATTTGCCGACAAGAGATTTCTGCAGAGATTTGCGAATCTCATGAACTTTATGGGGATGAAAAGAAACGGCAAATGCAATGGCAATCCAAGCTTTATTGTAAAAAAAGTTACTCATGGTTTGAGTGTTATTTTATTATACAACCTGCTTACCCTTGGTAAAAATAACAAATTATTATGTTCATTATCTAAGGCCTTGGTTTTCAAAACAGATTGATAGATTTCTTTATTAAGTAGCACCAGCAAACGCTGCCTTTCCCTAACATTGATGGGAATATCATAAAAATGAAGTTTGTAAATACCAAACTCTGTTATTATGCCAGGAATATATGCACCGAAATTCCTTGAAGCTATCGCATAAACCTGGTTGTTCTGTGCATACAAAAAGCATACCTTGGTCTCACCAATTTTACTTCCCCAAAAGGTTGTGTCTGAAATTTCACGAACGAGGTAAATTTTATGATCCCTGTTATTATTGCTGTAAATAATTATGTTATCTAAATAGTAGTATTGGTTTGACTTAGCTTCATCATGATAGCTAAGATTATTCATCAACTCCAATTCGGTGTAATTGTGAAGATAGTCGTAAGCTGAATAGTCCATTTGTACATCCTGTACCTTCTCTAAATAACATTGATAAACTTCCTTTGAAAAAAGAGACCAATCACCATTTATGTTTGGTGTAAAAGTATATGCTTTATAGTAATCTACCAGGGGCTTCACATTATATAAATGTTGCGGAATATGATAAATACCATTTGCAAAAGGAATAGAATCTATCTTTACTTCTTTATAATTTATCGACGGCATGAATATTTTCATGGTATCTTTCAAATGGATGATTTCGACGTGGAAATCTTTATTAAGGATAGCACCCGACTGGCTTGATCGGGGGTTTACAAGATAATAGCCCGGGTATCTATATGATATCGATTTAAAAAACGCGTCATCTATAGCCGGACTCACTTTCCAGCCATCTGTATTAAGATTGACCATTTTACCATTATTAAAAACCCTAAATGATAATATTCCTGAATACGGGCCAGGTTGGGCGGCGGCCATGTGTTGAATAACAGTGGCTAAAAATATGGCCAATATCCTTTTTTTCACCACGCAAATGTTGAGTCTGTAATTCAAATGAGGACGGTTAAATAATAATATCCAAGATATTAAAAAGCCTGAATATTAGCTAATGGATTATTTACGATTGAGCGACAAAATCATCGGGGTGGCTAAGATCCATGCCCAGCAATGTTACTTTTTACTTTGTAATCATTTTTCGGATTGTTGCGAGCGTCGCAGTTAGTGTTCTAAACTGCTCCTTTTACCTCCCCACCAACATCATCAAAATAAGAAAGCCTGTAAATAATAACTTACAGGCTTTTTTTTTTATTTTCTATAAATTATGCTGATCTACCCGTTGTAGGCCTGTTGCAAAGTTGCAACATCAACTTTTTTCATGGTCATAAAAATTTGCGTAACGCGGGCAACCTGTTCCGGACTGCCATACTTAAGCGCCTCAAACATTACGGTTGAAGTCACCTGCCAGGATACGCCGTATTTATCCTTCAGCCAGCCGCATTGCCCTGGTTGGCCGTCGGCCGATAGGGCCAACCAGTAGTAATCAATCTCTTCCTGTGTTTCGCAGGTTACCAACAACGACACCGCGTCGTTAAAAGCGAATCCGTGCGGGTGTGCACTATCCATAGCCGCCAGCCAAGTATGGTTTACGTAAAAATCAGCAAACATCAGCGTACCTGCCTTGTCGGGCCCCATGTCTTCAGGGCGCGGGGCCGTGGTGCCGCGTTTGCCATCCTTAAATACCGAACAGTAAAAGTTGATAGCGTCATTGGCTTTACCGCCCACATCGCCCGTATACAACAGCGATGGAACGATCACTGGCCTCTCCTCGCCGGCTGGGTTGGTCAGGATTAACTGCCATGATACGCCGTATTTATCGCTTATCCAGCCGTAGCGTTCGCTAAAGGGATAGCGGTCAAGCGGCATCATCACCTTTCCGTTTGGTAACAGTTTGTTCCAAACCTCGTCTATATGTTTGGCAGCATCCGGGTTGCGCGAGGGGTCAAAATTGATCATAAAAGATATAGCAGGGCTTATATTTAAGCCCTGCCCTGCGCTTATGCCAAGGAAGGGCTGGCCGGCCACGGTAAATTCAACTGTTTCGCATTCGCCGCCGCCCGGCATAGCAAAATGATTCACATAGTTTAAAGCAGAATCGGGCATTAATGATGCGTAGAATTCGGCGGCCTCTTTGGCTTTATTCTGGCCGAACCAGATGTGCGGTTTGATGGGGAACATAGGTAAATGATTTTAGTGTAAATATGAATCAAAAATAACGCCAAAACGTAGGAGGTGCAAGGCATATTCCAGACATTTTAAGGGCGTAATTGCGACACATAACAACAGCTGTTAAGTTAAGTTAGATTTATTTTTTTTGACTTAGAACTTAAGATTTTCGGCTAAAGACTACATAACAATACTATAAAATGTCGTATGATTCCCGCAGATAAAGAAACAATTTCGGCCGCAGGTCATCCGGCAAGGCTATACGGATATGGTTCTCAAACTTATTGCCCGAAGCCACACTTTTAAGCACCGGCTTTTCAGGATGGGGAGCTTTCGAATAAAACTTAATATCCAACTCCTTTTTCATCGGCCGGATTACCAGGAAGGTCAGCCGCCGCGTGAAAACGATACAATTCGGGGTAGCGCCAACCAGCACATCCTCCCAACCGGCCACCTCGGCCAGTATCTTATCAAACACAAGCACAAGTTCCGGCGGGCGGTCCCGAAACAAACTGTCGAGGCTAACCCGCGCACAATAATGCCGTTGTTCTGGTTTCGGCAGTTCGCGTTCACATTTAGGGCAGGTCCAGCTCATCATTCATTTTTTGCCTAAATTTACCAAAATGCGCCCCACATCATGAAAAAACCTGTGCCTTTTGATTTCTTGCTGAATTACCTTCCGGCCAGCACCATCGTAAAGCCGGCTGTTGGCATGTTCTATATTTATTTTGACCGAAAGATAGTGCTGATTTTCCGGAAAACCGGTAAAAATGCACAGCACAACGGCATTTGGATAAGTACCAGGCGCGAATATCACGCCGGTTTGAAGGCAGATATCCCAGCTATCACCAATTTTCAATTTGATGAGAACGAGGCATTTGATACCACCTGGCTGCTGCTGAGCGACAGCCACGATGATTTTGAAAGTGCTGCTATACAGCTTTGTGAACTCGTATCAAGCAAGGATGAAAGGATTGGCAAGGTAACACCTAAAAGTATAGCTTTATTTGCCGGCCTTTAAAACAAATCCCACCGGCCATTTACTTCCCCGGCGAGGCTTTTTTTCCCGCTGTCCGAAGTAATTATGTAATAAAGCATAGCGGATGTAGTAACTTCCTATTTATATCTGTTAAGGCATGATGCATTTATTTTAGAAAATCCTGTGCTCACGTTAGTACATAGTATTATATTTGCGCCCTCAAATAGCTGATATAGCAATAAGGAGAGGTGTCAGAGTGATCGAATGTGCCTGATTCGAAATCAGGTGTACTGTTACAGGTACCGGGGGTTTGAATCCCTCCCTCTCCGCCTCGTGATACAAATAGCCTGCTAAAGCGTTGATTCTTAGCAGGCTATTTCTTTTTGAGTTATCTCCCTTTCATTAGTAGTCGCAATGAAGATTAGCATAACTGGCTGAAAATGAACGTTTTTTAGATATTTTGTATGTTCGAATCCCATTCTCCATTACGGTAAATCGATTTTTATAGGAATATTTAAAATAAATTGCGCAAGTCAAACCTTGCGTATATATTTGCAAGAAATTACTTGCGCATTATGACACAAACAAGAGACATCTTTCAAGCAATAGCAGATCCAACTCGTAGACAAATTATAGGTATGCTGGCTCAGAAATCACTCAATGTTAATGCTATTGCTAACGAGTTTGATATTACCCGACAAGCAGTTTCATTGCATGTCCAATTCCTTAATGATTGTGGTCTTATTACAATCAAAAAACAAGGCAGGGAAAGATATTGCGAAGCTAAACTCGAAAAATTAAATGAAGTAACAGACTGGATAGATCAATACCGAAAACATTGGGATAATAAATTTGACTCATTGGAAAATTATTTGGCTAAAATTCAAAAAAAGGGAAAATAGCAAGATGGAAAAATACAATATATTCAGACAAGAAGAGAACATGCTTATACATACAAGAATTCTTGATGCTCCAAGGGAATTAGTCTGGGAAGTATGGACTAATCCGGACCATATCAAAGAATGGTGGGGGCCAAATGATTTTTCGCTAACTACAAGATCAATGAATGTAGAACCAGGCAAAATTTGGGATTTTATTATGCATGGTATGGGACGGGATTGGGATAGCAAAATTGAATACATGGAAGTAAAAAAACCGTCCCTTCTATCTTATAAACATTCTGGTATTCAAGGCGAAGATTACAACTTTACAGTTTCAATTTTATTTGAGGAGGTTGAAGGAAAAACATTATTGACAATGAAGTCAGTATTTAAGTCAAAAGCAATTATTGAAGAATTAAATAGAAAGGTAAATGCCATTGAAGGTGGCAAGCAGACTTTAAACCGACTTGAAAACTACATTAAAATATTAGCAAGTAACAAACCATAAATAATAAAAAAAAGAAAGTATGAGAAAAATAATTTCATTTATGCACATATCGCTTGACGGTTTTGTAGCAGGACCGAACGGAGAGATGAACTGGATCACACTTGGTGAAGAAATTTTTGATCATGTCGGTAAGCGGATCGGCGAAACTGATACGGCATTATACGGACGAGCAACCTACCAGATGATGGAAAATTACTGGCCTACCGCAGGAGACAAGCCGAATGCGACCAATCACGACATTAAACATTCAAAGTGGTATAACAAAGCTCACAAAGTTGTTTTATCGAAAACAATGAAAGACGTGGGTTTGACTAATACAATAATTATTAGCGACAGCCTTTCGGATAAAATAAACGAAATAAAACAACAGGCAGGTGGAGAAATTTTGCTTTTTGGTAGCCCGACAGCCACACATTCACTTATTCAACAGAACTTAATTGATGGCTACTGGCTATTTGTTAATCCAATTATTCTTGGACAAGGCATTCCATTGTTTGTAGACATCAAAGATAAAATAAAACTAAACCTATTGACTACCAAACAATTTACTTGCGGGGTAACTGAACTGAATTACACAGTGGACAGACAATAACAACGAACCGCTAACAGGATATTAGCGGTCAATAAGCTGATTGATTATAGGATTTCTATATTTTCAAACTATCTAAAAACGTTAAAAATGGTATTAGGTGTTCGATTGAATCCCTCCCTCTCCGCCGAGGCCTTGTAAACACATGTAAATCGTTGATTTACATGTGTTTTTCGTTATCCTCTGCCAGACCCGAACCTAAATACCTCAAAACATCTTAAAGTACCTCATAGTTAATATTTTAACTTCTGAGTTTGGATAGTTAAAGTTATTCCCTTTAAAAGCGTACTTTTCATAAAGAGTAACGTTTTCTGTAACGTCCTTTTTTCCGAGAAAAAGACGCCGTAAATTTTGCTAGCAGAAGACGCCTGTATCCATTAGCTTGAAAATTTACATTTTGGGATTTATTTAAACTTAAATATCTCACTATGCTGGAAAAAAGCTTTGGACTGTTTTATTATTTGAAACAAGTCAAAAAACAAAAGAATGACGAAAGATACGTTTACCTCCGTATCACTGTAAATGGTATCCGAAAGGATGTTTCTGTGAAAAGACAATAGGAAAGCCAACGATGGAACTCTCAGTTTGGCAGGGCAATAGGAATCAAAAAAGACGCAAAAGAATTGAATCCCTATTTGGACATGTTGTTGGTCCGGATTAGTCAGCCAGCAGTTTATCTGCCGTGTAATCACTTGCTTTGCCGGTTTCCATGCTGCTTTTAAAGGCATGGAACATGCCGAAGAACTTCATCTTCCGCAGTTTGTCTAAGGTGCTTGTGTTCATGTTATTGTTGTTTTAAATGGTTATTTGTAATAGTCTTCTCCCCG
>Ga0307507_10005213_pt1 | contig 21673 bp, 13 predicted proteins | sample 7_EM_MG_FD_207223 | JGI IMG/M metagenome (GOLD analysis project Ga0307507, IMG submission 207223) | Populus trichocarpa ectomycorrhiza microbial communities from riparian zone in the Pacific Northwest, United States - 7_EM | ecosystem: Host-associated > Plants > Roots > Unclassified | place... | reverse complement strand
CCGATTCTTTTTTTTTTTTTTTGAAAGAGTTAATTTTGTGACTCAATTAATTTGTTTTTCTTGTTTATTATTGCATCTAATTAGGAGAGGTTCTACTTCGGAGATAATATTTTACCATGCTTTGAGAGTGGAATACCTTTGCTTAAAAATAGGCTTCAGGAGCTCCCTGATTCTGACAAAGTAAGACTTTGATGTTTTTTCTGGTTATTTATTTATTTAAAGCAATCATCATTCTGAGGGTGTGTATGCTATTTTTTTTCACTTTTCAGATAGCAATTGCTTTTCCTGATGATGGTGCATGGAAACGATTTCATAAACAACTGCATCATTTCCCTACGGTAATACCTTGTCTGTGTTACTCAGACACTATGATTTGCTCATGAATGTGTTTCTCATGCATCTGGGCATCCAAACGAGTGTCAGCATAGATATCCATGTCGCTTCTCCTTGTCTGTTTTCCTTATTTGCTCCATTATAATTGATCGATGGAACTGGAATTTGGAAACTGGTTGCTTTTCTTGGTAGAAATCTTTGGGCATCTTACAGTCTTGTTGAAAATCGTGATCCACTTTTGCTTAGTAATAAATATGAGATTTCATGTAAGAATGTACACCCCTCTTCTTGCATTTGTTCCCCATAAAGGAGCTCCATAAAGTAGGTGTATACTGGAATTTAGTTTTTGAACGTCCATAACGACATAAAGAATTCTACTATACAACCTAAAATAATGCCACTGGAGTTCACCAAGAATGTTGAAATTGTTGCTACTGCTTTATCTTAACTGTATAAGCTTCTGTAGCACTTTCCAACTGTGGGTAAGCTCAGCGAACCGAACAAACGGAGTCAGGCCCAACCACTGACTGAGTCAAAACCATGTAAAAGAAACACTGCTATTACAGATTAGACATACTGAGCTGTCGACAAGCAGTGGCTTAGTTTTCGGAGTTATATTGGGCTGAGCATGTTTTTGTAGTAAATGTTTTTGGAGAACTTGTGTAGAAAATAATTAAAATGGATGGGTATGCTCCATTTGCTTTATCTCTAGAGATGACAATATACGAGTCATTTAATTGAATCTTATACATTTTACAAGCAATATCAGCTTAAGGTGTGCATCTAAGTACTATTCAATGCATCACACCATCTGTATGTCAGGGATTCTCATGTCTTCCACTTTCTTATTTCACCATACTTGCTTTTAATGTGCATTGAGCTGCCTGCATAATTTTTGCTCTCCGATATGTAGATCATTTGTGCTAAAGTTCGGGAAGGTGACCAAAGAATTGTGCGTATCAAGGAGGGAGACCCTCGAGGACGTCATGTTGTTATTGTTGATGATTTGGTTCAGTCGGGTGGCACTCTGGTAGAATGTCAGGTGCCTAATAATTTTACACAATCCCCTTTTCTCCATGTTGATTTTCATCAGCTACTTTGTTTGATACTCATTTTTCATTTTAGTATTCTCTTCATTTAAATTTGCATCCCAAAGGATCAGTGGTGAGCCGAGTTTGGAGATCAAGGATTTTGTAAGGAAATCAGGAATTTACAGAGTTAAAAAACTGAGGGAGGGAGGATGCCCTAGGGTGTAGCCTTCAAATTAAACCAAAATCCTTACAATTGCATTATCAAAAGTTCTCCTGAATTTCATGGATTAGCTGCTACTTTTATAGGCACCAAAAGCCCTAATAGTTCTAAACTAAATAGAAAATAGAAATCCAAATATGAAAAAGGAAAACACACATAAGAGAAACCTCTTAATTAATATCCTGATTTCTTAATTAAATAAAAAGGTCTTAAAAAATAATAATATTTCCAAGTAAATAGATTAGGTTTACCAAAAAAACTAAAATATTTAGAACTAAAAATCAAACGAGGTAATTCAGAAACTTCTTTTTCTACAGCTGCATCTATATGTACTGACATGCTATAACGGGGTGTTCTTGAATCCTTTAAAAAGCATATAAACATGTTGCATTTTTTATATGTTTCCACCAGGTGTTGGTAAATTGTAGAAACATCTCTTGATATTTCTATTATGTCTTGAAACTGGAAAGATCTTCTAACATCTCTACTAAGTTCTGAAACGAATGTGTTGGTTGAGATATTGCTTTTAACATATCATTGAGTTTATTTATGCACTTTTTAGTTCTATTATTAGATGCTTAAGATCTTTAATTGTATTTAATATCCCATAAAGATTCATTTTCAGGTTTGGAATATTTCATACAACACAGTTTGTTGAGTTTTCTTAAACCTACAAATATGAGTAGATATAAAGTATCATTTTTATCTAAAATTTAACCGCTTTATTCATATGGATTAAACTGGAAAATGAATTTATATGAACTTGGGTTTGGATGGTCATGAGAATTCTTAGGGTGATCGACAATTTTACCTAATCATATATGCCTTTTTATTTTAAAGTTCATTGCACAGTCCCCAGCATCTCTAAAAAGTATGTTTCATACCTTTTCCTTTTCATTTATTACTGTATATATAGCTTCAAAGAAAATATTTGCTGATCCATTCTCATGGTCCTCATGTATTGTAGAAAATATTGGCTAACCATGGAGCGGCAAAAATAAGTGCCTACGTGACTCATGGGATTTTTCCAAATAGATCGTGGGAGCGCTTTGAATCTGATAATGGAGGTACAGCATGCATGTAGTCATTTATATTTTAAATTTTACTGACTTGTTTTTTCCTTTTCCTTTTGTTGGCAAGCTGACATGATGTTTTATAGATGTGTTGAAAATGAAAACAAAATTATTTCTCCACGGTTACCTTTTTCTTGTGGCAATAAAACTGGAAATGGTAGATCTTCATTTTAAATTTAATAAACATACCAGTGTTCTCAAAATAATCTCTTTTTTTAAAAAAGAAATTCTTATAATCTATTGCTATATCTTCTCATAATTGATTTCTGCATTTATATATATTAGCCATTTGACACTTGCTTTGCTGTGGGATAGATATTTTTTTTTTGCTACCAAAAACATTATAAATAAAGATATTTGACCTTACAACACAGGCTTCAATTCGGTTGTGTATAATGACTTTGTTTATCAAAATCTAATTTCTATTTAATCAAATGATAATAGAAATAGACACATAAAATTAATTGAATAAAATAAAATAAAAATATTATGTAAGGTTACACATGTTATAAATATTATTAAAAATAAATAATTTATGTTTTTTAGGCACTTTCAAGGTAAAATAAACACTTAAGTGGAACTTCCCTTATCATATGGAAATTTGACATAAAGATCGATCGTTTTGATGGTTAGGATTGATGTCAACGTCATTTTTCTCTCTACTACTGGAATTCAGTAATGTTCTCTCTTCTCTCTCAAACTAGGGACAAAAAATAAAATTTTAGATGAAAATTGATTTTTGCTGAAACTTAAAAAATTGAAGGGATCCAATTCATATAATTAGTAAAGAATTAGGACTAAGGTGAACATTTCACAAAAAAATTATAACACCACTTATCTTCCCAACATGTTTCATTTTAGTCTTTTGTCTATTGATTTTACTTTTTCCTGAGAATTTTTGCCAAATTGGCCTTCAATCAATCATTCAATGGGCAACATTAAAAAAAATGGATGAAAAAAACACTCACGGGCACAGTTAATTCATATTGCCCATAAGTCTTATACCACAACATGAGGGGACAATATTTCCCCACACTATTTAGAGTATTTGTAAGGTAATATTTGGTTACTGTTCCGGGACAAAAGAGACAAACAATAGAGACAAGACAAAAAAATGAGACGAGAACAAAATTGTGGTTGCTAGTAGTGTACAAGACAAAATGATTGTCTTTGTATTGTGTTTGGTTATGGTTGATAAGATTAAATAAAATTGATTAGATATATTTTTTTTACTTTAATTTTATATTGAGTGTTGAAATTAATAATATTATAGTAACTCTAGTTATAAAATTAGGACTAGCCTGGCGGGTTGACTTAGGGATCGGAATTTGGACCAATCTGGGTTTAAGAAAAAACAAAGGAAGAATTGACCTGATCTGGCTTGGTTAAAAGCTTTGGTTGATCTGAGATAAAACACAGGTAAAAAATCCTTTGATTTTTTTTGAAATCTTTTTTTTGGTCAAAACAAGATTACTTTGATTCCTTTTTTTTTATAAAAATAAGTCAACCTTGACCTATGACTCAAGCCTTACCCGAAATCGAGTTTTAAAACTATGATAACAATCATTTTTATTTTACGTTGACTCGGATCAACCCGGGTTTACCATTCCAAACCATACTCGGGTCTTGTCATGGATCAATTCCCGAGTTGGATTTTAAAATTGCGAAAATAATTATTTTTATCTTTATATGTGTTGGACAATTTTAGAATTATAAGTTTTTTAGAATGATATTTTAATAATAAGAAACAATAATTATTGTCTCTCGAAACATGTTTCTTCTGCACTTTTGTTCTCAAAGAATAAAAATTCACTCAAAGTATAAAAATTCACACAAATGTTGCCCTTGAGGCATTTATTTTTATATCTATTTTTTTATTTTTTTAACAAATACATTTCTGTTTTTACTATCTCTTATCTTTTCTGTTCCGAAACCTTAACTAAAAGCTACCTCTTGTTTATGTAAATGAAACGGCTTTTAATTGATTCCGGGTCCAACTGCAACTACTCTGGGATTATTGAACCGAAGATTAGGTCCTCTTTCTGATGCTGTGGGAATGCCAGTCCAAATTTGCAAGTCTCTTGGGGCAGTGACACTGGTGTGTTGCCATAAAGCCGATGTGGCCGTTGTTTTTACCCTTGGTTCTTCTGATAATTTCTCCATTAAGAACTTGTATCTTACGCATCATCATCTTTCTATAGACTATAAGCATGTGGGTTTTCAAAGAGTAATTTTGCACAAGCAGAAATTTTGTGTGCAAACTTTGTAGTGCTATTCGGCACTGCATGATACCACTCCAGGACACCAAATTGCAGGTGGGTCTGGGCTACTGACACTGATGCGCCCGCCCCATCATGAAGTGAGAAACCTTCGTAAGAACTAGTAGGATTTTTCTTTTCCGAAATACCATTCTAACTAACTTTCATGGTGATTTGCCTTTCTAATTTCATCGATGCCTTTGAACTTGTGTATCCTTCCTGTTTGCTTTTGAGAATTGAGATGGAACTGATCAAATGATATTTCTTCCAAAGTTCGATCGTCTAATCCTTCTCTCTATGCTTTTTTCCTCTTCCCTTTTCGACTGTTTCTCTTGTTTTTATGCAGGCCACCCAGGGGCAGGGCTAACCTACTTCTGGATTACAGACTCATGCCCATTGACGGTGAAGGAAGTGATGAACAAACCGCCATTTGAAGTTCTAAGTCTTGCCGGTTCAATAGCAGCTGCCCTTCAAATCGGGCAGTTGTTCTAATTCCCCTGATCATCTTGATGGTGTCTGTCAAAGCAGTGAGAACTGCTGATAATGAGAGTTTCGATTTTGTTTTCACCTCTTTTCTCTTTTCATTTTTCAATTCTTTTTTCTCCTCCAGTTTTACTAATGTTTCATTCATCTTGACATGTGGGATTGATGTCAAGTTTTTGGTCTTTGAAAAACTATGAGAACAGGAACTTCCAGGCAGAATAAAGTTTTCAAGTAGGATTTTCACCTCAATAAGCAATTTGTAAATTTCACTTGTTGATCACCATCAGTCTTTTAAGTTTTATGTTTGGACTTCGGAGGGAAAAGTTAAGTCTGCTATGGGGAACACTTGTGTTATTTCTAGAGGAGCCCTGTTTTTAGCCTTTTGAGCTGAGTTAAGAATGCAATAAAGATGTTTTTTTATTTTTATTGAATAATTTTACTGTGTTTACACTAGTGTTATTTTATTAGTTTTATTATAAATGTATTTTTTTTATAAAAAAAAACAAATACTAGTAAAAAAGATATTTAGATGAAGATATTTTTACTACTTTATATTAGTCATAGTTTTCTATCTTTAATATATGTATTTGTTTATAAAAATTAGATGAAAAAATAATTAATATGATACCATTTATCATTCTTTAAGCATCATAAAATTTTTCGAGTTTCATCACTACTATGATAAATCATTTTTCCAAATAGCTGTAATTTCCCATCACCGAGAGTTAAAAAACTAAAAACACAACTTTATTTAATCCGATGTTCATGTTACAAGAAAATAAGAAGAAAAAACAAATGAAATATGCTTGGGTGACTTGACCAGTTTATTCCAGAAGCATGCTTCGTTTTCCTCTGGCCACAGCAAGGTTTATACAAGGTAAAGATAAATGAAGGGAAAGGAAAAGAAAAGAAAAGAAAATAACAAGGTCAAGATAGATGAAGGGAAAAACGCATGGAAACAGGAAATCCTGTAATGTGTTTTTCATTTCTTCTCAAGCCAGTAATTATTGCTTTCCCATGTTCATCAGATGCACCAGCTGGTCATCCTTCACCTCATTTTCTGCGAGACCTTTATGTAATTTAACAGCTTTTTAAGAGCTTTACCACTATCAATGGCCTCCCTGGCTCTATCCAGTGCTGTAGATACATCTTCTGCACCATCACATCCTAGCAGGTGATCCACCATTCCAGCATTTAAGACAATTCGATCATATGCTGGTCCTTTCTGGCCATGGAGAGCTCCTAAACCCAACTCTATATTCTTGGAGACCTATTATCAGGAAAAAAAAAAAAAAATGTATCATAATGCAAGGCTTGTGAGAAAGGAAAAAAAAAAGGCTACAGGAGTTTGGAAGAGAGAGAAGCCAGCGTGTATCAGTCAATCATGTGGTGACGTTTCGTTAGTTGAACTTGAAATGAGGATTTGTGCGTTTGATTCAGTGCTGCTGCGGCAGGAATTGGATTGCCATGTCAAGGAGCGGTTTGGTGGGTAGACTCTCTCTCTATACATGAAGAGAGAGAGAGAGACATATAGGATCATAAAACCTGGACTGATGCAATTCTTTTCCTAAAGTAAAGGCATCATAAATACTTGAAAGCAGAAAGCAAAATAAAAAAGATCTGCACTCGAAAACAGTACCCAAAGGCTATATGGTTCGTATGTTATAATTTAGGTATTTTCTTGCATACAGCCTGTGTGTGAGAGAATGTAAACTCTTTTCTTTTTGTGGGTTTTTTAACGAAATTTGTAATCCATAAATAAATAGTTCTCATGAGACATGATTAGTGAAATCCCTTGAACCATCCAGTTCTTCCTCTGGTGAAAAAAAGATCAATAGTTTTAAACAATGCGCTACTGGACAAGCGGCGTGCATTAGCAATACCATCAATCACAATCTCGGAGGATAAGACAACCAAAGAAGATATAAGAAAATAATCACAAACTTAACTTACAGATCTATCAGTTCTTGGAGTATCAGTGGGTTCAAAACCGAAGTCCTTGGCATTAACTTCAGTTTTGAAATTCTGACGTGACACCCCTGAAAAATCATAAGTAAACGCTTCAATTTTAATGCTTGAAGATTGACACGCTCAGTCCACTAGTACTGACATATGAGCACTTGCTAAGATCACGGCATTAGTTATTATCTTAGCCACATCATCATCACCAAAACTTGAAGGTCAAATATAAATAAGTAAAAACACTATTTCTATGGAAAATACAATTTAAAGGTATTTCAGTCAAGATATTTGAGTGGGGCATTAGTTCTTTTTCTTGTGTGTGCAACCAAAGCATACACATTCTATTATGAGACTGTAAATAAATGAGCACGTGAACAAACTAACAAGACCACAATCATTCATAGGAAGTAAGAAAGACACATGAACAAATACCATCAAGTTCAAAAGCAGAATCCATGCCCAATGAACGAAAGCCTGAACAGTAGTTCACAGGAAGTCCTTTTGATGCATTCGCAGATCGGAATTTTGTTGTCATTGAGAGGGCCCCTTCCTCGCCCTAAATTAAACACCCCACAGTGAGAAAGTACAAGTAGTTCCTTTTGATTACTCAGTTGATGATACTCCAAAGATAAATAACAAATTCACGCAAACCATTTCAGAAAACTGTACTCCTTGTTTTCAAATCAAAAGTCTCTCTTAAGACAGATTTATTATGGTAAATATATGGGAAACCTATGAGTTCAATGGCAAATGCATAGTCCATACCTTCACCACCAAACCAGAATGAACACCTCTTCTTTTCATAAGCATTAAAAGAGGCTCCTCATAGCCTTCATGATAAAACCCAGTAACAATTGCTTCTCTCCCCCGAGCCTATTCAGAAAAACACAATTGAAAAGTTACACACCAAAATAAACACCACTTTTGTTGAGGAAGAAAAGTAGAGGCTGTAATTATACAGATGACATACATAATATAAGTATTCCCTGCATATTAATTACTATAGAAATTAAAATGCCTGAACAACTGTTGTTAGGAGCGTTTATTATTTATAGTGAGAGTCAAGGGTAGTAAAATAATTTTATACTCTTTCCACACAGTGTGTGTGTGTGGGGGGGGGGGGGTGATGTAAACTCTCACTTCAAAACATTTCTTTCTTCCTTTTTTCTTCTATTTTTTTCCCTCTCATCTTTCCAACTTCATCCATCTCTAGAAAACAACTTGGTATCAAAGCACAACAAACAAATCTAGCGAGTTCAAGCATCAACATTGTTCTGAAGGGAGAGTAACTGTTTTGCTAACATCAGCAAAACACAATGCTGATGTCAGCACAACATCACCACAATGTTTAGATTGAAAAATGTCTTGACTTCATGAACAAAAGCCCTAATGTCTCACCGATAATTGTTGTTGTTTGAGCTGTCAATTTCATATAAAATGGTTGTCAATTAGAGACTAATTAGATATATAGTTCTTGGTAGTGTTGTGAATATGACAAAAGAATTCAGTTGATAAAATCAATCTTGCCTCTGGTGATAGTAGTGGGAGTCAGTTTGGAGTTGTGAATGAGAATTCTACCCTCTAAATCAGCCATTTCAAACTAGATGAAAATAATTATTTAGCTTGGTCCCGATCTTGTTTGTTGTTTATCAAGGGACGTGGATAGTATGGGTACATCACAGGAGAAGAGAAGAGAACAATAGCTAGAGATTCTCTAGTCATGTCCTAGCTCATCAACTCTATGCAACCTTTGATTGCTCGTGGTTATCTTTTATTAGATTTTGCTTCAAAAATATGGAATGCTACCAGCCAGACGTACTCACAATTGGATAATGATGCTCAGGCTTATGAGATATGAAAAAAGGTTCATGATACCAAGCAACGTGACATGTTTGTAGCCTAATACTATGCAATACTGAGTAGTTTGTAGCAAGAGTTAGGCTTCTACCATGATTCCAGGCATATTGTCCAAGTGATGCAATAAAGTTTCCATTGACAAGGAATATGTCTATGACTTCCTAGTTGGGTTAAACATTGAATATGACCATATTAGAGTTCAGGTTTTGGGGAGAGAGCCTTTCCCTTCCTTGAGGCAGACATATTCTCATGTTCAACAAGAGGAAAGTAGGAGAAATGCAATGTTGACTCATTCGAGATCAACCATGATTCCTAACTCCAATCAAATAACTTTATTAGGGGATTTACAAGTCTTAGTGAACCAAGGTTAGCTGACAAAGCACAAATGAAGTGTGATTATTGTGGACGAACCAAACATACTAGGGAGACATGCTGACAGTTACATAGATGTCCTTTAAAAGAACAAGGTGGGAAAATAATAGGTTTTCCTAGAACACAAACACTTGTGTTAGAGATAACCGAAGATAATTGAGAGTTCAATTCTTGATAGTCAATTAAACCCCCCAACTTTGTCCAAGAAAAAGATTTAGACGCTTAGACATCTTATAGCCAAGCTTGATCCTTCCTCTTCATCCAACTTCGCACATGTAGGTATGCTAATGATAGCTTTTAATTCTTCCAACATTTTTTATTCTGATCATTAGGTGATAGATTCAAGAGCTAATGATCACATGACTCAGTCTTCAAAATTTTTTTCATCTTACAATCTTTTCTCGGGTAAAGATAAAGCTCATATAGTTGATGGTTCCCAAGTTTATCAAGTTCGTATAGTTGATGGTTCCCAAGTTTATCTTTAACCTCAGTTTTTCATGTTCCTAAGTTCTCTTTTAATCTTCCATCTATTAGTAAAATAACTAAAGATTTTGAGTGTAAAATCTCATTCTACTCTACTCATTATGTGTTCAAGTACCTAAAGACAAAGAAAGTGATTGACTTTGGTAGGGTGGATGATGGCTTATATTTGTTAGAAGTTGGTTTTGTTGGTTTAGGAAACACAAGTGAGTTCAAACATGGGCTGGTGACCATCTTTAAAGAAGTCAATCAAGAATTACTTTTATGGCATAATCGAATGAGGCATTCATCTTTTGTAGTTCCAAGAAAGCTTTTTCCAGAGCATTATCTAAGCAATCTACTACAAAAACCTTATATTGTGATGCGTGTGAATTAGCTAAGCATACATGTGCTACTTATTCCTCAACTAATAATAGAAGTAGTAAACGTTTTATGGTTCACTCAGATGTTTAGGGTCCTAGTCCAGCTGTTTTCTTATCTAGTTATAGGTGGTTTGTTACTTTTATTGATTGTTATAGTCGCACTATTTAGGTTTATTTGATGCATAATAAAAGTGAAGTGTTCTCTTGCTTTATGAGGTTTCATAACAAGATCTCTACATAGTTTAATGCTAAATTTTAGATCTCAAGGAGTGATAATGGTACAAAGTACATGGAAGGAGGTTTTCAAAGCTATATGCTGGAACATGGAATTCTTCATCAAACTAGTTGTGTAAATACATCAAATCAGAATGGTTTAGCTAAGCGAAAGAACAAGCACTTACTACAATCTGCCAGATCTCTAATGTTCACAAGGAATTTGCCCAAAACCTACCAGGGAGATGCAGTTCTTGGAGCAACATATCTCATTAATAAGATGCCACTAAGAGTTCTTAAGTTCAGAACTCCAATGGAGTTCCTACAAGAACTTGGTCCTATATTGTCCCACCAAAAACCATTGGTTGGGTTTGCTTTGAGGGGGAGTGTTGTTAGGAACATTTATTATTTAAAGTGTAAAGGCAAGGGTAGTAAAGTAATTTTTATACTTTTTTCTTGTGTGTGTGTGTGTGTGTGTGTGTGTGTGTGATGTAAGCTAGTGAAATAAGTAATGAATTATCACTTCATCTCAAAACATTTCTTTCTTCTTTTTCTTCTTTTTTCCCTCTCATCTTTGCAACTTCCTTCGTCCATCTCTAAATTATCTTAGAAAACAACTACAACAAACACAGAACAAGAGCAAAACAAGCTCCTTCCAAAAATGTTAAGTCGCTGTACGTTTCAAGGGTGTTGCAAACAGAAATTTATTAGCATGAAGTGCTACCTAACAAAGTGTTCTTAGAGAAGAAAAGAGGACCGTCTGGATGTGCGGATAAACAAATATGCCAATCAATATAGTGATATACAACATGACCCACCTTCACAAATTGTTGAACCTTTTCAGTTGTTGCCAGAGGGGGACGTTTCTTTATGTGCTCCCTCAGCCCAATCAATGAATATCTGCAAAATGGAAAACAAAAAAATCATGGAAAGGATAAAACAGGCATGATGGAGATATCTATCCATGCAAGGAAGAAGGGAGATGAAGGGTTGAAATAGATGTACGTGGTTAGATTGCATACAGGGATGGGCAAGCTTCACGCTGACTTATGTAGGCAAAACCAAGCTCCTCATCCTGAAATGACAGTTACAAAGTTTCAGCACAGCAAGGAGACAAATGTAAAGTAGCACTGTGTAATTAGAATGTGACAGACCTCAAGAAGCTCTTTAGCCTGCAAAGGAGTCAATCTTGTATTTGCTCCCATAAACTTCAGCATCTGTTCTTCTGTTATGCCTCCCTAAAGACAATACTAGACCAATCAAATAATCAAGAAAAGGGATGCGGTGAGTTCCGTAACTTGTGAAAGCAGATAGTATTACCATACTTTTTTCAGCATCTAAAAAAAAAGTTTCATTGGAAGTAATTTCCACTACAGGTAATGAATACGCCAATATCAGAAATATTAAGAACAAGTCATTTTGTCATTGTTACTTCCAAAAGGACTTGCAATTGGAAGCATAAATTCACAGGAGAGATCATCAACATCACCTTAAAATTAGGGACCAGATAAATTTTAATTTTAACCAAACACACTGCAACATTTAATAAGCAGAAGGCTGACCTTAGGTGGCATCCACTCCACACCATGAAGCAAGGAAGATTCGCCATAACAGGATCTAACAGCAGCAACAAACAATGTGCTCCTAAAGAAACGAGTGTTTCCATCATAAGGTTCACCGTAATGAGTCAATGATCTAACATCAGCAACTGGTGCGAGACCTAATGCCCAACTGAGAATTGCATTAAACAAGAAAAAGATACATAGGCTAATTCAAACCATTCATCACTTAAAATCCAGCACGTGAAAAAACTAATGAATAAATCAAAACCTACCAAGTTGATCATCAAATGCAAGGCAATACGCCTTCAACTCACGATCGGTTTCCCTGTTCATACGCTGGCCAATCAAAAAAGCCGAAAGCAACGTCTCACTAACTCCAGAGGAACACTTGTTATCTTCAAATGTAAAAGGAAGAACATCTCTTAGAACACCTTGGACTTCCTCATATCCAAGGTGACCACCTGCCAAAACCTCCCTAAGGGCTCCAACCAATCTCATATCGCTCGTACCATTCCCAACATATTGGGGCCCAATCGAACTTCCAGCTCCCATTATTGAGCCTTCAGGATCGGCAATGAAGATTACATCCGATGGTAGCGCTCGAACTAGGTGGGGCCAAAAATTGCTCACTGCATGCTTCTCACCTTCACTCCATTGGGTTGCTTCTGGAAAGGCATTCGCACGAATTGTCATCGCAGCAAAAAATGCCCCAAGTTGCGCTTTCGAAACTTGCTCTTCATCTTTTAATTCCCCTCTAGCTAACAAAAATTAATACAAAATTCAGTCTATCTAAATACGCTAACTTAAATTAATAATTATAAAATCATATTAAACTGAATAAAAATATTAAAAAAAAAAAACCGAAAAAAGAGAGGGAGAGAGAGCGAAGAGAATATTATGAGCTCACCGGATCTTAAAATGGTATCGAAAACTTTAAAAGCCTGGTCCTCGTTGAGAGGCTTGGTCTGGGTGGGACCAGTGCAAACCCTAGCTTGAGCATCAAGGACCGTCTGGTTGGGTTTCGGCAACTTGGAGCTCCGATAGGAAGTGGAAACAGCTGGATTTACGAATTCGGATTCTGAAATCCCAAATTGATCAATTGTTGCAGGGTCCAGCACAGCGCTCAAAGTCAAACCACACTTCTTCCGTCCAATCCAACGGTCACGATCGAATCTTAGAGAGGAAGTGACTTTTGAACGGGAGAGATTGGTTCGAGGTTCGGTGATGTGAGTTGGGAGAGAAGGTTGTGGACTCAGTAGAGATTTCATGGTTGTCTATTTTTTTTCTTCCTTCCGGCTTTTTAAAAAAAGAGTTAAAGAAAAATGATTAAATTAAGAGAAATTACAAAGAGCGGGTGGTTCGATACTTTGATTTAAAAAATGCAAACAACTTTGCCAAACAATAAAAAATTGCAGAGATGTGCTTAATTTCAACGATAATATTAATTTAATGATGTACAGGTGGAGTATTCAAATGCGATCTGGGCGTGGCTTTCTAGGTTTTGCTAAATCGGACTGAAAACAATTTGAGATGATGTTTTGTGAAGTTTTTTAAATTTAATTTTTAATTAAAAATATATTAAAATAATTTTTTATTTTTAATATTAAAATAATTAAAAAATATCTAAAAATATATTAATTTAACAAACATTACAGACAAATATAAGTATAGTTATTTAAAAAATTCATCATCTAGATTAAATTTTAAATTAAATTAAAAAAATATTCACTCGGTTACATTTAATTAATTTAATAAATTCAAATCTGATAATATAGATTAAAAAATATATTTTAAAACATATTAATATTTTAATAAAAACAATTGATATAGATTTATATGATGACTCTTGAATTAACTTAATAGCATATAATAATCCAAGTTCATTTTAAATTATAGTTATTTTATTTTTGTTTATTTATGAAAAAGTAAATATTTTTTCTTTTATATATATATATTAATAAATTATAAATTATTTTCCTTGACTTTACTAGATGAATTAAATAATTATAGTGATTTTATTTATTTATTAATTAATTTCTTAACTAATGTTGGTTATAACTAATTTAATATTATTTTATTTATAAATATTTCCATTTCCATTTCCATTTCCATTTCCATATCATTTATTTATTTTCTTTCTTTTTTTAATTTTTAAGAAACAACATGTCATCAAGAGCTAATAATAACGGGCCTTTCCAGCCGGTACAAAAAAATCAGGCACAAAAGAGAACTTACTGGTAGTATATAAGTAGCAAATAATGTTTTTTGAAAAAACATAAACGAAACAAACAACAATCTCCAGTTTCCCTCCCTTAATTTGAAAGAAGAAGAAGAAGAAGAAGCGCGGAGACCGAGAAAACAGAATGAAAAACATGGAGGCAGGATCTTCTCTAGCAATAATAGGTCATGAAGGTGGTGAAGAAGAGCAAAGAGTGCCCTCCGCCATTCCTACAGACCAATGGCAGGTGACTTTCTCTCGATTCATCAACTATCCTTCTCTGCCTTCCACGTGTCCGTCTCTCATTCCCCTCCCTCACAATCGGAAGTTCCGCCCAACCCGAGGCACCTGGATCTCCTCCGTCTCTGCTACCGCCTCTCTCCAGCTCCTCAACTACCAATCCAACTCCAAAGACGCCATCCTCGGGCTCTCTTTAAACGGCACCGTCCTTGTCAGTAGTATTTACTCTTCCTTTAGAAGCAATCGATTAAAAGTATCGAATAATTTGGTTTATTTTTGGATTATTTGCAGATTTTTTAAATATGAATTGAATTTGTTGGTGCAGGAAGAGCACTATGTTTGGAAGCTGCATTTCTCATGGCCTCAGGTTTCGTGCGTTTCTGGATATCCTTCAAGGGGCACCAGAGCCGTCTTTGTGACCTTCAAGGATTCTCTTGACGAGGTAGGTAACATTATATTCGATTTTTTCTGTCATGAATAGAATTGAAGTCAAAATGTAGCTCAACTTTCACATGTTTGCAGATCCAGAAGTTTGGCTTTCGATTTTCAACTTTTTCAGAAGCAGAAGCGTTTATAAATGCTTTGAAGGTGGCGGTTAAGATATTTTAAATCATTGTTGTTAATAAATCATGAAGCTCATGGCTAAGTTCCTCTCCTTGAAATGCTGAATTATTATTTTTTTGTTTGGGTTGTGTTTTCAGGTTATCCTGGAGGATCCAATTGAAACTGAACGTCTGGATAGCGACTTTCAATCAGCGATTTCGTCACAATCTGTGTTCATGCCTACTGATGGATACAAACCTAGGTATGTCATTGCCTAACTTGATTGATCAACTCCGCTGAAGATTTACAAACTTTACTGTCTGTAGAGCTTGGGTGGAGGAGGAATCGAGCACGATGGGTCCTGTTCAAGATTATTCTCCTCAACTTCAATTGAGTTGGAACAAGGAAGCTGAACAAGCATCATTGAGTACGGAAAAATCTCTGAATCACAACAATGAAGGAATTTCTCCAGCCATGCCTCCCAGCTTTACGTCATTACTGCTCGACTGCTGCTCTGAGGTCAAACAAGGTATACAGGCTGTCACTGATGTAATTTGATGGTTTTCGTTCATTAATCTATTCACTGATGTTTTTTTCCCTTACCTGAAATGCTCTCTCTGCAGGCCAGCCAAGTTCATCTCATGCAATCGATCTCAAATCCCAAATTATGGTAGCTCTCTCTTACTTTTTGTCACATCTATATGAATGCCTAGTTGCTAGAAATAGATAGTGGTGCTTTGGAGCTTATCTTGATTTGGATTGGACGAAACACTTTTGACACTTCCAAAATAATAACGATAATAATCATTTCCTGTTCTTAAGTTGAGCTTATTATTTCCTGTTCTTGCTGTTATACGATACACCACAGTGATTATGATAATAATCTTGCTTTCTTGCAGAAATACATGGAGGATTCTTCCTTCCAAGGTAATTTAAATTCTCAGTGTACTCAAATTAGAATCTATCTTCTATGAGCTCCCAGTTTCCAAGGCACGCGTCCATTCTTATTATTGCAGCATGCTTAAGGAAGTTTGCTCTGAGAATACTTGTTGGTCCTCTCCACTTAAGCTTATTAGCATCCTAAGCTAGTTTATTATAATATCCTAACGTTATCCCATTTTTTCATCTTGTTTGGAGCTCGCTGAGCGCCATTAGCTTAGAGTTATTAGCTTGGACTAGTGATATCTGCACTTGAGTAAACACTTTCTTTACGGAAACTATTTTGGTTATTGGTCACAATTTTTCTTTTCTCGTTGCCAGATATGCTATCGAAAGTCGAGAAAGTTATCAATGAACTTGGAGATGATCTGATGCTGTAATCATCAGGGCCTTCTTGAAGTACGTATAGAGTTTAGAATTTCTTCTTCAGTGCGTGATCCTCACCAGTCACCACAGACAGCCAAAAGCCATGTGCAAAGTGACCTTATCCCTAAATCTTTGTTTCTCTTTTGGAATACTTTGTTAATTGCTTAAATTACCCTGTATAGGATTTAAAGAAAAATACTTAGATAGAAACGAGAAATAGTTGTGAGGATCCACAACCAGATGGCATGTTTGCTACTGGACCTTTCCATACAAAACTTCTTTTTCCATGTTCTTTTACCCCACTTCTAATGTGTTTCCTCTTCAGAAGTTTTGCTGACGAATTGAATTCAAAAGAATAACTAAATCATGTGTAAAATGAAAACGTAAAGCAATTTCATAAATCCTTCTGCAGCCAAGAGTCATAGAAGACTCCCCCTTTTGTTTCAGATAATGAGATATCCATAGCCAAAGAATGGGGATTGTTACCAAACTTTTATAGCCAAAAGAGGCACTTCTTGGCTCCAGATCTGTACTATAAGTCCTAAATCTGAGGTGAGGCTGCTGAAAAAACCTCTGGATCGGGGGAAACCAATGGTTTCCTTGCATTCTAAGCTCTATTGAAACAAAATTAGCATGAAAATGGCATTTTGGGGTTTTCAGTACATGCTACGGAGAAAGCTATAACAAAGCCGCAATTTATTGTAAAAAACACAGATCAACGGTGATCAGAGACAGCTTCCATCGTGAAGTAACTTGCGTTCAAGGGGCTCTGCAATCAGCATCTGTACCCACATAATCGCTATATCATGACTGCAAGAATTTAACTACAGTGTTCTTAATTCGACTCTTAATGTTTTCTTTAATATTGGTAATGAGGATCATGATCATCTTTTCTTCACTTGTACTATTGCTAGAAAGATATGGCGGCAGCCGTTGCACTTATGCAGGGTGAATAGCACGTGGGAGGTTGTTCTGCTGAGTTTTTGTGGGCAAAGCAATCAATACAGAAGAAAAAAGAAGCTTCGTTGCTGTTGTTTTGCGTATAGCATGGTGTGCTCCATTTATCACGCGCGGAGGGGAAAAAATATAACAGAATGCACAATACTGGTATGGCCTCTGAGACCTCAATTCTTAAGTCCATTATTCAAGCAGTTCAAAACAGAAAGGTAACATCCTAGTTTGACCATTAAAGGCAAAAATTGATAATATCTTTTCATGTGGCGTCTAGATCCAGACAAGCCGTAAACGTCATCGTTTCTAACCAAAACAAAGATGCAGCTAAAAACTGCGTCGTTTAGGTTCCAGCAGAATGCAGGATTCAGCATGTGGTGTTTGGATCCGGACATGTCTTAAACGTCACCGTTTCTAACCAAAACAAAGATGTCAAATGAAAACGGTGTCGTTTAGGTTCCAACAGCAGGCAGGTTTCCATAACAAATTATTATTATTGTACGTACTATTGTGGTTGGCTTTTTTTTTTTCTTTTTTTTTTCTTTTTTGAATTATTTTTTAAATTTTATTATTTAATATTAGATTTATTTTTTATTAAGTTATCACACTTTTATAACATGGGTCGTGGGTTTGATGAGTTAACTCGATTGATTTAATTTTTTTTCTTTTTCTTATTTAACTTTTTTTTTCAATTTTATTTTTTGATATTAGGTTGATTGGAGTTTTATTGTACCCCTCCTTATTTTTTTTCATTTATCTGATTTTCTATTCAATTAATTTTTTTATTTCATCTTTTAATATTAGATTTGTTTTTTATTAAGTTATTACATTCTTATGATATGGATATCTGGTTACCCCAATTGACTTAGACTCTTTTTTCTTAATTAATTTTTTTTAAATTTATTATTTAATATTAAGTTGATTGAGAGTTAGACTTTGTGATTTGTTTTGTTTATTTTCTATTATGTTATTCCAGCCTCATGACCTAGGAATAATGTTTGATGGGTTAACTAAGTTGGCTCGGGTCGTTTTGTGTCCTTTTTTAATTGATTTTTTTTATCCAATTTCATCATTCAACACTAGGTCAATGGGGAATTGAGCTTCATAATCTGTTTTTATTTGCTTTTTATGGGGATATATTGGTCTCAGAGTCAAGGTCGTAGGTTTTAGCGTTTTAACATTGTGTCTGACATGAGCGATTAAAAATTAAGCTTTATAATTTTTTTTGTTTTGCTCTTTATAGGGTTATCTCAGTCGCATGATCAAGTTACAGATTTAGCAAGTCAACCTGAGTTAAATCATTTTTTTTTATTTTTTTATGAGGTTATCTCAGTTTGTTTACCCGAGTCATGAGTTTTGTAGATTGACTTGGGTTATTTTTATGTTTTTTTTAATTGATTTCTTCTTTTGATATCATTCTTCAATATTGGGTTGACTAAGGATTGATATTCGTAATTTATTTTGATTTACTTTTTATGAGGTTATCTCGGTCTTATGATATGGGTTGTGGGTTTAACAGGTTAACTCGGGTCACTTTTTAGGTATTTTTTTAATTGATTTGTTTTTCAATTGCATCCTTCAATATTAGGTAGATTGGAAATTAGACTTCATAATTTATTTTGATTTGCTTTCTATTGGGTTATCATAGTCTCATAATTCAGATCGTGAATTTGACAAGTTAACCCGGGTTAACCTAAGTCAATTTAATATATTGTTATCTTAATATTAAAAAAAATGTCATTTTGAAATTATTTTTAGTCGAACTATATTTTTGCAAGTTGTATGGGTTGCTTTTGAACCCACAAAGTCAACTGAGTCATATTAGATCAACCCTCATAAGGTTTGAATTTTTTTCCTGTTAAAAAAAATAGCAATATTTGAGTATTTTCTTATGTTTGAAGAAAAATCTAAACCAATCCACATCTTAGCATAAATCAATAATTTAGTGAATAATGTATAACTTGTCTTTTTACATAGGAAATCGTCTTGATTTTGCCTATTTCAGTTTTCAACCTCTAGTCATTTATTAACATTAAATATATGACATGTGTTTTTTATTGTAGCACTAGATATAATTTATTATGGATTGCTACAGTAAAATTATCTTTTTATCCTTTAAATAAAGAATATGAAAGGCTTTGTGTTGAGGGTAGTTTGGTCTTTTCCAAAGGTTTATTGGTCATTTAGAGATTATTCTAGGATATGTTAGTTCTTTTCAAAATTTTTATATTTAAAAAACACATTTTTGGGCCCAAGATAAAAAAAATTTAGAATTGTTGGCTAAGAGTTTTTTTATTTTTCATGAGCTTTAAAACAATAAAAATATTTATTTATACTAGGGTAAACAAAATGTAAAGTAATTGGGCAAGAGTTTTGTGATTTTTCCCTAGTTAGTATATAGTAGAAATATGTTTGACATTAAAAAAGATAAAGAAAAAAAAACAAGGTATGCATTTGGGATGCTTTTGTTATTTCAAATGTTTTTTTCTGTATTTTTCAAGGTTATTAGGAGTGTTTTGGTATTTTTTAAGTTGATTTATAAAATTTTTATTTGGGAAAGTTGTTGATCCATGTTTATTATATGCCGACGAGTTGATGGTGTCTGCGATTTTTAGACGGCAAGTGTGATGCTGCCTGATGGCCTAACTTGGCCTTTCACTATCTTTTTTAAAGCGCCATCGTGTCATCTTCCTTCTTGCGTGGCCCGTAAAGGTATATGATGATCGAATTGTTACTGGTGATCATTTCTTTTTTTTTTTTCCTTTTTTTTTCTTTTGCCTAAGAAAGTGCATGACTATTCTCCTTGCTCTTTGTGTTTCAATTTCAATCCTTATTATATTAATTTGTTATTTTTGTTATATATTTTTTATAAAAGTTTTTTTTTTCAATTTAATTTTTTAATTACAATTTCTCATATGTTATTTTCTTCATCTCGGTCCTTATTCTTTTGATTCTTAATTTTTTCCTTGGTCTTTTTGTTAAAGTTTTGTTGCCTTTCAATTTCATCATTCAATCAAAGTTTATATTATTTTATTTTATTCAATTTGACCATCACTTTTTTGATTTGTTTTTCCTTATATACATGTTATTTTCTAATCCAGTTTAATCCTCCAATTGATTTTTTTTCACCATCTAATTTAATTTTTATTTCAATTTTCACTTTTATTCTTTTAATTACAATTATTTTTAGATCCTTTTGTGTAACTGATTTTTTTTCTTTTATAGTGTCTCCGGTCTCATAAACTGTGTCATAAATTTGAAAAGCTAATGTGGTTAAATATTATTTTTTTCTCATTTTCTTTTACTGTCTTATCATTTTATATTAGTTTTTTTTAAATAGTTTTTTATTATCTTCAATTTCTTTTCTATAAGTTTATTTTAGTTTCATGATCCAAGTCACGAGTTTTGCATGTTTTTTTTAATAGAAGTTTTTTTTGTATTTAATTTTTTAAGATAATATTCTAATTTATCTATAATTTTTGTTGTTGTATACAATAGACTTTATTTTTCAAAACAAAAAATGCTTATTTTTAAATAATATTTATGATATGTTTGGCCTTGAGTTATATGTTTTTTTAGAGCGTGAATTTATTCAATCAATTTTATTTGTGTTTTTATTTCTAATATTTTTTATTAATTCAAATAAACAAGTTCAGTAAACATAATTAGGTAAATATTTCATTTTATATAATTGAATATCTTAATTTATATTTATTTCTTAATTTTTTTAATTTCTCTTTTAATTATTATTTATAATGTTTTTGTTTATTTATATGGATGATTATCTATTTATTTAATTATCTATTTTTTATTTATACTTTAAAATTCTTTATATAAAACAATACATTAAAATAGTTTTGCATACTCAATATATGTTTGAAAAAAAAAAACACATAGCATAGCAGATTGAGGTCCCGTTTGTTTGTTAGAAAGTAGTTTCCTTTTGGAAAGTGAATTCTGGGAAAGTGAATTATTTTCTGATATTTGGTAGTGTAATGGAAAATAAGTTGGAAAACATTTTCCAGTGTTTGGTTATGTCATGGAAAATAGGCTGGAAAATAACTTATTAATGTTTTATTTTTCTCAAGTTTATTAAAATAATAAGGAATAAATCTTACAAATTAAAAAGTTGAATGAGAATGAAATTGAAAAAAAATATAATTTCATAAATTATCTCAAATAAAATAAATAATAATCAAAATAATAGAGA
>Ga0307507_10005212_pt1 | contig 21681 bp, 19 predicted proteins | sample 7_EM_MG_FD_207223 | JGI IMG/M metagenome (GOLD analysis project Ga0307507, IMG submission 207223) | Populus trichocarpa ectomycorrhiza microbial communities from riparian zone in the Pacific Northwest, United States - 7_EM | ecosystem: Host-associated > Plants > Roots > Unclassified | place... | reverse complement strand
GACCGGGGGCACAGCCGCAGGACGCCGATCCTTGGTACGTTGGATGCTTTCCTGGGTATCAGACCCTTTGGACTCATCACCGGCGAGGGACCGAGGAACCATGACCATGGACCCCGGCGACAAGCGACTGGCGGCTGCCGTCGTCATGGACGACGACGGGCGCGTGCTCCTGGTGCGGCGCAGCGCGACCGAGCGGTTCCTGCCGCGTGTGTGGGGCGTTCCCTGCGGAAAACTGGAGCCGGACGAGCGCCCCGAGGACGGTGCGCTGCGGGAGCTGAAGGAAGAGACCGGGCTCCTCGGAGAGGTCGTCCGCAAGATCGGCGACTCGTCCTTCGTCAGCGAGTACCGTGGCCGCGAGACCAAGAACTGGCAGGACAACTTCCTGGTCAGGCCACTGACCCTGGAAATCACCCTGCCCGAGCCCGACCAGGCGTACCTCTGGCTGCCACCGTCCGAGCTCACCGCCGCGCGCATCGACATCGACGAGTACAACCTCGATGTCGTACGACAGGCCCTCACGAACTTCTGAGCGACTCCGCCAGGCCGTTCAGCGTGTCCAGATAGTCCCGTACGTCCAGCGGCACCTTCGCCACCGCCCCCGGATGCGGGCCCGCCGCCGTGAACACATCGGTGTGGCGCCGCCGGCCGGCACCCGTCTCCAGGAACAACGTCACGGTCGGCACGTCCGTGTCGCACCAGGCCCGGTGCAGGGTGTGCGCGGACAGGGCGTAGGCACTGCCCGCCGTGTACTGCCCCGTGTGCGTCAGCCGCAGGCGTGCCGGTCCCGTCGGCCGCAACTGCCAGTCGGCGCTGCGCTCGGACAGCGACTCCTCGTACCGGTCCGCCGCGATCCCGCCGTCGTCCCGCGCCTCGTACAACTCCATGGCGAGCCGCCCCCGCACCACGTAAGAGGCAAGCGGGGAACGGTGGTTGTGGATGTCCTCCTTGCCGATCGCCGCCGCACCGGGATGCCAGACGTGCGCGCGCAGCATGTGCCGCGGTCCGCCGTCGATCAGCAACAGCTTGTCGAAACCCAGGACATGACGGTACGACAGCCGGGCGCAGCCCTGCGGATCACCCTCACCGGAGGCGAGTTCGGCGACCAGCTCCAACAGCCGCTCGGGGGAGCCCAGTTCGGCGATGACGGCACGGGCCGTGGTCACCGTCTCGTGATCGGACAGTTCGCCGTCCAGCGTCTCGGCCAGCAGCCGTCGCGCCGCCAGGATCTGCCGACCACCCATGCACTCGCTCCCCAACTCCAGCTCACACCAGCCTCGTTCGAGTATCCGGCTGATACATCCATACGGCATGTGCGCGCAGCGCCGATAGCCCTTGATAGGTCATCCAGATGGGCTGGCGCAGTTCCTCCGTCGTCGTGAACGTGGCCCCGTCCCGGCTCCAGGACCAGATGCCGTCGGTCTGCGCCGCCCACACCGCGGCCGCCGCCCCGTTCAGCCGCTCCTGCCAGGCCTCCTCCAGACCGTCCTGCCGTGCGATCTCCTGGGCGCCCGGGGTCAGCAGCGCGCGCACGATCCAACTCGCGGTGAAATGCCGTACGTTCAGCACCTCGTGGTGCGAGGAGTCGTCCGGGTGCCGTCGGCGCACCTCCTCCCGCAGGTTCGCCAGGTCCGTGCAGTTGTCGTGCGCGGTCGCCGGGCAGGCCAGCAGCCAGCGCACCCCGTCCTCGCGCGCCGCACGCTCGACGGGCCCTTCGCCCAGGACCCGGGCCGTCCGGTCCAGGGCGACCACGGCCTGCGCGGTGTGCAGCGCGGAGGGCTGGGCGGGGTGCGCGGCCCAGGGCAGCGGGGACAGCCGGTGACTCCAGCAGCGGCGGTGCTGGCGCTGCGGGTCGGAGAGCGCGCCGTCGATCAGGGCGCCGCGCAGCACCGGGAGCGTCGGCGCGTCGGGTGCCGCGCGCAGCAGCCCCCGCATCACGGTGGTGACGACATGGGTCAACGCCCGCCCCGTACCGTCGAGTTCACGGGTGAACCCGGCCTCGCAGCGCGCCACCTCGTCCGCCAGCCGCTCCCGCGACGCCCCGGCCCTGGCCAGCGCGCCCAGCACCATGGCGGTCACCTCGGGGCGGGCCACGGATCCCTGCGACCGCGCCGACCAGCCGCCGCCCGGCAGTCGCAGCCGCCACAGCGTGTCGATGAGATCGCCGGTGTGCAGCCGCCCGTCCGGCACGCCCAGGTCCAGCACGATGTGCAGTCCGTACGCGGTGGCCAGCGAGGTCGGCCGGGCCGGGCCGTCCAACTCCTGGAGGGAGTGCGGCCACCCGACGAGACGGCCGCGCACCGGGTCGTCGACCACGGCGATCTGGGCGACGAGCGTGCCGTACGCCGAGGAGAACACCTGCGGCAGCGGGCCCGAGGCGTTCGACGCGAGGGGAGCGGGCGCGGTGAGCGGTGCGGGTCCGGCCGTCCGCGCCCGGAGCAGGGCCGCCGCCAGCCAGGTCATCCCGGCCGTGGCGAACCCGCTCAACCCGGAGATCAGGTACTTGGCCGGCTCCCCGGCGATCGAGTCGGGCAGCACGCCGAACAGGAACTGGAACACCGCGTATCCGGCGGCCACACATCCGAACCGGCCGAGCCAGCTCACGAAGCGCGTCGGAGGGCTTCCTCCCGGAGTCGCCGGACCGGGCGGCCCCGGCACTCTCAAGGGACCGCGTCCCAGCTGCTGTTGAGACAAGGCGCGCTCCCTCCCCCCGGGGTGGCACGTGACGTCGGCGAAGCTTCCAGTCTAAGTGGTCAGCGATACACCTGGGGCGCGGACCGGAACCGGCGTCTCCGTCAACCCACTTGAGCCTCGCGCGGCCAGTGCGTCAGCGCCACGTGCAGCGCGTCGACCGCACGCTCCCACGACCGCTGTACGTCACGCGGCGCGCCGAACCCCCCGCTGGACTCCAGCGCGCAGTAACCGTGGAACGTACTGCGCAACAGCCGTACGGCGTCGGTGAGATCGGGTTCCTCAAGGCCGTAGGCGCGCAGCATGCCGTAGGTGATCTCGGCGGTGCGCCGCAGGGCGGGGGAGTCGGCGACCAGGGCCTGGTCGATGCGGATCTGGGTGGCCGCGTACCGGCCCGGGTGCTCCAGGGCGTAGGCGCGGTAGGCGTCGGCGAAGGCGGCCAGCGCGTCCCGGCCCGCGCGGCCGGCGACCGCGACGGCGATCCGGTCGATCAACTCACCGCCCGCGAGGAACGCGACCCGCGTCCGCAGGTCCTGAAGATTCCGGACATGCGAGTACAGGCTCGCGTCCTTCACGCCGAAGCCGCGGGCCAGCGCGGACAGGCTGACGTTCTCGAAGCCGACCTCGTCGGCGAGGTCGGCGGCAGCCGCCACGACACGGTCGGCGGTGAGTCCCGCACGCGCCACGGCCCGTCACCTCTCCCCTGACCTGCGACAACTGGAGTCCCTAGGACAATAGCTAATAACAAGAGGGGTGCCCGGCGCGTTTCCGCACCGCCACTGCCGGATTCCGGCACCAGACTTGCCCACCATGGACGACGACTCCGGCACCCCCGCCCCCACCGGCCTCCGCGCCACCGCACTCCTCGGCCGCCCCAAACTGTGGCTCATCCCCACCGTGCTGACCGGCCTGCTCGCATTCCTGCTGTCCCTGCTCTACATGGGCGGCATCGTCAACCCCAACCGCGAACTGCACGACTTGCCCATCGCCCTCGTCAACAGCGACACCGGCAAGCCGCTCACCGGCCAGCAGCAGAACCTGGGCACCCAGATCGCCCACTCCATCGTGACGAACACCAGCAGCAGCGCGGCAGGCTGGCGACAGCTCACCAGGGCCCAGGCCCAGAACGAACTCGACGCAGGCAAGGTCTACGGCGCACTGGTCATCCCCGCCGACTTCACCACCTCCGTCGCCGCGCTCACCACCACGAACGCCACCACCCGGCCGACGATCACCGTGCTGACCAACCCCGGCAAGGGCAGCCTCGGCTCCTCCCTCGCGAGCAAGATCAGCACGACGGCGGCCCAGCAGGCCTCCCTGACCATCGGCAAACAGCTCACGGCGGCCACCGCTTCCGCTTCCGCGAAGCCCGACTCCACGACGAAGCTGCTCCTCGCCGACCCCGTCGCCGTCACCACCCAGGTCGGCCACCCCATCGGCAACAACAGCGGCATCGGCCTGACCGCCTTCTACTACACCCTGCTGCTCGTCCTGGCCGGCTTCATGGGCGGCAACGTCATCAGCAACGGCGTCGACACCGGCCTCGGCTACGCCGACAACGAGATCGGCCCCTGGCACACCCGCCGCCCGACCGTCCCGATCAACCGCACCCAGACGCTGCTCCTGAAGATGGTCATGACGGCCGGAATCACCCTCCTCAGCGTCTCCCTGATCATGCTCGCGAGCGTCAGCATCCTCGGCATGGACGCGACCCACATCCCACTGCTGTGGATCTACTCCTACTGCGCGGCCCTCGCCGTCGGCCTGGGAGTCCAGGCCATCAACGCCGCGTTCGGCGGGATCGGCCAGCTGGTCTCCATGTTCGTGTTCATCGTCCTGGGCCTCCCGTCCTCCGGCGCCACCGTCCCCCTCCAGGCCGTCCCCGGCTTCTACCGCTTCCTCTCCCACTTCGAGCCCATGCGCCAACTCAGCGACGGAGTAAGGGCGATCCTCTACTTCGACGCCCGAGGCGACGCGGGCCTCACGCGCGCGTGGACGATGATCGGGATCGGTACGGCGATCGGCCTGCTCTTCGGTTTCGCGATGGTCCTGTACTACGACAGGAAGGGCCACAAACGCCTTACGCCGCAGCCGGCTTGAGGCACCCCACTCTCAACTGTCGTACAGGATCCGAGAGTTGACTCTCAGGCTTTCTGAGAGAACACTCTCAGAGTATGGATTCCGGCAACCGTTTCGGTGACATAGAGATATCCGACCCGAAGGCCATGCGCGCGCTGGCGCACCCCGTGCGGCTCGCGATCCTCGAACGCCTCCAGCGTCACGGCCCCGCCACCGCCTCCCGGCTCGCACCGCACGTGGGCGCCACCCCGTCCGTCACCAGCTGGCATCTGCGTCATCTCGCCGGCTTCGGCCTGGTCCGCGACGCGGAGGGCGGGACGGACCGGCGGGAGCGGCGCTGGGCGGCGGTGGCACGGGGTTTCCGGGTCGAGGTGCCGGAGGACGAGGAGGGCCGGTCGGCGGCGCAGTTGCTGGCCGGTGAGATGTTCGCGCGCAACGCCGACCTGCCCCTGCGCTGGCTCATGGACACGGCACCCGGACTGGAACCGGAGTGGACCGGGCTTGCCGGGGCGAACAACACGCGGATCGTGGTGACGGCGGAGGAACTGGCCGCGTTGAAGGACGCGTTCGAGGAACTGATCGCGCCGTACGTCGTCCGCCGACCGGACCGACGGCCGCCGGACGGCCGGGGCGTCCGCCTGCTGATGTACGCCCTGCCGGAGGGCTCTGAGAGTGAGACCGAGAACGAGGACAGCGAGACGGACATACCGGAATGAAGGGCCGATGGACGCCTCGGCCCGCGTCAGGCCGCCTGTGGCGTGACCGCCGCTTCGTACGGTTCTGGTGTGGCCAGTCCGTCTCCCAGTTCGGCGACCGCATCACCGAACTGGCCTTACCGCTCATAGCAGTTGGTGCGCTGCACGCCTCCGCGAACCAGGTCGCCCTGCTGACCGCCCTGGTCTGGACGCCGAACCTCCTGGGCCTGTTCCTGGGTGCCTGGGTCGACCACCGCCCCGGCAAACGACGACTCATGCTGCTCGCGGACCTGTTCCGAGCCGCAGTACTGCTCACCCTCCCGATCGCCTACGTGCTCGACACGGTGACGCTCGGCCAGCTGTACACGGTGGCCCTGCTGACCGGCACGGCGGCGGTCGTGTTCAACACGGCCTACTCGTCCTTCTTCGCCCACCTCGTACCGCCGGAGTCGTACGTCGAGGCGAACAGCAGGCTCAGCGCGAGCAGATCGGCGTCCTTCATCGCCGGCCCCGCGATCGGCGGCGGCTTGGTCCAGGTGTTGACGGCGCCGGTCGCGGTGATCGCCGACGCGCTGTCGTTCGTGGCGTCGGCGATCCTGGTCGGCCGCACGCGAGTCGACGAGCCGGCTCCTACGGTGTCGACCGGACCTTCGTTGTTGCGGCGCGCGAGGGAGGGCCTGGCCTTCATGATCCACGAGCCCGTCATGCGGGCGGGGCTCCTCTGTGCGACGACCCTCAACTTCTTCACGTTCCTGACGGGCACCGGCCTACTCGTGCTGTTCGCCGACCGGGTCCTCCAACTGTCGCCCGGCGCCATCGGGTTGGCGTTCGGGGTGGGCGCGACGGGCGGCCTGCTGGGCGCGGTGGCGTCCCCGGGCATCGCCCGCCGGATCGGCGTCGGCCGCAGCATCGTCATAGGGGCCGTCCTGTTCCCGGCCCCCTTCGCCCTCGTCGCGGCGGCGACCGGCCCGAGTTGGGCCCGCCTCGGCACCCTGAGCGCCGCCGAGTTCCTCTCCGCCTTCGGCGTCATGCTCTTCGACGTGAACCTCAACTCGCTCCAGGCGTCGGTGGTTCCGGATGGGTTGCGCAGTCGGGTGGCGGGCGCGTACAGCACGGTCAACTACGGGGTGCGTCCGCTGGGGGCCCTGGCGGGAGGCGGGCTCGCCACGCTGGTCGGCCTCAGGGCGACGCTGGTCGTCGCGGCCGTCGGCGGAGCGTTGTGCGTGCTGTGGCTGCGGGCTTCGCCGATACCGGGGACACGGACGCTGGGGCAGGCGCCGGTGGCCGACGCCGGTCTCTCTCAGTCGCCGCCGACAGAGGCATAGGGTTGCCCGAATGACACACGGGGCGCAGCGCGAGGAAGACGAGGGAAGCGGGACATGGCGGGACACCTCCGCCGGACCCAAGGACAGCAAGCAACCCCTGTGGCGCCAACGGGACTTCACCGTCTTCTGGACGGCACAGACCCTCTCCGTCCTCGGTGACTCCTTCGCCCTGATCGCCCTTCCCTTGCTCGTGCTGCAAGCCACTGGCTCAGTCGCGCGCATGGGGCTGTTGACAGCCGTGGGTGGGGCTGCCTCCGTCGTCGCGGCGGTGTTCGCGGGGGTCGTCGTGGACCGGGTCGACCGGCGCAGGCTGCTCATCTGGTGCGATCTCGTGCGGATGGTGCTGTACGGGGTGATCCCGCTGGTGTGGCTTTTCGGGCCGCGGATCTGGTTGCTGTACGTGGTCCTGCCGCTGTGCGAGGCCGTCGGCATGCTGTTCGCCGTCGGTTATGTCACCGTCGTCCGCAGCCTGGTCGGCACCAGCCAACTCACCGAGGCCAACGGCCAGTTGAACGCCAGCGCCGCCGCGGCGGGGGTGCTCGGGCCGCTCGGTGCGGGCATCGTGGCCGCCTGGAGCGGACCCGCCGCCGCCGTCGGCGTGGACGCGGCCAGCTTCGGGGTGTCGGCCAGCTGCCTGGTGCTCGTACGATTCCGGGAGCGGCCCGGCGCCGCACAGCGGGCGGAGCGGGGCGGGTTGTGGCAGGACCTGCGCACCGGGGTGGCGTTCCTCCGCGGGCACCCGGTACTGCGCGCCCTCACCGCGCTCCTCTTCTGCTTCAGTTTCCTCACCCTCGGCCTCAACGACCTGGTCATCTACCACCTCAAACACGACCTCGGCCACGACGACGGCACCGTCGGCACGGTCATGGCGGTCGGCGCGCTCGGCACGATCACCGGCGCCGTGCTGGTGGCCCGGGTGCGCCGCCGGCTCGGATTCGGGGCGACCTGGACCGGGGCAGTGGCGGTGTGCGGGCTGGCGTTCGCCGGGCTGGGCCGGGCGAACGGTGTGCCGGCCGTCGCGGTGCTGAGCGCCGCGTTCCTGGCTTGCGCCGGTATGGCTGGGACCTGCTCCATGTCACTACGACAGGAGGTGACCCCGGAGCATCTGCTCGGCCGGGTCACCTCGGCCTTCTGGACCCTTCACTATGCGGCGGCCCCCGTCGGCGCGGCCGTCCTCACCTGGGCCGCCGAACGGCAGGGCACGGCACCGGTCGCCGTAGTGGCGGGCGCGTGCTGCGTACTGATCGCGGTGGTGGCTCTGTTGACGCCGATACGGCGGTCCGGCCGGTCCTGAGCGGCTCGCGCGCGCACGCCCAGGACGGGGTCCTCAACCGATCAACTGGCTCAGCCCGCGCAGAGCTTCACGTTGATCGTGTCGCCCTTGGTCACGATCTTCGGGCTATGGGGGGTGAGCTCGACGACCGAGGCCGGCTTGCAGCCGGGGCTGGTCACCTTGACGACCGTGCCGAGCTTGAGCTGCGCCTTCTCGAACTGCCCCTTGGCCGTGGCCAGGTCCTGGCCCGTGAGGTCGACCGGGATGGGCGTCTTCGTGAGGCCGCCCAACAGGAAGGTGGCCTTGCTGTGGTCGACGGCGGCGGGCTTCGCCGCCGACTGCGAGGCATCGCCGGACATGGAGGCCAGCGCGGTGCCGCCGCCCGCCAGGATCAGGGCCGCGGCGAATCCGGCGACGAGGGTGGCCCGCCTGCGGCGGTTGCGGTGGACCATGCCGGCCGTGTCGAAGGCCGGCGAGTCGGAGGAGTGCGCGAAGTTGTTCATGGCGTTGATCAGTTCCTCTTCGAAAGGTGTGCAGCCGGAGGACCGCGGGTCGTACGAACTCATCGGGTTCCTTCCGTGAGCTGCTGTGATGAAGGGTCGGAGAGTGTGGGGAACTGGCTTCTGAGCCGGTCGATTCCGCGGGCCAGCTGGGAACGGACGGTGCTCGGCGAGATCTTCAGGTCGGCCGCTATCTCGGCGTCGGACAGATCGTGGAAGTACCGCAGCACCACCACCGTCCGCATCCGCATGGGCAGTTGCTGAAGCGCACGGACCAACTGGTCCCTGCTGTCGATCCGTCCGTACTCGTCGCCCGGCGCGGCCGGGTCGCCGTCGACCGGGTGCTCGGTCGTACGGCGGAATCTTCGCCAACGGTCGTTGGCGAGATTGACCATGATCCGCCGTACGTACGCGTCCGGGGCGTCCTTGACGCTGATGGTGCGCCACTTGCGGCAGGCCCGCTCCAGGGTCTCCTGGACCAGATCCTCCGCCGCGTCGCGGCTGCCCGTCAGGACGAGCGCGCCCCGGAACAACGCGGCCGACCGGGCGGCGGCGAACCGGTGGAAGTCCTCCTCCACCGACCCGGCACCGCCGAGCCCTGTGCCCGCTGCCCACTTGGCTGCCAGATCCACACGCTCCTCCCTTCCTGTCACCCCTCCTCGACGGGAAAGTGCATGGATCTGCTGCAAGGCCCCGGCGTGACCTGGGTCACGCCATCGACACCCTCCTAGTCAGTACGGCCGCCCCCAGCCCCGCCACGGCCAGCGTCGCCAGCGCCACCCGCAGACCCGTCGCCCCCGCGAGCAGCCCCACGGCCGGTCCCGCCAGCAGAAATCCCGGCCACTGACCGATCGTGATCACCGACACCCCCTCACCGGGCGGCACCCCGGGCTGCCGCCCGGCCAGCGCGAACACCGCCGGAAGCACACACGCGAGACCCAGCCCTATGACCGTGAAGCCGGCCAGCGCGAACGGCAGTCCGGGGTGCACGAGCCCAACTCCCGCTCCCAGTACGACGGTCAGCAGCGACACCTGGACGAAGACACGGCGGCCCCACCTCGCCACGAACCGGTCGCCCACCAGCCGCCCGATCAGGATCGCCACGGTGAAGGAGGTGTACGTCGCCGCGCCCCAGGCCGCCCCCGCGTCCAGATAGTCGGCCGTGAACACCGAACTCCACTGTGACGCCGCGCCTTCGACGAAGGACGCCAGGAACGCCACGGCGGCCAGCAGCACCAACTGCGGTGTGAAACGGTCCCGGAGCGGCCGCCGCCGTTCGGTCCGGACCTCGTCGTCCGGCAGCCGGCCGCCCAGTATCAGCAGCAGCGTCCCAAGTACCGTGCTGCTCACCGTCAGTTGGACCCCGGGAGGCACCCCGCTCGCCGCGGCCAGCGTACCGAGGGCCCCGCCCGCCAGCACCCCGCAGCTGAAGCAGGCGTGGAAGTGGGACATCAGCGGGCGGCCGTGGGCGCGTTCCACTGCGACGGCGAGGGCGTTCACGGGCGTGTTCAGGAAGGTGGCCGACAGCCCCCACACCGCGAGGCCGAGCACCAGCGCCGGAACCGCCGAAGCACCCGCCAGCACAGGTGCGTTGAGCAGGACCAGCCCGGTCGCGGCCAGGCAGAGCAGCCGGGTGCTCACCCGCCCGATCAGTACGGTGATCAGGGTCAGCGCGACCAGATCCCCTGCGGCCGACGCGCTGGACACCACGCCCCATTGAGCGGTGTCCAGCCCGACCCGGTCGCGGATCGCGGGGATGCGCGCCATCCAACTGCCTTGTGTGCAGCCGAGGATGACGAAGACCAGGCAGACCGCGAGACGGGCCCGTAAGTCGGACGGGACCGCCGTGGCGGTCACCCGTTCACCCCCGTGTAGTGGCCCAGACTCCACCGCCACAGCAGCCGCGACCCGAGATACGCCAGCACGCCCACGAGCGGTGAGCATGCCGCCAGCCAGTACGGCACCCCGATGTGGTGACCGTGCCCGGTCAGCACGGCGGCCGGGAGGAAGGCGACGAACGCGAGCGGAAGGCCGTAGGTGAGGAAGCCGCCCACCGCGCGGGGCAGGACGTTGAGCGGGTAGTTGCCGAAGGTGCCGAGGAGGTCCTCCACCCAGCGGCTCCAGTAACCCGCGGACGGGTAGAGGAGGGAGGCACCCGCCACCGTCGTGAAGAGGGCTGCTTCGAGGAGCATGCCGCCCAGGAGCGCGGCGATGAGGTACGCGATGCGGCCCGCCGTCCAGTCCAGGTGGCTGCGGCTGAGCGCGCCGACCATGAGGCCCGCCGCCACCGTCAGGTCGCCGATCGCGTTGGTGGGGAAGTACTCCAGCTGGGCCTGGCGGTGGACCGGCATCGGGCGCACCAGGTAGATGTCGATCCGGCCTTCCTGGATGTACCGGCCGATGCTGTGCATACGGCCCAGGAACAGCACCATCAGCCCGTGCGCCATCATCCGCGTCGCCGGGATCAGCAGCACGTCCGAGCTGTCCCAGCCGCCCATACCGGAGAACCGGGTGAGCAGTACGGTCGCGAACACGATCACCGACACCTGCCAGATCGCGCCGATCGCGATCATCAGCAGGAACTCGGAGCGATATTCCAGCTGGGCACGGAAGTTGAGGCGCGTGATACGCCACACGATCCGAACGGCTTTCACGGACATCAACCTCCTTGCGCGACGACCCGGCGGGCAGCGCGCCGCCACAGGAACCGGGTGAACAGGGACAGGGCCGCCACCCAGGCGGCCTGCAGGGCGAGTTGGGCGCCCGCGTCGGACAACGGGACGCGGCCCACGTAGATCGAGAGCGGCACACTGAGCGTCGCCTGGAACGGCAGGAACCGGCTCATCGTGATGAACCAGCCCGGGAAGAACCACAGCGGCGCGTACACCCCGGACAGCAGGTTCTGCGCGAAGATCAGGATGAGCATCGCGGCCCCGTTGCGGAGCGTCCAGAAGCAGAGCTGGTCGATGAGCAGCATGACGTAGTACAGGACGAGCTGGCCCAGCAGCATGCTCAGCGCGAACACCCCTGCCACGGCAGGTGACTTGGGTGGTTCCACGACTCCGGCCGCGAGGCAGACGACGTAGCCCATAAGCGCCCATGCCAGCCCGTACATCTGCTCGCCGAACGCCCGTAGTGCGTAGTAGCGCTGGGGCGGCAGCGGGCGCAGATACCAGTAGATGATCGTGCCGAAGTGCATGTGCTGGAGGACCGTGTCCCGGCCCGCCTGCTGGTCCAACTCCCGTAGTCGGGAGGCGAGTACGGCCAGTACGGCGTACGTCACCGCCTGGTCGCGGGTGAGTCCGGCGGTGGCGCCGGTCTGGGAGTACAGGCCGCGCCACAGGGACGCCACCAGTACGACCTGCACCGTCAGGCGGAGCAGGGCGCCCGTGATGCGGGGCGGGGCGAGCAGTTCGCCGAGCGGGGTGACGCGGGCGGCGCGCCAGGCGTGCAGGGCGGCCATGTCAGGCCTCCTCGGCCGGCGGCCCGGCCTGGACGTAGGCGGCCCGCATCACGTCCTCCAACTCGGCCTCGTCCATGGCGACTTCGGTCACCTCGTACCGCTCGATGACCTGCTTCAGCGCTTGATGGACGGTCGGCCCCTCGGCTCCGTCCGGGCCGAAGACCACCTGCGGGCCGTCCCGCCGTACGAGTGCGATGCCGGGCAGGGCCACGACCTCGGCGTGCGCGTCCGCGAGGGTCGCGCGGATCTGCCAGGTCGAGCCGAACCTGCGGCGGATCTCGTCGAGGGTGCCGTCCAGGACCAGCCGGCCGTGGTTGATGAGGACTACCCGCTCGGCGAGCCGGGCGACCTCCGTCATGTCGTGCGTGGTCAGCAGGACCGTACGGCCGCGCTCCTCCACTTGGTGCCGCAGGAACTCCCGCACCTGCTCCTTCACGACCACGTCCATGCCGATGGTCGGTTCGTCGAGGAAGACGACCGGCGGATCGTGCAACAGCGCGGCGGCCAGGTCGCAGCGCACCCGCTGGCCCAGCGAGAGATGGCGGACCCGGGTGTCCCAGAAGGCGGACAGTTCGAGAATGTCGTCGAACTCCCGCAGCCGGGCCGCGTGTTGGGCCTTCGGCACCTCGTAGATGTCCCGCAGGATCGAGAACGACTCGCGCACCGGGAGGTCCCACCACAGCTGGGTGCGCTGCCCGAACACCGCCCCGATGTTACGGGCGTTGCGCTCCCGCTCCTCGTACGGCACCACGCCCGCCACCCGGGCCTCGCCGGAGGTGGGCCTGAGGATGCCGGTGAGGATCTTGATGGTGGTGGACTTGCCGGCGCCGTTCGGGCCGAGCAGGGCGAGGAGTTCGCCCGGGGCGACGTCGAAGGTGACGTCGGAGACGGCGTGCTTGGGCACGCGCTCCGGGTTGACGAGAGAGCGCAGACCGCCGACGAAGCCCGGCCGCCGGACGGTCGTGTGGAAGGTGCGGGACAGACCGCGCACCTCGATGCTGCTGGCGCTCACTGGATCAGCCTTCGGGTGAGCCGGAACAGAGCGTTCATGATGCGGACCTCCTCGTCAGTCGGATCAGCCGGAGCGTCGCCAGCAGCGACCCGCCCGACAACACGGTCAACAGCCAGGGCACCGCGTGGATCCCGGAGGCCTCGATCCCGACACCGAGCAGCGGTGGAGCCGCCACCCCGCCGACATTCGAGGCCGCGATCACCCACGCCCCGGCGCGGCCGGCCTGGGGGAGCGCCGTGTTGAGCCACGCGAGCCCCGTCGGAAACACCGGCGCGATGAACAAGCCAACACCGGCGTACGCCACCGGTGCCACTCCTTTAACCAGCGTCAACAGCAGACACACCGTCATCCCGGCCGCGCACACTGCGAGGATGCGCTCGGGGGCGTGGCGCATCGTGATCGGCACGACGAGGAACCGGCCCGCCGTCATCATCAGCCAGTACACCGAGGTCGCCGACGCGGCCACGGTCGCGGTGTAGCCCACGGTCTCCAGATGCGTGGGCTCCCAGCCTCCGACGCCCGCCTCGACCGCCACGTTGAGGACGTAGAGGACCAGGAAGCCGACGAGGACACGGGACAGGCCCAGGGAACTGCGTGGCGTCTGTGCTGATGTAACGTCAGATACACGTGTACGTACGCCACTTGAGCCCGCCACTATCAGCACGGTCGCCAGCACAGCGCACGCCCCGAAGGTGTACGGGTAGTCGTCCGGGCCGAGCCAGGCCACGAGCGCCGGGCCGAGCACCGCGCCGATGCCGAAGTGCGCGTTGAGCACGTTCAGCATGGCGGTGGAACGGTCGCCGAAGCCGACGGCGAAGAGCTGGTTGAGGCCGTAGTCGATCCCGCCGAAGCCGAGACCTCCGAGGAACGCGGCGGCGAGGGTGAGGGGCCAGTTCGGCGCGAGTGCGAAACCGGCCGCGCCGACCGCCATCAGGCCGTAACTCCACGCGAGCAGGGCCTTGTTGCTGATCCGGGAGTGGATCGCGTTGAAGGCAAGGACGCCCGCGACCCCGCCCGTGAAGTGCAGGCTCAGTCCGAGGGCGGCGGCTGAAGGGGACAGGCCGAACTCGTGGCGCAGGCCGGGGATTGCGGGGCCGTAGAGGGACTGGAGCGTGCCGATGAGGATGAACCCGACGCAGGACGCGACCGCGGCCGACCGGGTGAAGAGCCGGTCGGCCGCGGACGATTTCATGACTGTGCCGGTCAACTGGTCTCCGGGGTTTCCGAGTACACGGTTTCCGAGAACACGAAGGAGAACTCGGTGGGTTGGGCGTTCAGGAAGTACTGCGGGAGTGGGCCCGGGCCGCAGGACTGCGAGCCGATGCCCTGCTGACCGTGGTCGAGGTTCACCCAAACTGTGTCGCTGGGGAGGAGATCGGTGCGGTGGGTGGCCGCGTCCAGCTGCTCCGTCGTCCAGCGGCGGGCCGTGAACCAGAACTCCGGGTCGCCGTCGATCCGCAGCCCGCCGATCTCCGCCCAACGGACGTCAGGGCGGGCCCCGTTCTCCTGCGGGCGGACGTAGGGGGTCTGGAGGTCGTCGACCCTGGACTCCCAACGGCCCAGCAGGGAGGCGGACTTGGTGTCCGGGTACCCCTCGCCGGGACCGCCGCCGAACCACTTCACGCGATCGGCGCTCGCGTCGAGCCCGAAGCGGATGCCGAGCCGGGGCAAGGGCAGCGCGGACCAGTCGCCCTCTGGACCCACGGACACCGTCAGCTTCAGCCGGTTGCCGTCCGAGGTCCAGCGGTACACCGTGGCGAGCCCGATCTCCCAGGCGGCGGGCGCCACCCGGGTGCGTACGGTGAGCGCGTCCTCGCTCAACTCCACGCCGTCCAGGCGGTGTCGCATGCGATGCAGGCCGAACTTGCGCCAGAGCAGGCCGAAGCGGACGTCCGTCTGCCAAGACGCGCCGTCGTCGTTGTCGGTGGGCGCCCGCCACACGTCCAGGCGAAGACCGGCGACGTCGACCGCGCCGATCGTCTTCAACTCACCGGTACGGGCGTCGAAGGTGGCAGGGCCGAGGGTGATCCGCCGCTTTCCGAGCACGGGCCCGGCGACGGCGGCTACGGACGGCAACGGGCGTGCCGCGACCGGGAACTGGCCCCAGCCGACGACATGCCCGGTGGCACCCCATGCGGTGTCCGCCGCCAGCAACGCCCGTACGGTCCACTGCGATTCGGCGCCGCCGGACCCCACGGGAGGTTCCGGCAGCTTCACGTAGGCCGACTCGCGCGGTGCGAGCGACGGCACGGTGAGGGTGCCCGACTCGACTGTCTCGCCGTCCACTTGGTACGACCACGCGAAGGCCAGGGCGGACAGGTCGGCGAAGTCGTACGCGTTGGTGATCCGTACGGTGCCGTCCGTGCCGTCGCCCGTGATCCGGACCGGCTCGATCACCTTCTTGTACTCGATCAGGCCGGGGGAGGGAGTGCGGTCCGGGAAGACCAGCCCGTCGCAGACGAAGTTCCCGTCGTGCAGCTCCTCGCCGAAGTCGCCGCCGTACGCGAAGCCGTACCGCTCGTCCTTGATGCCGTGGTCGATCCACTCCCAGACGAAACCGCCCTGGAGCCGGTCGTACGACTCGAAGAGGCGCTGGTAGTCGGCGAGTCCGCCGGGGCCGTTGCCCATGGCGTGGGCGTACTCGCAGAGGATGAAGGGGAGTTGGCGGCGTTTGTGGGTGCCGCCGTCGAGGTCCCGGCCGATGCGCTCGACCTCGGCGTGGTCGGCGTACATCCGTGAATAGACGTCCGTGTCACGGCAGTTGATGTCGCCCTCGTAGTGCACGAGGCGGGAGTCGTCGCGGCCGTGGATCCACTCGGACATGGCTGTCAGTCCGCGACCGGTACCGGCCTCGTTGCCGAGCGACCAGATGACGATCGACGGGTGGTTCTTGTCGCGCTCGACCATGCGCGCGGCGCGGTCGAGGAGGGCCGGTGTCCAGCGGTCGTCGTCAACGGGGTTGTCCCGCCAGGCCTGTTCGGTGAAACCGTGGGTTTCGAGATCGCACTCGTCGATGACCCACAGGCCGTACTCGTCGCACAGGTCCAGGAAGTCGGGGTGCGGTGGGTAGTGCGAGGTGCGGACGGCGTTGATGTTGTGCCGCTTCATCAGCAGCACGTCCTCGCGCATGGTCTCCAGGTCGAGAGCGCGGCCCTTCTCCGGGTGCCACTCGTGGCGGTTGACGCCCTTGAAGAGGATCGGTCGGCCGTTGACCTTGATGAGGCCGTCGGAGAGTTCTACGGTCCGGAAGCCGATGCGCAGCGGCACACGCTCGCCCTCCGTCGTGAGCAACCCCTCGTACAGGTACGGGATTTCGGCCGTCCACGGCTGCACCGGCACGGTGACCGACTCGCCCGTCGCGACATCGATGTCCAGGGCGGGCACGGTGACCCGGCCGTCGACGTCGGAGTCGACGCGCAGGGTGCCCGCGCCGCCGAGGTGGTCGTAGGAGGCGTGCACGAAGAAGTCGAGGACGCTGCCCGGCGGGCGGTGCAGCAGGGTGACGTCACGGAAGATGCCGGGCAGCCACCACTGGTCCTGGTCCTCCAAGTAGGAGCCCGCGGACCACTGATGGACGCGGACGGCGAGCACGTTGCCGGAGGGCTTCAACAGGTGCCCGACGGCGAACTCGTGCGGCAGCCTCGACCCCTTGAACTCGCCGATGTCCGTGCCGTTCAGCCAGACACGGGCGCAGGACTCCACACCGTCGAAGCGCAGCACGGCCCCGCCGTCCGAGGGCCACTCGGACGGCAGGTCGAAGGTGCGTAGGTGGTCGCCGGTCGGGTTCTCGGTCGGGACGCGGGGCGGGTCGACCGGGAAGGGGTAGAGGTGGTTGGTGTAGATGGGGGAGCCGTGACCCTGGAGGACCCAGTGGCCGGGGACCGTGACCTCGGCCCAGTCCCCGGCGTCGTAGCTCTCCTCGGCGAACGAGTCGTCCTCTGCATCGGCCGTCGCCGACACACGGAGGCGCCAACTGCCGTTCAGTGACAGTGATTTCGCGTCCGGGGACGCGTACCGGGCGCGGGGCGGGAGGGCTCCGTTGCCCGGGGAGACGTCCTCGATGTAGTCGGCGGCGGTGCTGGAAGTCATGGATCTCCAGGTCGTGAGATGCGGGTGTCAGCCCTTGATGCCGGTCTGTGCGATCCCCTGCACCAGCCAGCGCTGGAGGAAGAGGAACACGAACACCAGGGGCAGGATGGAAACTGCGGTGGCCATGAAGATGAGATGGAAGTTGACGGTCTGGTTCGTCATGAACGACGACAGGGCGATCTGCACGGTCCAGGAGTCCGGGTCCTGGCCGATGACCAACGGCCACAGGAAGGCGTTCCAGCCGCTGATGAACGTGATCGTGGCGATCGCCGCGAAGAAGTTCAGCGAGTTGGGTACGACGATCCGCCAGTACGCGCCCCAGTAGCCGAGCCCGTCCACGCGTGCCGCCTCCTCCAACTCCTTGGGGAACCCCAGGAAGTACTGCCGGAAGAGGAAGCAGGTGAAACCACTGAAGAGGCCCGGGATGATGAGGCCCCGGTAGGTGTCGACCCAGCCGAGGGACGAGACGAGCACGAAGCTCGGCACGAAGGTGACGGCCGTCGGAACCATCAGGGTCGCGAGGACGGCGTAGAAGACCTTGTTGGAGTGCTTGTACGGGATGCGGGCCAGGCCGTAGCCGGCCAGTGAGCAGACCAGCAGGGTGCCCACGGTCATCAGGACGGCGACGACCGTGGAGTTCCACAGGGAGCGGCCGAACTGGACGGTCTGGTCGTCGAACAGCTCGGAGACGTTGCCCCACTGGAAGGAGGGGAGCAGCTTCCAGTTCTCGCCGGTGATCTCCTGGTCCGTGGAGAGGGCGTTGCGGACGATCAGATAGAAGGGGAGCAGGAAGAGCAGGGCGGCGATGCCGACGGCGACGTACAGACCTGTGTTGCCGAGGACGCCGCCGCGCCTCTTGCGGCGGTTCTTGTCCAACTGCGGTGCGGTGGTGGTCACTTGGAGTCCTCACCCCTTCCGAAGCCCATGAACTTGCCCTGGACCAGAGTGACGAGGCAGATGAGCAGCGACAGGATCACCGCGCCGGCGCTGCCCGCGCCGTAGTCCTGGCTGGTGCCGAGGGCTGTCTTGTAGAGCTCCATGAGCGGAGTCTGGGCCCAGGTCGCCTTCTGTCCGACGATGTTGAAGAACTCGTCGAACGCCTGGTAGGCGGCGATGAGCAGCAGCAGGATCACCGCGGTCGAGGTGGCGCGAAGTTGGGGCAGGGTGATGTGGCGGAAGGTCTGCCAGCCCCGCTTGGCGCCGTCGATGGCGGCGGCCTCGTACAGCTCGGCCGGGATGTTCTGGAGCGCCGCCAGGAACAGGATCATGTAGAAGCCCGACTGGATCCACAGCCGCAGGGTCACGATGACCAGCCAGTACCAGGGCGGGGTGGGATTGGACATCCATGCGATGGTGTCGGCGCCGAACCAGCCGATGACCGTGTTCGCGAGTCCGAAGCGGACACCGCTGAAGATGGACATCTTCCAGATCAGGGCGGCGGCCACGTACGAGACGGCGGTCGGCAGGAAGAACACCGACCGGAAGAACGCCCGCATGAACCGCAGCTCGTTCACGAGCAGTGCGAGCCCGAGCGACAGCGCCCAGGTGGTCGGCACGATGAATGCGGCGAACACGGTGAATGTCAGCAGCGAGTCGGGGAAGCCGCTGTTGGTGAGGATCTGCTTGTAGTTGTCGAAGCCGATGAAATGGCTCGGCGTGACGGTGTAGCGGGCGTCGAAGAAACTGAGCCAGATGCTCCAGCCGATCGGCACGATGACGAAGATCGCCAGGCCGATGAGGAAGGGCCCGGTGAAGAGCCAGAAGTTGACGGTCGGGTTGCCCCGCAGGCCCCGCCGCGACCGGGCAGGGGAGCCCTTGGCCGGGGCGGGCCGGGCGACCCCGCGTGTGGTGGTGGTCGACATGTCGTGGTCTTCCCGTCGGCCTATCCGAACAGCTTCTTGAGCTCTACGTTGACCTTCTTGTCGCAGGTGTCGAGCGCCGCCTCGGGGTTGCCGCTCTTACGGACGGAGGACGCGATGACGTCGGCGAATGCGGTCTGCATGGTCTGGTCGTAGGCGATGTTGTCGAAGTGGCCGTAGTCGGTGAAGAGCTTCACGCCCTCGGCGGCGAGGCCGGTCTTGAGCTTGGTGGCCCCGCTGGCGATCGAGGTGCGCGGCGGGATGTGGAAGCCGTACGAGGTGGCCCAGTCCTCCTGGTACTTCTTCTGGTCGATCCACAGCCACTTGACGTATTCCTTGGCCGCGTCGACGTCGTTGCCCTTGGCGTTGACGAAGATCGACCAGCCACCGTTGTAGACGGACGGCTTGCCGGCGCTGCCGATCTTCGGGAACGGGAAGATGCCGAGGTCGTCGCCGAGGGCCTTCTGCATGGCTGGCATGGACCACATGCCGCCCCACTGGATCGCACACAGGCCCTGGTTGAGCGAGGACGGGTCCCAGAAGTCGGTCGGTGCGTCCAGGAGCACGTTGCCGCTGGTGAACAGGGTCCGAAGCTGCTTCAGGCCCCCTATGACGCCGTCCGTGTGGTAGGCGATCTCGTTCTTGTCGTTGATGGTGTCGGCGCCGGCGGACCAGATGATGGGGTTCTGGATCGCGCTGAAGTCGTTGCCGAGGAAGACGCCCTTGACCTTGCTGGTGGTGAGCTTGGCCGCGGCCTCCAGCAGTTCGTCGAGCGTGGTCGGCACGTCGACCTTGGCCTTCTCCAGCATCGACTTGCGGTAGTAGAAGAACTGCGGGTCGTCGATCATCCGGATCCCGTAGATCTTCCCGTCGACCGTGTGGGACTTGATGTCGTTCGGGTTGAAGTCGTCCTTGACCGGGTCGATGATGTCGCTCAGGTCCGCCACCTGCCCGCTCTTGACGAGCTGGAGCTGCGGGTGGAACTCGAAGACGTCGGGCGCCTTCTTGGTGAGCAGGGCCGCGAAGAGCGCGGACTCGAAGTTGTTGCCCGTGATCCAGTTGGTGCTCACGTTGGCCGACTTGTACGCCGCCGCGTACCGCTTGAGGGCCTGCTCCGTGCCCGCCTCGCCGTACGCGTGGAAGTACTGGACGAGGTTCTTGCCCGAACTGCTCCCGCCCCCACGCCCGTTGTTGCCGCCGCACGCGGCCAGCGTGCCGGCCGCGGCCATACCCGCTGCCGCCCGGAAAATCGATCGGCGGGACCAATTGCTGTTGCTCATTGCCGACATGGTGACGTCCTTGTCTCTCGCGCGGCTGCGGCTCCACGGCTCAGCTGCCCGTGGCTGAAATCGAGGTGCGGTGCGGGACGTTAACCTTCGCCTAAGGCTTCGGCAAGGGGTTGGACGAAGTCTGTTCGAAGCGTTGTGCAAGGTTCGGAATACCGGACGTGACGAAGGTGCGGGCCGCCGCGCGGTCGGCCCGCACCCGGTGTCAGGTGGTCGTCAGACCTTCGACCAGGCCTCGTTGGCCCCGCCGTTGCAGCTGTAGAGGATCACTTTGCTGCCGTCGGCGGTCGCCTGACCGCTCACGTCGAGACACTTCCCGGACGCCTCGCCGAGGATCTGTCCGTTGGCGTTCAGCAACCATCGCTGGCCGGGATCACCGGTGAAACCGGCGGTGGTCGTCAGCCCCGAACTCCCCACCGTCAGATACCCGTTGGCCCCCTTCAGGCCACCCTTCGCGTCGTACGACCACGTCTGCTCGGGCCCGCCCGTGCAGGTGCCGATCGCGGCCCCCGAGACGTCCGCCGTCAGGCACTTCCCGGACTGAGCACCCCGGAGGGCGCCGGTGACGGCTGAACTCCCCTGTCCCGAGCGGCCCTTCTGGTCGAGGACGTACGTCGTGATCGAGCGGGCGGCGAGGGTCGTGGACACCGTGGAGCCACTCACGTCCGGCTTCGCGACCTTCGCCCAGTTCTCCGTGGCCGAGGTGCGGACCGCCTGGGCCGCCCGTACCGGAACCTTGCTGTTGAAGTGCAGATTCAGCGAAGTGTCCGTCGTGTTCTGGTTGTTGACCACGACGACCCACTTGCCGTTCCGGTCGTACGAGGTCACCTCGACACCGCTCGGCGCGCCCGTCACGTTGTGCGCGACGGAGCCCGGTCGCACGAACTTGCTGTACTGGCCCAGCGCGTAGTACCGCTTGGTGAAGTACAGGGTCTGGTTGCCGTTCGTCGCGTAGTCGGGGTCGTAGTAGACCAGCCCGTCGTTCCAGCCGACGTCGTTGCGTGCGGCCGGGTCCGTGCCGTAGCCGCTGGCGAGGGCCACCCACCACTGGAACGCCGAGTCGTGTGCGCTCGCGAAGTCCTTGTACATGATGCGGGACATCAGCAGGGCGTTGTCGATCGTCGGGTCGTACTCCTGGTTCCAGCCCGTGGTGCCCTTGCCGAAGCAGCAGATCTCGGTCGCCCAGGAGGGTTTGCCGACCGTCTTCGCCGTCTCGTAGACGTTGCCCAACTGGCCGTCGTTCGGGTTGTTGTACGTGTGGTGCGCCAGCTTCGACACGTACTGGGCGGTGTCCGGCTGCGAGATCCACTGCGGGACCTCGGTGGAGAAGCTGACCGTGCTGCTCGACTCGTCGGCGATGATCGAGGTCTTCTGGTGCCTTGCCCGCTGCTCGGCGCCCAACGCCCGCACGA
>Ga0307507_10005211_pt1 | contig 21683 bp, 17 predicted proteins | sample 7_EM_MG_FD_207223 | JGI IMG/M metagenome (GOLD analysis project Ga0307507, IMG submission 207223) | Populus trichocarpa ectomycorrhiza microbial communities from riparian zone in the Pacific Northwest, United States - 7_EM | ecosystem: Host-associated > Plants > Roots > Unclassified | place... | reverse complement strand
TGTATCCATTCACACAGTGTTGGGAATTGTCCGGTTGAAAATGGTAAATTTGGCCCTAAAACCACCATCGGACGAATCTTTTTGTCCCCGTACTTTATAATACGATAATAATAATATTATGATATATGGTGGGTGATGTTTCGCGGGTTGTTTTGGGGTGGGTGGGTGAGTTTGGTAGGATGGGGTAGGTACAGTAGGTATTATAATATTATTATATTTGGGGAGGAGGCGGAGGGGGGATGTTATGTTGGGTTGGTGGAAGGAAGGGAGGGAGGGAGGGAGGAAGGGAGGGTGTTGGTGTTGTACCGTGCGGAGTTTGGTATGTATTGTATGGTGTGATGGGAGTTGTGCTTTCAATGCTTAAACTGTCCTTTCAAGAGTTTCGGGGATGGTGGGGGTGCGGTGCTTTAGGTATTGGATGTTTAGGTTTTTAATTTTATGCCCAGCGATATATAAATTTAGCACCGACTTATTATGGGTTATCACACTTTCGCAGAGAAGGGAAGGCACGATACCTCCTTAAGAGGAACGATAATATAAAGTGAGTTGGATCAATCAAAAACAAAACTCATTGGGAATCCGTGTATCCACCTTCCTCTCCCGGCCATAAACACAAGACGCTTCAAGTATACAGACTCTCGGTAATCGCATTTACTGAAACCCCCCCAAACATACGTTAGTATTCGCGCATTTTAATTGAACACGATAGGAGAGGAGAAACTTACGTCCTAGCCCCTCTTTAGCGATATCCTCCTCCCTCAAAAATCCCAACGGCATCTCCACGAGGTTTCCGCGAACCGTCGCGAGCACATCCTTAACCTCGCCAATGGCGATCCTCGGATCGGGGTTAAACTCGTCCCGGACGATGTGTCCCCACTTGATCTTCGGCTGCCTACCCTCACCGGGGACACGGAAGTGCTTACCCCAGTACTCCTCGTACTCCTTCCAATTGGCGACTTTATCCGTGGGCACGGCGTGGAAGACCCTTTCGAAGGCGACAGTGTTGGTGCGCGCAGTGTAATTCCAAAAGTTCTCAAAGGTTTCCGAGAGCGGATCCGTGACCACCTGGTCCTCTTGTGAGTCAAAGTCGTAGATGTTCGGTATGGGGACTGGGTGCATGTTCTCATCCACGGTGGTAAGATTTGCGGCGGGGATCAAGCCGAGGTGTTTTCGGAAGATTTGGCGGCGGAGGGTCGCGGCAAAGTGCGAGGCTTGGAAGGGTCTGCTGTCCATTAGCGATGGAAGGGGTGTGGGGTCTTCGATTACTATCGCGATCTCGCTGTCGTGGTCGCCGAGTTGGGACCTGTCGTTTAGGTTTGCGGATCCGCATATCACGATCCTGTCGTCGGCTATTAGGAGCTTGGAGTGCACGTAAAGCTCCTCGGAAACGAAGGCGTCGAGTTCTTGCTGGGCGTCGCTATCCCAAGGTGCTGAGCGGATGTCGCCGCCGCCGAGCATAGAGCATTGGGAAACCGAGTCCCACTCTTGGCCGACGGGGGAGGAGCGCGGGGCGTATTTGCTGTATTCCTCGCCATGGGCAGCGCCGTATCCAGGGGCTCCCGCCGCCGCCGGGTAACTTGCACCAGTGCTTGCCTCGCCCGGGGCCATTGCACGGCCGACGTTGATACGATCATAGTTCCTCAGATTGTAGAATCTGATATATTTTTTTGGATCGACGCCAGCCTTTGCGACTTGCTCCATTATCGAGTAGCCTCTGTCATTGTTGATAGACCGGTATTGGAATTCCATAATTGCTCGGGTTCCAAGGCTACCTTCAACTTTGAGATCGCCGGCAAATGCCGGAATTGCGGGAATGACGATTATCATTTTGAACTTCTGGCGTTCCCGGTCGGCGCGGATAATTCGATCGACAATCGCACGACCAATCTGGTTTAGGATGGGGTTCTGCTTGGCATCTGTCGCCGTGATGAAGAATTGGTTTTCGATGTAAACAAAGTGCTTTGCCGCGCTTATGATCTCGATATATGCATGCGCAATCGAGTGCTAAATTGTGACATGTTAGGACACAACTCTATTAGAAAACAAAGCAGTTGGGACTCACCTCTGTTGCGGGGAGTCCCTGACTCCATTTGGATGAACTTCTGACAATCTGACAGCGTACACCCTCCACTTCGTCACGTCTCCTCTCGCTATATGCCCTTTCCTCTTCATAACCCCCACGGGGTTCATCATAGCCGTAATCGTCCCCTTCAAGGAACTTCTTTCCGACATGATGAACTCTGTCTTTTATCTTGTGTCGGTAGTGCCCTCTCTCATGTAGTATGCGGTCGTCGAGCGGCTGGTATTTATCTTGCTTCCTCACTTGGTATTTACTATAGTATATGAAATTCCAGCGCCCAATGAAATGTCTCTGGAGGTCCGTAACGGAAGGTCCGATTAAGGATAGCGCAACATCAGACCATCCCATTCTAGAGTATTCTTCGCGGCTGACCTTGTTTTGGTCCCAATGGTCGACGTTGTGGAAATCCATATACCTTTATAGAACACAGATTGGTATGTAGTAAGTAATCAACCATCAGTCAAAGATTGCTCACCTGGAGTTGTTAAAATCCTGGCCTGGGAAGATAATTGCCCTCGGATCGCTAGGGTGTGCATCAGCGATTGGGTGATGGTTCATGTCCCAACGGCCAAAGCACAAATCCAGTCCTCCCATGAATGCAATTTCTCCGTCAACGAGGCACAGCTTCTCATGATGTGCCCAATACATGGTGACACCGTCCTTCATGCCGTACAGCCCTTTCAATCCGTCCCCTATCTGATAGTTTCCTCCGGTTACCTTATTCCAGATGTCACTTTGAATGGTGGGCCTATCCGGAAGATGGTCGGGATGCCTAAGTACAATGATGTTGGGGTGAAGTAGCTCAAGCGATGTTTTAGTGTGATGTGAACTAACTGTAATGACCCCATCGGACTCACGAGAGTGTAAATTGGGTATTTAGTGTCTGGTGTCTCTAGGCAATAAAAGGCAAAGTGGAGGGCAACATCCGAAACAAGAGGGGAGAGGAGGGATAAGAGTTTTGAGGGGGATTTGAAGGAATAAGGTTTAAAACATAGGGCAAGGTGTTGGGTTTAAATACTTACGTGTTAGGGCTTGGGTAACTTCCTTGTACACGACAATATTAACCTTAACTCCGCGTTCTGCTGCAGCCTTAAGCATCACGTCAAGTCGATATTGTTCATTCAGCTTGGGAGGCCGGCGGAGATAGAGCTCAGGGCTCAACCACCCTGGTGACGAAACATTAGTTTAATGTCTGACAAAAAAAGCAGTTGGGACAAATTCGAAAACGTACAGTCTAGGATCCAGATGCTCTGACGGGCATTCTCTATAGCAATGCTTACGGCATACATGTAATCTTTTCCATCAACATACCACTTTACTCCGTTACCTGTCTTCTCCCGGGCAAACGAGTCAAATCTATTCTCTGTTTGCTGAGCCGGGAGTCCACTCTCGCCCGGGGCACCGTACTGGGCGACAGGTTTGTGGGTACTTGTGGCCGGGAAAAGGGTACGGGCGTACGAATGGAGCGAACTAGTGAGCGCACCGGTAAAGGTCTCGAGTGAAGAAACTGAAAAGCCGCCGGAACCAGTGGAAGGTTTGGAATGAGGATTGGCGGGGTTAGTGTTCTCGAATTGAACGGCTGTTGAGCCGCTAGCTGGGTAGTCGGTTGATCCTGACTCATGCCCGTAATATACTTGCTGCTGTTGGGCTGAATGGTGCTGAGGTTTGTAGTGCTGACCTCCGGCAGCTCCGCCCGCAGTAACCTTTGGTGGTGGAGGCGATGATACATATGCTTGGTAGCCCTGCGAGGCTGCGGGGTGGTCCGGGGGCTGGTGGGGGGGCACCGGATACTGTGATTGCCCGTGCCCTCCTTGCCCGTATCCCTCATAACCCTGCTGCGGGGGAGGAGGAGGAGGGGGAGGATAGTTGTAGGGTGCACTTCCGCCGCTATATCCGCCGTACTGTTGTGAAGCGGGGGGCGGGCCAGGAGGAGGGGGATATCCTTGGAAGCCCCCGGTCGCATAAGCGGATTCTGGTGGCCCCTGAAACCCTCCATAGCCCGGGGGGACGGGCGGGTGGCCTTGCGCAGGCGGTGGCGGAGGTTGATACTCGCTTGGAGCGTAGCCGCCGGGTGCATATGGGGATGGTTGACGACCTGGATACTCTGGGCCCGTCGTCGGATATCCACTTTCACGTGGTGGAGCCTGGTATACGTGACCGGGTTGGACACCATAGGGCTGTCCGTGAGGCGGTGGAGGTTGGTAATTTTGCTCTGGTGCTGCGTATCCGTAAGGGTCAGCTGGGGGGTACCCATAGTTCCCATATCCCCTCGTTCTCTCTTCTTCTTCGCGGTATCGCTCACGGCTGGGTTCACGGCTACGACGGCGCCCAGGGCTACCGTGTTCCCCGCTCTCTTCCCTTTCCTTTTCTCTGCGCTTTCTCTCTTTTTTCTCCTCCTTCTCACGTTTTCTACGTTCCTTCTCGCGGTAATATTCATCATCCTTCACTCTGCTCGACCTCTCATTTCCAGAATACTCTTCGCCAGAGCCCTCGTCGTACCTCTTCTTATAATGCTGCTTCTCGTAACCGTAATCGCCCTCGTCACGATGCTCGGATGAGCGTGAACCAGAACCGTATTTGCTGGATTTCCCCATATTTCTCTCGGAAATATGAGTTTGCTAGACTGATTATGGGATAGAAGTCCGAGACTTGAAAGGGGAGAGGGAAATCAAGTACGAGTAGAAGAGGGGAAACAAGGGGACCTTTTTCTTGAGTTACGGTACTACTTCCAAGGGCGGGGGGGGGGGGGGGATGACGTAGACAACCCTGGGATATGGGTAATGCAAGGGCCTCGTCAAGCTGCAAGTTAAGCACTGGCAAGATAAGTTACGATGAGCAGCTCGGAGAGTGAAATACGGTAGCCAGAGTAACCCACTGCTAAGGCCCACGGCGTGACACCACAGAGGACCAGGCAAAACAAAGCTACCGTAGGTTAATATCTGTGGATTTTGAGGATTGGTGCGTCTCTGTGCTCCCGACATAAAGCCCCGCAGTGAAATACCTCCCCACATGATTTGGGCCTCAACCCAGCTTGTTTGGTGTGTCGCAATCCCAGGAACAGCACCTGCATCTTTCAGCTGAACATGGTTGTCCACTCAAATCAGAGCAAGGAACCGGTTATCCAGCGCCGCACCTTACTTAAGCAGGATGCAAGTTCTGGACCGGTATTTAAATTTACCTCGGATTAACCCCCCCCACTACTGATGAATACGACAGAATATTCCTACTTTCAGGTGCGCTGCCTGGATGAAATCCTATTATAGGAGTAGATACTACTCGCACTTGTATGGATAGCTTGTGGCCTAGGAAACGGTATTTAAAATCTTTTGACCATAGCTACCGTATCTGGTATCCCCACGGTAAAACTTTTTTGTTCCCTTTCTGTGAGGCTCAAAGGTTTGCCAAGCGAAGACTTGGCAGAGTTGCGGCTCAACACAACCAGTCGAACTCCTCCTACCAAGCAAATCTCGCCGAAGTGATAGGATAAGTTGGTCAGGAACCGATGATAGCACGGAAGGAAAGGTGTGTATTATGCGCTTATCATACAGTAGTGGAGCAAACCCTTTTATCCATACATCGTAATTAGCGAGACTAGAAGGGGGATGAAGGATCGTGATGAAAAACCATTAACATTACTGTAATACTACTCGTACGGTATGATACTCAGTGAATTTTCCAGCGCTAGGACCACCAAGATGTCCCCGCATGTTCTAACCTTTTTTCAATGGGCAGTCGCCGCGCAATCCCGGATTGTGTGCTAGCTGGCCATCCTCTGTAAAAGCAAAGGCATCCCCCTCGATTCTCATCCAGCTCCTTTTTGCCCTCCCTCTCCCCCTCACCTACCCGTATGCCTCTGTCTTGTTACAACGCGGTAGGCATTAACCAAGTGAATACGGCACGGTGCCGTATGGGTACCTAACCGCTCACCTTGTGCTTTCCGACTTACCCACCACAGAAGTAATGAGAGTTTAGAGGACCGAAGGTTCGCCAGGGAGTCGCTGGCTCGCTCGTCCCCAGCAAGAAATGCCCAAAGACAGGGGAGGTAAACGCCACATTGGGGAAAGGCGAAATATCCTTGAAATATCACTGTTTTCCCTCCGATATGTGCGGGCTCTTTTTTTGTTTTGTCTTGCAAGTGTAAAACTGTTTCCATTTCGGGCTGAACTGATGTGTTTGCCCACGCACCTCAACCCACTGTCCGGCTAAATCGGCTCACCTACCATCGTGTCACCCTCGAATTCGGATTCTGGGCTATGAGGTCGAATACCGGTACCAGCCGTACAGGTGACAGGTGACAATAGGCGGAAGTCACTCGATAATCGATTGTATCCTCCCCCCGCCTGCCACCCCCCTCTCTTTTTCGATCTGTTAAAGGATTTTAGTGGTATTCAGTAGCGGACTATCGCTTGATCTATGCCGGCTGGTATTGTTGATACCCGACTTGCGTAGGCTAGTATCATACCGGTACGCGAACCCGAGGGCGACGCGATGGTATGAAGCAAGGTGCCAGCCCCAGAGCCTCAACCTATCGAAAACCCCTAACTTTATTATGATGTAAGCTAGATAGGATGAGGCTCTCATCAGCATGTTTCAACCCTCAACAGAGCCGCATTTTCCATTACAACTTGCTGTACCGGTATCAGCAGCACATCAAGTAAAAATCCTATTATCTTTGCCAATAATCATTTATAGATAAGGGTTCCGGAAGTATAAGTACTGAAGCCCTATGTACTGTATTGCTTAGAGACTTAATGGCCAATCCCCCTAGCATATGGTTCCTTTCCCCTAACCCTATATTGGGACTCAATCCACACACACACACAAGACCCCGGAGCCTCGCGTCACATCCTGTCATTCGTTATGATAAGGTTAGGAAACTAAGTTTATATAGCAATACCATTCAGCGTGGTACTTTATCGTAAACAAACGAGATACTATTATCCGGACCTGGATGGAAAACACACTTTACCTCTCAACCGGATGCAAAAGCTTGGAGAGTTTACACATGGCTTACATAGGAGGAAAAGGAAAAGAAAATTTACTATCCTTAGCCGAAATGCTGGGGGTTAATCGCGTCGAGGTTAAGTTGGGAATCTAACTTGCCCCTTGCTCAGCAGCGCTCTCCTGGACAAAACGCTCTTCACACCCTGTTAAATCACCATCCTTAAGCCTTGTGTTGAACCATCCGCTAATCCCTACAGGCTGGGGCTCTGTCTAGCTAGAACTCCAAGAAGAAGCTCTCTGGAATCTCGAAAATTCATGTGTTAGAGAAAGGTAAGTTAGACACCAATGTAACTAGTCTGAGTTTCCAACTTCAACAATCCTGTGTTTCTTTCCAGAAAGTTTTGTAGCGATCAGCGCAAACCACTCTTTTGCCACGGCAAGTTCCCGATTTTTACTGACACTCGGATATCGAAGTAAAAATCGAGTACCGGTATGCAAAGTACCCTTTAATTGTGGAGAGGAATTGAGCTAGCCAGAATAACAGAAAGATCGGCATACCTAAGTATAGAAGAACCCAGACTAAAACTTGGCAGATTTAACCTCACATCATTGATGATACTCGAGTACAAGTATGTGTGTACGAAGCGGTCGGCATACTCGAGTACACTATGAGGGACTAAGGACCTGAGCCTGCGCAATTTTTCTGCAATAGTATTATGGATAAGGAATCACCTCAGCGCAAGGACTCTGGGGTTTAACTTCCTAGTGCCCCCCCATTTCCCCCGATTCCTAATCTGTGGGATTCCCGAGATTCTAGTCTTATCCTTGCCATGCTCAATTTTTACTTCCATATCCGAATACTGGTACCGGTGCTCGAGTACAACCAAGTTTGTGTGTGATTACCCAGGAGGCTATAGTATGGTAGCTACTTCGACCCTGCCCCCTTGTAGCCACAGGTCGGCCTTGGTTTCACAGAGTTCAAAAAAAAAAAATGTGTGATTGGACCGAGGGCTCATCTGCCGAGCTGGGCAGTTATGATAAACTTCAACTTCCCCCACTCTCTCGAAATTCTATCATCTAACGCTACCATACCTCAACCTATCCTATACAAACATTTCCAAGAGCGAGCTACGGAAAAATGTCTCAAGATTCTAGGTTTGCTACCAAGTTCCCTCATAATCCTGATTCCACCGGATATAATAAAAATTCTTTTAATACCACCGGCTCCCTAAACCACAACACTAACTCCCTTAACAACAACAACAACTGTTTCAACAACACAAATAATAACATTACGGTCACTGACGACCGGTCTGAAATCCTGACTTGGCTATCGCCTCTCGAGCCCCGTTTGCGACATAATGACCTTCAGGCACGCCGGGTTAGAAGCGTGGGCGACTGGCTTCTGCGGGCAGAGGAATTTCGAAGTTGGCAGTGCGGTGATGGTCCAAGTGAATCGCAAAAACAGACCATATTTTGCTCTGGCAATCCCTGGGTCGGCAAGACTTACATTAGGTAAGTGACATGATGTCCGGGAGCGGAAGTACACAGGTGGATGGTTTTCCTGATAGATAAAATTCTTTAGTTCACTGGTAATAGATACCTTGTGCGATGAGGCGGGTGAGGCCAGAGAGGATATTGCCGTGGCATGTTTCTATTTAGACTACGCCGCGCGAAAGGAGCAGTCTGCAGTTAGTGTCTTGGGTGCTCTTCTGAGGCAGGTCGTTAGTGGTTTTCAGCAAATTCCCGAAGGGATAACCGATGCTTTTCGAAAGCACAAAAAAGTCATAGGTGGTCGGAGACTGCAACTTCCTGAGATAGTGGAGCTATTAGGGAGCCTCTCATCTGCGCGTCGCACGTTTTTTTTGCCTCGATGCTCTTGACGAGTGTGCTGTGCCAGATCGAACCAACATCCTGCTTTCGCTCAGGAACATCATCAAAAGGCCGCATGTGGGTGGTGAGGTGGAAAAACATCTTCCTGGGGGAGTAGTAGTATATAAGATTTACTACCGGTAAAGGTTCTATACGGAGTAGCATTACTAATATAAGTATAGAGTTAGTTGCTACTAAATGAGTTAAGATACAGGAGCAGGTGGTCCTTGAGTAATAATATTTGACGAATAGCTCACCCGATTTGTTACCAATGAATATCATATTATATTTTAAATTTTAGCCATCACCGAATGTCGAAGGATGGACGACGAAATGGCGAAACGAAACGGTGGTATGGCAGCTGTGAAAACAAAAAGCCCGGAGTAAACAACACTAAAGACAGATCGCTAATGCATAACTCAGAGTGGGGAGCTTCTCTTGTATTCAACTGCTCTCTCTCTTTCTCACTCACAACTCATGATGCTCAACTAACTAAATAAACTAGCGGGAAAGGCAGGTGTATAAATAAAACAACAAAGCTTTCCTCCTATCCTTCCATCCTTCTGTCCATTGCGGCACGGGTCTATTTTCTTCCGCGCATGTCCCCTTTTCCCTTCAGCAATATTATCATGCTAACAACGGAAAGACAAACATCACAAAGGAAACTTCTTCTCCCTCGACAGCCTCTGCGCATCGAAGTCTCTCCCACATCCCTCTAACTCCCACGTATCCGACTCTTTCAGAGTTGCATTCCTGCCAGCTCTGTATCGATCCTAGGTGTATATCCAGGGGTTTGTCTGAAGGATAAAGAGATAGGCTGCACCTATACTAAGCATACCAGACGGCATAAAAGACTTCCAACAGATGCTGCCGTATTGCTTCCACCTTCCTCCCGGCGAATGTATTGATCCAGAGCGCATGTCCAAAATTTTTTGTATGAATGATAATGGAATAGACTTTGTGCGTACCCGGTAAGCTGAGCATACCAAGCAGCATCAAAGACTTTCAACAATATAAAATAGTAAGACTTTTACGAATATTTCCGTGCAAGCGAGAGTTCAATTTGAATGAGAAGAATTTCCCCACTGTTGTTGGTTGGCAATCGGGGTCTTTTGTGTTTGGCGTTTCGTTTCATTTTACCGCTGGCGTTTCGTCTTCGCCACCGTTTCGGCTTCGCTGCTGTCGTCGTTTAAAAGAAGCTCTATTGTGAGTTTCTCACAGCAAATACGTACCCAACCTAAAAGTCCTCGGATCCTATCGAAATTACACCTTATCACTCCAAAGCCTGCAGAGTCTCGCAACCGTGGTTTGACGTCTTCCCGTCCAAGTAGTAGCTTTACCACCGCCTCATATCCATTCTCCGCAGCCCGCGAGATTGGCGTTCGGTTCCACCTGTCTGGCCTATCTGGGTTGAGGTCTTCCCGCCCAAGTAACAGCTTCACCACCCCCTCATGACCATTCATGGCGGCCCACGAGATAGGTGTCCGGCCGTCACAGTCTAGCCTATCGGGGTGGACGTTCTTCCATCCAAGAAATAGACTTACCACTGCCTCATGTCCATTCGTGGCGGCCCAAGAGATTGGTGCTCGGCCACACCAATCCGGCCTATCAGGAGTGACGCCTTGCCACCCAAGTAACAGTTTCACTACTGCCTCACGCCCATTCTCGGCAGCCCACGAGATTGGTGTTCGATCCCACCTGCCTACCCTCTCTGGGTCGACGTCCTCCCGTTCCAGCAACAGCTTCACCACTGCCTCATGACCATTCTTCGCAGCCCATGAGATTGGGGCTTGGCCGTCGCAGTCCGGCCTATCGGGATTGACCTCTTGTCGTCCAAGTAACAACTCCACCAATGTCTCATATCCATTCTCGGCAGCCCACGAGATTGGTGTTCGGCCCCAGCTTTCTAGCCTATCGAGGTTGATATCTCCCCGCCTAAGTAACATCTTTACTACTGCCTCATTTCCATTCTGAGCAGCCCACGAGATGGGCATTCGGTCACACCGGTCTAGCCTGTTGGGGTTGACGTCTTGCCGCCCAAGGAACAACTTCATTACTGCCTGGTGTCCTTTCTCGGCAGCCCGCGAGATTGGTGTTCGGTGATGCACGTCCGGCCTATCAGGGTTGACGTCTTCCCGCCCAAGTAATAGTTTCACTATTGCCTCATGTCCATTCTCTGCAGCCCAAGAGATTGGTGTTCGGTCCCACCTGTCTGCCCTCTCGGGGTCGACGTCCCCCCGCGCTAGCAACAGTCTCAATACTGCCTCATGTCCATTCTTGGCAGCCCACATTAGTCTTTGGTCGCGATCCATAGGCCTATTGGGGTTGATATCTCCTTGTCCATGTAACAGCTTCACCACGACCTCATGCCCATTCTCTGCAGCCCACAAAATCGGTGTTCGGCCATAATAGTCAGGCCTATCGGGGTTGATATCTTGTCGGCCAAGCAACAGCTTCACCACCGCCTCTTGCCCATTCTCTGCAGCCCACAAGATCGGTGTTCGGCCACTAAGGTCAGGCCTACCGGGGTTGATATCTTGTCGGCCAAGCAGCAGCTTCACTACTGCCTCATGCCCATTCTTGGAGGCCTGCAAGATCGGTGTTCGGCCATAATTGTCAGGCCTATCGGGGTTGATATCTTTTCGTCCAAGCAACAGCTTCGTCAGTGCCTCATTTCCACTCTCGGTAGCCCACCAGATCAGTGTTCGGCCACTAAGGTCAGGCCTACCGGGGTTGACATCTTGTCGGCAAAGTAACAGCCTCACTACTGCCTCATGCTCATTCTGGGCAGCCCACAAGATCGGTGTTCGGCCATCACGGTCAGGCCTATCGGGGTTGATATCTTTTCGTCCAAGCAACAGCTTCGTCAGTGCCTCATTTCCACTCCCGGCAGCCCACCAGATCAGTGTTCGGCCACTAAGGTCAGGCCTACCGGGGTTGACATCTTGTCGGCAAAGTAACAGCCTCACTACTGCCTCATGCCCATTCTTGGCAGCCCACAAGATCGGTGTTTGATCACCACAGCCAGGCCCATTGGTGTTAATATCTTGTCGGCCAAGTAACAGCCTCACCATTGCCTCTTGCCCATTCCTTGCAGCCCACAAGATCGGTGTTCGGCCATAACGGTCAGGCCTATCGGGGTTGATATCTTGTCGGCCAAGTAACAGCCTCACTACTGCCTCATGCCCATTCTGGGCAGCCCACAAGATCGGTGTTTGATAATTATGGTCAGGCCTATTGGGGTTGACGTCTTTTCGTCTAAGCAGTAGCTTCACTACTGCCTCATGTCCATTCCTGGCAGCCTAGGAGATTGGTGTTTGGTTCTAGTTATCTTCCCTCTCGGGGTCAATGTCCCCCCGTCTCGACAACAACTGCGCCATCCCATCATGCCCATTCCTAGCAGCCCACATGAGCGGTGTAGCACCAGTCTCATCCATATCATTTACACCAATACCATCCATCGTTATCAATACCCTCGCAACCTCAACAAGTCCGAACATAGCTGCATAGTGTAGTCCCGTGAACGCCGAAGTGGCCCGAGCCCGGTAACTAACGCGGGAACGATAGCGACAGAACACGTGTTCCGGGGGTGGAATTAGTATACCACCCCCAGAGTGGCCCAAAAGCTTCAGGGCAAGCCTTTTCCCGCGATCGGAGAATTCCTTTTTCATGTGGGCTCCCCAGTATGAAGCTGAATATTCGAAGAAGGGTGTGTTTCTAGCCCTCAGGAAGCAGAAATCCGAAAAGACTGATATCTGCTGCGAGTTTAAATACGCCAAGCAGGTCTCCGCAATTGTCGAGTGAGGGCTCTCGGGGAGGTGGGCACAACTGGTGAGATACTCTTGGAGCGTGAGATGGATCGGTCGCACAGTCGATCCTTCCTTATCTACCACCACAAGTCCTTGGCAGCAGCTTAACACCGTCCTGATAGAGGGGATATCGTCAGGATTGTAGGTTGTCTCCCCTATCTCGACCGCCAGTGCTTGACATAGCTCGTCCGGCTCAAGAGGCCGCTCTGAATGGCTTATCCACATCAAAGCCGTCATCCCGAGTCTTGATTTCTGCCCACCCTGCGCCTTGATCCGTTCTAATGTTACGCCGTAGGCATCCTCTAGGCCCAATCCATCGGTCATTACCCGGAGCCTTTCTCGCCGCCGATGAATAGTGGTCTCCTGTAGTATCGCATCAAGATTTAGAGAGACTAATAAAAATCTAGATATATCTGTCAGCCGATAGCCTGAGCAGCGCTTCCCGTTTGGCCGATAATACTCACATCTCCGGGATAGTTTCCGGAATCTTCTTCACGATATCTGCCTCTAATCTCTCATCCATCTCGTGCGAAGTTGAGTCCTCAGCAAGTTTTCTGCGGATGTACCGGATGATGTCATCCTTTCGGGGACTTATCGATACAACTGAGCTAATGAGTCATAACTTATACCTTAATTAGTATAGTACTCCAGGCCATGCTACATTAGATATATATCGTAGGATTCTTGCAATGGTTAAGAAGCTTGGACAACAGGAAGCATGTCATAGGAAGCTGTACGAAGAGTTACCTCAGCGGAGGATAGATATTTGTCCTCTGCGACAATAGCGCTTTTATCCGGACTTACATATGGTGGGCTGGGGGTCGCTTGATTTCAATGCACCCCCACAAAATTTTATATATCCGCGCGGCCGGACTGAAGCCTGACGCTTTCTATTGGAATTTCTGCTTTAGGCGTCTAGCTTCAACTTGGCCTCGGGAGTATACAAAAATTAGGGAAGCATCACAACCCGAGCTTGGAACCCCACATTTACTAGAGCGAAAGTTGGTAGGCAATAACCTTAAGTATTTTACTTACATTTACGCTAATATTGTTCCTTTTTTCCAAACCCTTTTCTAACCAATCCCCTACCGTACCGGTACACTGGACCTACCGGTAGCCATAAACTTTTCAAAAACTACAAGAGTAGTTACAGTATATATGCATAACGCATTTGATCGGAAAGCATATCAGACAGGAAGTGATTCACTCAAAATTCACCAAAACAGAAATCTAGAAATCTAAAAAATCTCAATTGACGCACAACACTAAGAAGAGGAGATTCCAAACGGCAGGAGATAATTCCGATAGCATATCATATCCGCCCCCCTTTTCTGAGCCAAATTCAGAGGTTTTATCCAGTCAAAATTTCTTTCGGTGAGTATTTGCGCAAAATCCACAGACACACCAAGTCACTTCTACGCCTGATCCACTTCTCGGTCCAATAGTACGTTATGCCTATCATACAAAAAAATTATCCGCAGCACCCTACCGTACAGGAGAACCTTCCTTCCCCATCGCGTTTCACCTCATCCAAGATTGCGACATCGCTGCGTGGCGTTGCTTGGGTAATTATCTTAACTAAGACTTTTCACAAATGACAGAGCCTCAGGAGCCGAAAAGACCTTCGATTGGTAATAAGTATGCTTTAAATTTATCATGAGATATTGCCCACATAAATGACTTTAAATCAGGGGTTTTGGAAAGGAAGAACAAAAAGGGAGATACAATTTTCGATAAACTATAATACCAATAATTCCCCATCCACCGGTGCGAAACGGGACACAATCACGAAGACTTTTTGCCCACCCACCGGTATTCTATCTAGTTTTCGCCAAAAGTCAGTAGTATGCATACACGCCCACGCTGAAAAATATCAGGGTGCTCCACCACCAAGTCCCATGAATCCATGATAGAACCGGAGAGACGCGATGTGGCACAAGAGTGGAAGATGGTAAACCAGGCGACAACCCCGGAAGCAACCGCCAGCACATGGTAGTGTTTAGTTGACCCTCAGATCCCCATGTTCTTACCGGCCCCTCGGCTCTGGCCATGGGATGCGCCGCAGGTGGTACTGTACTGTACTCGAGTACTGGCACCCTCCAGATGTGCTGCGGGATGGACAATGCTGAATTAGCTTACCCCGGGAGTCAGGATTGCGATGCTGAAGGTAGCCGCAACTCCGGACAAGTGTTGTCCCCTGCACCAGAAAATATTAGTATCATATTAGGGCAGGTGGTTTTGTCATCACCACAGCAACGGCACTAACCTTTCCAAAATTTAAATGTGTACTGTGATAACACCCAGCGGCTCAACTTCAGTGCTCCCACCTCGTTTCAACATGGGTTACTCGCGCGGCCGAGTTGAAGCCGGACACTCTGGCAATTCCCATACAAAACGTCCTATTCCAATTCGGCCGCGCAAGTAAATTTACGTAATTCTCCACAAAACAAGCACTGTTTGTATTACGTAGCAAAACCCCCCTCCTGAAATCAACCAAACAGGCCAAGCATTCGAGTGATAGCTAGTGATACGATATATAATCAGGCTGTGTCGCATTACACATGCCAAGGATCTCCGCCCCTTGCAATAAATATTGACATTTCCTACTTGAGATAGTCTCCGGCAACTCCCTCCTATCATCCCCGGAGCAACAGATCCAAAAGAAAAGAAGAAAAAAAACGTGCTTCTATTCTCACTTGTCAACGGTTTTCCGCTGAGTTTGGGTGAGTAACTTTATTAGGAAAGTTATTCCGTTTCGAAAACCCCACATTTGTCGAGTTTACAGCACGCTTGCCGCACTACCGGAATACTAGCTCATCCGCTCCCGGGCTCCGTCAGGGCTCACGATGGAATAGCAAGCGTGGTAACTTTAGATATGTGGGCTCCTACGATATGCGTGGTGCCGTGAGACCGAAATCCGGTCCAATACTCGTACGTTGTGGGGATTCATCAAAAACTTAATCCCTGGAGTTTGTAAACCTCCCTCCACCCCTCGTCTAATGATCCGTATGCGTTCCGGAAAAAGGAAAGAAAAAAAACACAAACAAACAAGCGATCAAGGTACACAATCAAACATGTTTGCCTCTGCGCCAAGTGCACACACACACCTGAACAAAACAACCACTCGGATTTTGTTTTCTTTTTCACTCTTCATGGCCGCTTAAGAAGGTACCGTATTCGCTCGCGCGTCTTTATAATACCAAGAACAACAACGCTGGGCGCCAAATTTTGGCAAGTAAAAGTACCGTACGGCACAGCATAAGATACTGATACGGTAGTGTTTACTGTGTTGGTGCCGAGATGTTTTCTCACATAAAGACAAGGACTGTTTCGCGCGTTAGCATAACAACTGTTCACTAATTGGTACTTCGTGCAACCTTGAACAGACTCCACTTCTGCTTTCCTCCTCCCGAGTACCGTAGTCTAATTTGCAGGGAAAATGATTAGTGTTAGGCGTCTTTCCACGGATATCCAAAAACGAGTGATATAGCGTGAGCTTGAGCAAGTCCCCCCGCCTTCAAACACCCCCCCTTCTCCGCTCCTTGGCCTCTGCAGAAGTACTAGTGAAGCACAGTGTCATACCTGCACTCGAGGGACTAAAGTTCCGGTGTGGGGTCGGTGCCGGATTTGTGGGGAGAATTCACATACCTGCAGTAAACCGTTAGAATGACTACCGGACAATGCTACTCTCCGCTCTCCACTTTCCCCACCATCCTTGGTATTACCGGGATAACCTCCAAATAACCCCCTAGGACTCGCTAAACGTACCTGTTCAGGGAACCAGCAGTAAACGCACCTTAGTGCACTGGTGTTCATGCAAAGGCACAGCAAGCAAGCAAGCGGCAAACCAAGGCATAGGAACTATCATCGTAAGTAAACTTCGGCTTTGAGCGTACTCGCTCGACGCATCAGTCGGGGTATAATAGGATATTCCGGATACGGTAGTGAGTGGGGAGAGAGATAAGTCGATAAGGAAAACCTGTTACATAAGTGCGATGCAACCGGTCTGGGTTTGGTCTGTTAGGTTACGGTACAAGGGTAGGAAGGTATTAACTGGAACAGACAAGGATATATTTGGCTGGTTAACCTTGAATAACTGTTCCATAACTTCTTGTCGGACCTTGTACTGTGCCAGTGCTGTGCGAGCCCCACCGGTTTGGAACACTACTCGTAGTGGTGAGCCAAGCGGGCGGGGTGATGTTAGGGAGTAGGGGAGGGGAGGGCGAGTGAGGTTATAAGAGGGGCTTCGCTGTGGTATACTGGTAGTACTCGAGTAGATCATGTCAGCGGGCCTGGTTCATTGGCTGGGGGCGCTATCTCTGGGCGCACATCATAGGCGGTACAAGTACCCTTCCGCGATGCTGTTCTACCGCTATCCGAGTAGAACTAGTGGCACTATGAGACCAACCCCACAGAAATGATGAGAGATGGGAATAAACAAAGACATCTCAAGTCAGTTTTCCAGGAGATCTTCCATCGCAGCGGATTTGAGTTACCGGTATCTGTCGTATGGATGGTGCCATTGCTTACTCCACACTCCCCATCCCTGCGATTTAAGGGGGTGCGAAGTCCATTCTGCAGCATTGGCAACATTGGTATGGTTGGCAAACTGGCAAACAAGCCACCCGGTTTCCGTTCGGGTATCTAGCTCGGTCGGCAACTCCACCTCAACAACATCGCGGCAATTCACACACGCCCACCATTATTTGCTCCTTGTTTTCTTTTTGCTACGAGGATAGGTGCGGATGTGGTAATTAATAAGGTATTGCTTTTTCTCTTTCTTCTTTTTGTTTTTCCTTCGATGTGTGCGCGTGGGGGTTATATTTGCTCGGAGACGGAGCAAGTGCATGGTCTGTGATAGGTACAAAAGCGCATACAATATGCTAATGGACCGTGTGCTCGGGTTCGGCTTCTAGGTGAGAGCTCCTTGTGGTCTTGGTATGCTACACATGCTTATAACTGGTGCATTTCCCGTGTTTTTCCTGCGTTGAGCAACAGTTACATCCGGCCAACTGACCGACCCATGACTGAACGAACTAACGACATGGCCGTGGTTGACGCTGCCGGGGATGTTGCCAATTCACCAGTGGCCAGTTATGTTCCCACGGAAAAGAGTGTCGAGAGCGGGGGGTTTATCGCTGCTTGGGAAGAGATAAAGTTCTTGTTCACTACTCGAGAAGGTTTGGTTGGGAATTATGAGTTGGTTTACCGTTTTTGTTTCCATGCGAGGTTGGACTTTGCTGACAGGAGGGCGGTAGCTATGCGTGGTTATTGACGCCGGATATCCCCCCGTTTAATCGGAAATATAAAGATCGGGTGAAGCCCTTTTACGGCATTGATGAGAAGATACCGCTGCTGTTGACCCTGTTGTTGGGTTTGCAACATGCGCTTGCCATGATGGGCGGGGGTCCGTATTGTGCTCTTGTGGCCCTGTAAAGACTCAACTAACGAGTTTACAGTGGTTACTCCGCCACTATTGATTGCTGGGGCATCAGGCGCAAATCTCGACGCCGATACCATCTCCTACCTAGTTTCGGTATCCCTGATCCTCTCTGGGATATTCAGCTTCTTCCAGATCATGCGCTTCAAAGTCTTCAATACCGGCTTCTACATCGGCACAGGTATGATATCGGTTGTTGGGGAGGCCTTTGCGGTGGTGCCTATCGCTCAGGCATACTTTTCCCGACAATACCAGGATGGTCGATGTTCATCTGTAGGCGGGGTTAAACAGCCATGCCCGGATGCCTATGGGAGTTTTATTGGGACCATAGCGGTTGTCATGTTGTTTCAGATTCTAATCAGTCTCATCAGGCCTAGGACTCTTATGAAGATTTTCCCCAATCTGGTTACCGGGATGGTCTTGCTCTGTATTGGGGGAGGCTTGGTTGCTAGTGGAGTGAAGAACTGGGCGGGCGGCAGTGGTCCTTGTGAGTTTTCCTAGACTGGATGGGCTAGCTACGGTAGGGCTGATGAGAGCAGGTATGGCGAGACCTTCCACTGGATTCTTCAAATTGTGCCCGAATATCAAAGCGCCGGAACCGCGCCCCTGGGGTGACCCTTCGTTCATTGGATTAGGTTTCGCTGTATATGTTACCATCCTCGTGGTGGAGCTTTTCGGTGCCCCTCTGATTCGGAACTGTTCTGTTGCGGTTGGACTACTAGTTGGGGCCATAATATCCGCCGCCACCGGTTTCATCGACACCAGCAGCATTGACTCCGCTCCGAATGGCACGTTTGTTTGGGTCAAAACATTCCCGTTATCGGTGGACGGGAGTTTGGTGTTGCCGTTACTTGCGTGCTGCGTCACAACCCTGGTTACCTGTCTCGGCGATATAATTGCTACCGCGGAGGTAAGCGGAATAGATATAGAGGGAACGAGTAGTGATTTGGACACTCGAGTTCAAGGAGGATTGACGGCCGATGGGATTTGGAGTGTCCTTTCAGCTCTAGGAACAAGTACCCCTATTGTTTGCTTTGCTCAGAACAATGTAATCACCCCTCCCCACTCTCTTGTGTTCCAACTGACCTTTCTAGGGAGTAATTGCTTTGACGGGCTGTGCCTCTCGCAGAGCGGGCTACGCATGTTGCTTTTTCATGCTTCTTGCGGGCATTGCCAGTAAATTCGGCGCATCAATTGCAGCCCTTCCGCCCAGTGTGATCGGAGGGATGACGACCTTCCTCTTTACTACGGTTGTAGTCTCTGGTCTTCGGATACTCTCCACTGTGGCTTGGAACAGACGCAATAGATTTATCGTCACGGCCGCGTTGACACTTGGTTTGGCGGATTTGGTTGTGCCGGACTGGTTAGCGGTTCTGTTGCCGACTGGAAAGGGAGGAAGTCTTCAAGGGTTCTATGATGGGATTACCGTTGTGGTTAAAACAGCGTATTGTCTTGTTGCGATAGTGGGAGTTTTACTCAACTGGATCCTTCCCGAGGAGAATATGGGTGGTGGTGGGCTTTTAGGGGGCGAGACGGGCAACAGAGATGTTGTTACCGTGACTGAGTCGGGAAGAAAAGTGGACTAATTTACGCGTCATGTATTACAATGTCCGTTTCTCTAATTTCTGAACGAATCCCTTGTTTTTAGTATCTTTTTAGTTATTGGGTAATCTGGAAATGTTCTTGGTTCGCGCTTTCATGGTGGGATTTTCCCCTCGGCGTCTCGGTGAGATTATGTATTATAACCCTAACTCTCTGGTCAGCAACTATTCAAAATCGCATTTGATGGATGAAACAGGTGTCAAAATTAATCAACATTTTCTGGATCGAAGTGACATCGCTCACGGCGCCCTTAGACCTTCAAGCTATCTCCTGCTACTTTATCTAGCCGACTTCTGGCTGAGTGATGTCGTCCGCTGTCTTCACCGGAGGTTGAATTGGGAATTGTTTGAACTTTGTTTCTGGTATAGTAACACTAAATGGGGAGAATCACCCAAGTCCTAGTATATCTGTCTAATGCTTGTTAACTATTCGGAGGTGCTGGTGGTGTACCCTACCACTTCACTCTTATCCTCTCTGTTTGACTGCTGCTGTTAAGTTAAAGGACAAAGAGTGATAAGTTACCCACCCCTCTTCCCACGTGTCATAATATTATTATACGATAAGTTTCGTTCAATAACGTCTTGAAGTATCAGCAGAGACTACTTCCAATTCTCGAAATTTTTTTGTCGATGTTGAAATACTGTACTCTGACTTTAGTGAAATCGGGGATAGTTCATTGCTACTGGAAAAGCATCTGATTCTCTTTCTGTTATTGCTGCGCTCGTCCTGGTTGCGTGTGTGACTTTTCTCGGTTTCCTCACTCGGAATTCTCGTGGGATTTGGCGGCGGGGCGGGTAGCTGCACTTTACCAGCTCTTGGGTTTGGTAATTGGTTCCGTAGTTTATGGAGAAAGGAGTTACTGTATGTACTGTACACGTTTAAATACTCTGGAATAATATGAGTGTAGGAAGCTAAACTCAATTCTGGTATCATGTCTCTGGTTAGTCTTACCTTCATCCTTGTACTACGTACTTACCATGCCCTACGGTAGATTCCTACCCCGGCCTGGGATGTCTGAGCTCGAATATGAACTTCTCATCAGTGATATTCATTACTTTCTCCCGGAGCGTTCGTTACTGCCGGGTTTTCTAGGTGCCGTAAACACTGGAATAGTTGGCCCTCGCCGGTCGTCCAGAATTCCCTCTTTGGATTAAGGGGGAAAATATAGTGGAAAAACTGTCTCTCAGCCTTCCGCCGAGACAAAGAACGGGAAATTTACCGTACTGAGGCTGGTGCTGTACTATATTTCCTTGGATCCGTATCAGGCAGAACTACGGTAACTTAATAGCCGAAATCTAAACCCAGGCACCATGCATGAACATCTGCACTTCCGTCCCATAGTGTCTTGTTTGGTAGGTAGCACCTGTGTTCCTTGTAATTGTATTTGTACCTGAACAGTGTAAAACTAATCCCGGAGCAACCTCTGAATGGATACCGGTATACTTGCTTATATACAAGTATTAGGAATGAGGGGACTAGAACATAGGGATCGAACATTTGTCTCGCAAATTGTCCGCACACATCCGGACCCCCCACACTAAATTTAGACTCAAATGTTCGAGTTTATTTGCCGGATGCTTATATATCTCCGTCGCGCTCCTGGCCTGCCACCTGCTCTTTCTGAAGCTTTTATTTATTTAAACTACTTCAGGGTGCGGAGAGTGCATGGTTGAGTTTCCACCGTCTCGTGGGGCCCCGGGCTCCCATATGTATTTAAGCACTATCACCCACACGTTTAAACAACTTGCGCAATCATGAAGAGCCTTTCCGTCCTATTCACGATCTTTTCGGCTGCGTGGGGTGTTACCGCCGTCCCACCGCCAGGGCCTGATGGGAAGTATACTCTCACTGCTGAGGGTATTCGTGCTCAGGTAAGGTAATCTTGCTCCGATGTCGATTAAATAGGGCTGACAGGGGTTGTGGCAGTTCATCCCAT
>Ga0307507_10005210_pt1 | contig 21685 bp, 8 predicted proteins | sample 7_EM_MG_FD_207223 | JGI IMG/M metagenome (GOLD analysis project Ga0307507, IMG submission 207223) | Populus trichocarpa ectomycorrhiza microbial communities from riparian zone in the Pacific Northwest, United States - 7_EM | ecosystem: Host-associated > Plants > Roots > Unclassified | place... | reverse complement strand
AGGTTGTTCGGATATTTCCATTTGATATCGGCGATCGATCTACATACGGCTAGTAGAAGGCTTGATCGACACGCACTTACAACGAGATGTGACAAGGTGTATATTGTAGCCCTCTAAGTGTTTTGGCAGGCGTATTTGTTGTCAAGGGCGACTAGGCCCTGATTTGACGACCCCTACTCCTGTGGCTTCTATAACTACTAAATCTATATTTTTCAAAGGTGGATTTGACGCCTTTTGATTGGCTTTAAACTTCTCTATCTATTTTAAGTTGTTTTAAAGCTGATAGGAAGCTATATAAGCTATCATTTTCTCTTCTTTTTGGAGCTTCTTGGCCTGGACTTTTTCCTCTCTAGTAATACACTATTAATAGTGTACCTACTATCTCTGCTTAATTATACGCCTCTTCTCTTCCTTTTAAAGCTGCTTCTAGATCTTAACTACTTATTTTTGGATAATAGCTTGTTATTTAATGCGTTTATACTTAGCTTAGAGGTCCCTTATATAGTAAAAACTGGTTAATACGATATCTGGTTACAATGATATACTTTATATTACGATCTACAAGCCTTAATCCAATTTCTTTTGGTGTATTTTACGATAATCTGACATCTTACAATATCGTTAAGTTCTCTATCCCTTCGTCTGGCAGAAGTCACTTTTCGTATTAGGCGCTTTTGGCGCTTTTGCTTAGGTTAGCATCCCTTAATAAGGCAACCATTTCTTGCACTTTTCGTATATACAAGCCTCTCAAGCCAATCTAAAGGCTCTATACCGTATATCGCTTGGTGTTAAAGCCTTAGTCAGTGCGATTGCTCGGCGGTAGGGATACAGGCGCCCCATCCGCGCTTACTTGAATATTGCAGTAAGTAGCAGCGATATGGCTAGGAAGCCTATATAGAATATTTAGTAGTATAGTTAATTAAAAAGCTTCAATATTATTGCTGCCTATTTAATTAAACCCTTAGCAAGATATCGTCTTTATACTACTTAAAAAACATTGTGCGTCTTTAGCTCCGAAGCCTCCTAAGGCCCTAAAAGCTTTAAAAGCTCTAAGGCCTATAAAGCCTCTAAAAGCACCTTAAGTATAGGAGTCTTATTTTCAATCCTTTTAAGTAACGTAGTATATACATAATAGCCTAGCGGAAGTAGTTATACAGCCTATAGAGGCTTTAGTGGCTCCGGTATTTATATAGTAGGTAGCGGCACTAAATAAGAATATTCTAAAGGAGGCTTGGCTAAGTACTAAGGTGGAGAATATTAAGGACGAAGAAGGAGCTATTTTTAAGGCCCGTAGTAAGACTGCTAAAGATAAAGCAAATAAGGTAGATAAGGTTAAATTACCAGAACTATTAGCTGAAGAAGCTATAAGAATAGGCCTTTCTACCATTCCTTCTATATAGGAGCCTATAGCTGCCGTTCCTAGACTAGATCTTAAAGATATTAACCTTCTAAATAATTTAATATCCGCCACTTGGCGTACTAGTAAGCCTATTAATAGCTTTAACGCGGGCGATAAATTTAATAATCTTTTTAACCAAGTTAAGGATAAGCACTCTAATTACTATACACTAGTAGATTAGATTAGTATAACGTCTAATAGATATAGATCTAGATAGGACCTACTAATTTAAGTATTTCTACTATTCTTTAGTATTAGTATATTTAAGAGGCTCGCTATTAATATAAATCTATATATAGCGTCTTAAAATGCTAGCGGATATCACTAATTAAAATAGTATATGGGTAAATAATCACGGACGTAAAAGAAGACCTCTGCTGGCGAATTAATAATTTAGGTAAGGCTTATTATCTATATAGGCGTCTTTAAAGGTACTTAGGTGGGAGACCTTTGGGCTATAGATCCTAAATATCCTAAATACTTAATTAGCTTATTTATAGGTTAAAAAAGATAGGAGCAACTTAAGCGCTTTTTTTATATCTCTACTAGAGGGCGTTAAATGCTAGGTCTTTAAGAAAATTAAGCCATTAATTATTAGGTAAAACCTAAATAGATAGTAATATAGCCGCAAGGTATAGGCAACCCTAGGGCGACCTAGGGATGACTTGCCTATAAGGCATATACGCTACACGTACTTAGGAAAACCCTTTCTTACCTTATATATAGATTCCTTATTTTCCCTTAAGAATTTATCTGTCAATATAATATACCCTATTATTCCATTATTAAACTCCCTATCTATATCCTTACTTTATATTTAAATCCTTACTAATCCCCTTAGGAGAATAGCTGGTTTAATTTTTCTATAATACCTCTAAAAAGAAAACCGACGCCTATACCTAATAGTAATACGCTAACAATATAACCGCTAAACGCCTTAGGATCTAGTATAGACAAAATCGCTAGAAATATACTAGTAGAATTTAAGCTACCTTTTAAACCTTAAAATAATTAGCTACCTATAAACGCTAGAGACTAGTTTAACTTATATATCTAGGCTTAATAGGAGCTTAGTAAGATTACTAGCGTCCTACTAAATACTACTAATATAAAGGATCTAGATAAGCTAGCTAAGAAAATAGCTAACTTATAGAGTATTATTAATTTAATAAAGCCCTCCTGTTGCCTTTTTAGTAAAGAGTATAAGTTATATAGCGAATGTATACGCTAAATAAATCTTGACGCCCTAGTTAAGAAATTACTGCCTAATATTAGCAGTACTACTTAACAGTATTTTAACCGCTAGATCGCCGCAGTTAAGAACTAATTTAAGGTTAATAACGCTAACTATAACTATAAGCGACATATATGCTAGGCCATTAAAGATCTTATAAAAGAAAAGATAGTTACCTAATTAGTTTATTACCGGTTAGGTATTAAGGATAAAGGTCCTTTGCTATAGAATAAGTTTAAGACTATAGTCTAAGACTAGATTAGGAACCGCACAGTAAGACGCTTTAATAATGCTACTATATACTATATAGCTATTATTAAAGAGAACTAGAGGTTTAACGTCTTCCTAACCCGTATACGTAGCTTAGAGGACCTCTTCTTATATATCCCTTTTATTAAACCTAAGTAATAGGTAGACTTTTAGTTCTTATATTTCCTAACCTACTTATTAGCAAAGCTCCCCCGCCAGAACTTCGCCTAATAGGTAAGAACTACTAAGGACCTTTTTAATAAAATCCGCTACATAGAGCAATTACTTAATACTATAAAGCTTGCGGAAGATCGCGTAAGTAGTAGCGGCAAATTATCACGTATAAAGCGTAGTCATAGTATAGGCTCTATAGATTTAGGTTTAGGGAATAGAACCTAAAAAGGGTAACGCTTTAAGTAAACTCTTAGAGAGACTACCTAAAAGCTAGATAGCTTAGGGGACCCCCTAAACGCTAGTACTACGCATATAAGTTAAAGGACCGTAGGCGGCTACTATAAAGAATACTAAAAGCAGGCTAATAAGGAGAAGTTAGGGCGACCTTTAGAAAACCCAAAGCCCTAGTAGAGTATCTCTCTTAACTACAACTAGGGCCTAATATAGAGGGAGAGAAAAAATATATTGTGGTATATGTTGCGATAAATACACCTTAGGATAAAGTCCGCCTATATTGCTTATACAGTAATAGGTGCTAAATTAACCTTATTAACTAAGACGTTATCTATAGATTTAACCTACCTATACACTATACACTATATTTACATAAATCTATTATACGTTTTCTTAATAGCAACTAGATAACAATCTAGGATGCTTATAATCTAATAGTTACTACTAGCAACTCCTAGAGTACCCCTCGCACTATTAGTATAAGGGATATTATTGCGGTCACTTTGGGTTGCCCTTAGGACAATCCCCAGACACCTCTTAGATGTCTATTAGTTACGTACTAAAGGCACATGCCCGTAGTATATAGTCTCCACAATCCTAAAGGCTTTATATCCTTAAAAATTCGTCTCCTTTACAATCTATTCTATTCCTATAATTGTGCCTTATAGCCACCTATCTACTAAGTCCCCTTATATTTAAATCCTTTATACTCCTTTTTAAAAGGGTAGCTAGCTTTAAGAACTAGATTATTTATTTATATTTTTTGTTTATATTTACTATTCCTCCCTTAAAACCTTATAATAACCTAATAGAAACTCTACGGATACCCTATAAAAAGCCATCGCCTTAAAGCAGGAAGGTCCCTTTAATAGTAAGAGATTGCGATAATATAAACCTTTAGGTAAGATGGCTAATCAAGCCCTAACACCTAAATACGCTAGGAGCTTAAAGACTCTTATATACCTATAGTTACTAGTAACGCTAAGGAAAACGTAGACATCCTTTATAACGGCTATAACACTAACTTAAGACTAAAGCCTTATTGGGAAACCCATATTAGCTACTAGTACTAACACTACCTCTATAGCTAGAGCTTCCCTAGGCCTAAGTTTAGAAAGTTAGAAGCCCTATACTAATCTCCTATAACAAGAATATTAAAAAGCTGCCGTAAGGCTCTCGGAAGCCATATAGAAAGAAGCCATTAATAAATATATTAAAAATCTTTAAGGGTAAGTCTAGATCTCGTAGAGCTTAATCTAGGCTAAATAAAATCTTCTATAATTTAGCTAAGGCTAAGGGCTTTCTAAGGGCTACCTAGTATCTACCTAAGAAGGTATAAAAGACCTAAAGAGGTATCTATATAACGTGTTCCACTACTAGGCGCATCACACCACCGGGCGCATCACTTCAAAGAATACCAAAAAGCCTAAATTTCAATCTTAAATATCTCAACCACTACTTAATAATATTTTCTAAAAATTTAAATATGAGCTTTTATATACATATTTTAGTGTATATTATAATATTAGAGTGTATAACTTAATAGTTATTAAAATATAGAGTTTAGGGGCTAAAAATAGAGATATTTCAAAATATCTCAACAACCACTTAACTATATACTTTTATATTATAATAGGCACTAAAATAGGCATATTAAAGCTTATATTTAAATTTTTAGAAAATATTATTAAGTAGTGGTTGAGATATTTAAGATTGAAATTTAGGCTTTTCGGTGTTCTTTAAAATAATGCGCCCGGTAGTGTAATGCGCTCGGTAGTAGAACAGGGTATTAGGTTTTTAACCTTAAACGCCTAAGTAGTATATGTTACGGACGCTTTAAGTACGGTGTTACGACTACTTGGAGAGGAGTTGGAAGAAGCTAGTTGGTTAATAAGGGCACGGTTTAGAATAGATCCGGTAGAACCATGTGATAAAGAGTGGTAACCGAGGTCACGTGATGTGATCTGTGTGATCTGTGTGATCTATAAGATCTATAACAAAGCGAATAGAGTAGACAGAGCGGATAGAGCAAGGACTTTCTTAGGAGTTAGGATGTGTATTTAAAGAACTATAGTCCCTACCTAGATAGTTCTTTCTTTATAGTAAATCTCAGAATACAATTGAAGTTAATCTATTAGGCAACTACTCTACTAGTTATTATCTTGTACTATTACATTATTGACTTCGTTTAAATATCTATATACCTAGCCTATTAATAAACCTACTATAGTTCCTGCTACAAGGTTCCATTACACATTTACTACCTAGTTACGGTATTAACAAAGTCGAACAGTATGGCACCTAAAGCGCAAGCCACGCTATTAAAGGCACCGGTCACAACCTAGTCCACAGCAGCTACGACCTCAGGTTTAGGAGGAGACACCAGTAGGGAAAATACTAATTCGCGGCTAGTTACAGTAGGTTAGTTATAAGAAATAGTTAATTAAATAATAGATAACAATCGAATACTCAAAGAACAACTTAATAGAATTGGAGTAGCTAAGGTTAAGTTACTATTAATTAAACGGTTCTTAGGAGAGAAGTTAAAACTTAAAGGATTCCTAACATAGATACACTTTAAGGTCATACAAAAGGGAGCTAAGTTAGTAACACCTATGGACCAAGTAGCGTACGCAGGATTATTCTTAACTAGAAGGGCACTTAAGTGGTTTAAACCTTACCTTACCAAAATCTAAGTAAACGGAATAACAACTACTAATTAAGAAGTACAGTTTATATTTACTAATTGGAACGGGTTCGCCAAAAGACTAATATAGATATTTAGAGACCCGGAAGTAATAACTATAGCAGAAAGAAAACTTTAGAACCTAGTATAATGTACTTTAGTAATTAAGTACATAACGCAGTTTTAGACACTTGCAATATAGGTTAAATGGAACAATAGGGCGCTTATAGCATAGTATAAATAGGGACTTAAGGCTAAAGTCTAGGACGCAATTATCCTAATAAAAGATGCGGAAAGTCTATAAGACTTAATAGATTAATTAATAAAGATTAATAATAGGATCTATTAAAGGGAACAAGCAAAAAAAGGGTAAGACAGAGTTCCATAGTTATATAAGGCGTAAAGTACGTAGCGACAGACATAGAGTTAGAAACTATAGAATAGTGGGCCAGAGCTAATAGACTTAAGCGGCACTAAAGAATCTAAAAGATAGAGTAAAAAACTATAGAAACCTAGAGGTTAAGAATTAAGTAATTATAGGACTAGGGAGCAGAGGCCAAACTAAGGATCTTAATAGTAGAAGACGTTTAGGCGGACTCCATAAAAAGAAAAATAGTTTAAAAAAGGAGCTTATATAAATTGCGGAAAACAAGGTTATTTCGCCAGAGATTATAGAGGTGGTTAGAGTAACTATATAGTAAAGGGCACCAGGTTATTAGAGTATAATAATATAGATATAGGAATGTTACGCGGAACTAAGGAGTGTTTAATTAAGCACTTTGCGTTTTATTATAACAACGCGTGCCAAATTCATAAGGATGCTAAGTACGGCGTAAGCTATTAGCCATAAGAGCTAGAGTTAAGAGGACTTAAGGGAACTAAAGAGTTAAACAAAGAATAAGATTAACTCTATAAGCTAGATTAAGATATTACAGTAATATACGGACAAAGATTAGCAACAATAATAATGGAGTTGGAGTACTTATTAATTAATAGCGATAAGAAAGAAAAAGAGGCCAACTAGGGGCGCTTAAACCTTAGTAACGCAACAGAAGTAAAGACTAAGACCACTATAGAACATGGTTTAGTCACGGGTATTATAACACCATTAGATACGGAATCTATCGCTTTATAAGATGGAAGGAGCAACATTTAAAGGGGATTAAGTAAGCAGACGACTACTAGTGCTAGCTTACCACTTAGTAAAGGTAAAAGGCCAAAGGCTTAAGTCTCTTAAGATAAGATGCGAGACGCTTAAGATTCTTAAAATAAGATAAGATACACCTAAGAACCCATAACGGACGAAAACCGATAGGAGAGGGCAGCGGCTTAGTTTAGCGATAAATAAATAAGTATAGGACGCAAGTTCAAGAACTATAAGTTTGGGGAATAAGTAAGAACATCAGTCCTAAGTAAACGTAGTATTTAGCCTAAAGATTAAAAAGTTAATACTAAGATTACGAAGTAAGACAACTTTAAGAATCCAGCTGCAAGACGCAGAAAATAAGAAACTATAGATAAGTTTAGAGCAAGAATTATTATATAGCAAGAGCAAAAGCTAGATAAGAGATTAGCTATGCTAGGACGTATAAGGGACAGAGTACGTGTATAAAGAATTACTAATAGGCCTAAGGCAGAGACGCCTAGAGTAAAATGGCTAAATAAACTGGAATAAGAAGAGGATCTAGGGATTCTAACCAGATTTAAAGAAAAACACACCAAAGGATGTTATAATATAGCAATAACAAGGTACTTTCTAACAGATAGACCATACACACTAAACCAGTTATATAAAAAGTGGTATAGGCAACGACACAACAATAAATAGGAAGATTTCTATATATAGCTAGACGAAAATGTTATTTAAGACTAACCTATTGCAGAGAAACGTATAAGTCACATTAAAGGAGCATTAATTATAATGTTAAGGAACCTAGAAGAGAGATCCAGGGACTAGAGAAGTAAGAGATAGATCTTAGTACCCGTAAATAAAAGACCAATAGTTAGATTAGTTAGATAGAGGTTTAAACTTAAAGTTAAAGACAAAACAAGAGTTAACCTAAGTCACTTAGCGCATTATATACTATCGTAAATAGCTTATATAGATAATATATGCAATATATATAGAGTACCAAAAGACAAAAACCGGAAGTACCCTATAAGGATATATTGGGCACTAGAAGAGAAACGGTTTAGGGACGCTAAGTATATGCATAAATAGTACCTAGTAGAAGTATAGAGTTAAAGGGACCTAATACTTTAACTAGGAAGATTCCTTACGGAAGACTGCCTAGACGGATAATAGTAGTAAAATTGTCTAGAGAATACTTGTCTATAGTACGTAGAGGAAAAGAAACAAACTAAGTATTAGCTAAAAGAGGACCAAGTATAAACAGGATTTAGCAGCTAATAGTTAGAAAAAAGGGAGGCCTATAGGACTAGAAGGAACTAGTAGTAGAGCCTTAGACCCTTAAAGGAATTTAAGGACAATACCTAAATTTATAAATTAAATGGCAAGATTAGCAGTTTAAAGTATTAGTAGATAGTAGAGCGATAAGAAACCACATATTACTAGTAGTAGTAGAAAGGATAGGGTTACCACACAGACAAAAAAAGCACCTATATCTACTTATAATAATTTTAGGAGACCCAATAGCCTATAGAGGAGGCATTATTAATCTTAAAATAGGACCTATTTAAATAACTATTAAAGGGAGATAGGTTAAGATGTCTTTTAATATCCTACTGTTGGGAAAGGATAAGGCGATACTAGAAATGCCTTAGTTATAGGAATATAATCTAAAGGTTAATTAGGTTACAGGTTAGGTTAATATTAGAGATACTTAATAACGTAAAATATAACAGTAAACTAAGTTGGTATAGTACTAAGTTGGAGTGATATATAAAGAGACTAAGTAAGGCTTAAGTTATATACTAAAGAGATACCACAAGTATAGTAAAAGGTTATGGTTACCAGAAAGTAAAAGACTATTAAAGCATATAGCATGGGACTATAAGATAGAATTAGAACTAGGAACTAGTCTAAAGTTCTTTCTAATCTATAAGCTCACTAAAATAGAGTTAGTGGCGCTTAAGGAGTTTATCCAGGAAAACTTATAAAAGGGATATATTAGACCGTTATAGTTATTAGTAGGGTATCTAGTACTATTTATCCTAAAGAAAAACGGAAAACTTAGGATATACATTAACTATAGATAGTTGAACAGCATTATAAGGAAGGATAGGTATCCTTTACCTTTAATTAGCGAAATCTAAGATAGAATAGGCAACATAAAGATCTTTATAAAGATAGATCTAAGATAGGCGTACCATTAGATTAGGATTAAAGAAGGCGACAAATAGAAGGCAGCCTTTAGGTTAAAGGAAGGACTATATAAACCATTAGTTATGCAATTCGGACTTATAAATATACTAATAACGTTCTAGAAGCGAATTAATAGCGTATTAAAAGAACACCTTAATAAATTTATTATAGTATATCTTAATAACATTATCATCTACTTAGTAAGTGAGGAAGAACATAGAGAATATATTAAGTAGGTCTTAAAGAGACTATAGAAAGAAAAGATACTAATAGTAATTAAGAAATACAAGTTCTTTACTAGGAAGACCAATTTTGTAGGATTTATTATTAAACTAGGAAAAATCAGCATAGACCTAAAGAAAGTTAAAGCTATAGTAAGTTAGTAAGAACCAGAGAATATTATATAGTTAAGATTATTCCTAGGGTTTTATAACTACTATAGGAGGTTTATAGTATAATAGTTAAAAAGTATTAAGCCATTTACAAGACTTACGAAAAAGGAGGAACTGTAGGTATAGGGTAGTAAGTAAAAAAAGTTGTTTAAGGAACTTAAGAAGTTATTTACCTAAGGTCCAATCCTTAAGATCTACTAGCTAATGTTAGAAACGGTTATAGAAACAAATATATTAGACTTCGCACTAGGAGCATATTTACTATAAAGGCACTCAGACGCATAGTATCTAGTGGCGTATTACAGTCAGAAGATGGCACTACTAGAGTTAAACTATGATATCTATAACAAGGAGTTGCTAGGTATAGTTACAGCACTTAAGGAATAGAGAGCATTTTTATAAGGCATAGAGAAACCATTTATAGGTAAAATGGACTATAAGAACCTTACAGGATTCCTAATAACAAAGGAACTAAACTAAAGATAGGTTAGATAGGCGGAAATGCTTATAGAATATTATTTTGAGATTTAGCATACTAAGGGTACAGACAATGCACGAGTAGATGCTTTAAGCAGAAAAGCTAAACTATAAAACAAAGAAAAGCCATTAGGGGCTTTACTGCGAAAGGATCCAGATGGATTAATTAGGTATAATTATTTAAAGATTATAGTAACTAAGGAAGGTTAAGTTCACAAATTACTAGAGAGTAACTAGACATAAAAGATCTAAGAAGTATAGGTAGAGGATCCAGACTTAGAGCAGTATAAGAATAGAGAAGCAACCTATATTCTAAAGGCAGTAGCAGAAAAGTTTATAAAAGAATTTTATAAAGAAATGATATAAGGACACAATAGGGCTACAGGCTTAGTATTAAGACTTTAAAAGGAGTATATTATTTAAGAAATTTAAGGACTAGCAAGACAAGTTATAAAAGAGTGTCTAGATTGCTAAAGAAATAAACTAACAAGGCATAAGCTATACAGAGGGCTACAACCTATTAAAACACTAGAAAGACCATAGGAGGTTATATTATAGGACTTTATAGTAAAGTTGCTAAAGTTAAAAGATCCTATTACCGGATAAGATTATAACGCAATCTTAGTAATAGTGGATAAGCTAACGAAGTGGGGATACTTTATAGCATATATAGAAGAAATATCCGCAGAAGATATAGCTAGAATCTATATTAAAGAAGTATTTATAAGACACGGAGCACTAACAAAGATTATATTAGATAGAGATTTAAGATTTATAGTAGTATTCTAGGAAGTGTTCTTAGCAGAATAAGGGGTTTAAGTAGTAACGTTAACGGCATATTACCTATAGACAGATGGTTAAACGGAAAGACTAAACTAGACACTAGAACAGTATCTAAGGTATTATATTAATTACGCATAGAATAATTGGGTATTATTATTACCAGTTACACAGTTTACATATAATGCAACACTACAAGAAGGGATAGGCACATTACCTTTTAAGGCAAACTACGGCTACGAGCCTAGGTTATCGTTATCGCCATAATAAGTAAAGAAAACAAGTAGCATAGCTAAGGAAAGAATAGAGACCCTAATAAATCTTTATAATCACTTTAAAGAAACAGCAAAACTAGTACAGTAAAGAATAAAGAGGTACTATAACGCTAAGAGATCTAAGGGACCAGATCTTAAGGAGGGGGATAAAGTATGGCTACTACACAAAATTTTTAAGAGTGAATGACTAAGTAAAAAGTTGGACTACGTCAGACTAGGACCATTTATAATTAAAGCAAAAATCTTAGAAGTTACGTATAGACTTAACTTACTAGAGAAAATAAAGATCTACCCTATATAGCATATTATAATGTTAGAGCTAGTATACAGGAATATTAAGCCACCAGTCTATAAAGCAGATACATATAGAGGACAAGAAGAGGACGAATAATAATTTTTAAAGATTATTAGTTACGAGGACGTTAATAGTAAAATATGGTATAAAGTAAAGTGGATAGGCTATAGCGAGACTACCTAGGAATCACTAAGCAACCTAGAGAACGCTATAGGAAATATATAGGAGTATCAGAGGAGAACAGGTTAGGCAGCATTAATAAAGAAGAATCGCTAAAGAATAAGTTACCTAAGGGGGACCTAAGAGGAGCACCTACTAATATATTCGGAGTTGTTTTCCTCTCTATTAGAAGAGAATCTGTTCTTTTATTACTAAGTTCCTAAAGACCCTATTAAATAAGTTTCTACTTCTTAGAACGCACCTTCTTATGCACCTTCTTAAGACGGATTAACCAAGTAGACGCAGCCAGTTAAGAGTTAAGAGCACGTTATTAAGCAGCGGTAGCCTCTTACTTAGTATTATGGGAACGGCGAAGTTTAGCCAGCGCTACTAAGAGCTCGTTATTAAGTTTTGTAGTAGTAGATTAAACCTAGGACCCTAATAGCAATTAATAAGGGAACTAGAAAACTGTTAAGAGTAATAAGACGCGTATACTTAGCGTTAGAAATACAGCGAATATTATAGGACAACCGTATATTCGCTTTAGTGCACTCTAAACAAGAGAAGGGTTGCTAAGATAAAGGACTCGCTAATACAATATAAACTAACCCCTCTTTCGCACAACAAGAACACAGAGATGGCATTACTTTACTAAGGGACAGTATCGCAGCAATAGTACGAGACCGATAAGCTATAGAAGAAGAAGAAGAGGCTTTAGGTATAATAAGCAACAATATTAACCAAATTAATTAGACGGACATTATACCTCTAATAGATAACTTGGAGATATTAAGAATCTTTAAGGGCAAAGATAAAGAGGAGGGAGATAGTATTACGGACGCTTTAAGTACGGTGTTATAACTACTTAGAGAGGGGTTAGAAGAAGCTAGTTGGTTAATAAGGGTACGGTCTAGAATGGACCCGGTAGAACTATGTAATAAAGAGTAGTAACCGAGGTTATGTAATATAATCTATATAATCTGTATAATCTATAAGATCTATAACAGAGCAAATAGAGTAGACAGAGTGGATAGAGTAAGGACTTTCTTAAAAGTTAGGATGTGTATTTAAAGGACCACAGTCCCTACCTAGATAGTTCTTTCTTTATAGTAAATCTTAGAATACAATTAGAGTTAATCTGTTGGGGAACCACTCCACTAGTTGTTATCTTATACTATTACATTATTGACTTCGTTTGAATATCTACATACCTAGCCCATTGACGAACCCACTGTAGTTCCTGCTACAAGGTTCCGTTACAGTATATAATTAAAAATTAGAAATGGGACAGATATTTTAACTAGCGGGCTTAAGAATAACTTAGCTATTTTATGGTTATAAAGTACTATAGGTTCTTATAGTTGCTAAGAACCTTAATTAGAAACCCAGCGCCTTCTAATTTAGGTTGCTATTACTTAAAATATTTAATAATAGCTAATAATTCCTTATTATAGATCTTATAGTTATATTTAGCTAAACTTGGTTATTTTAAGAAGTATACTATAGGGTATAGTACCCCTTCTTTGTTATACTGGGATAGAATACGTCTAGTTATGAGGGCGCGAAGAGGCTTTAGGGAAGATTTAAAGGAATAATATAAATTCTATCTAAATCTAAGGGTATATAGCTCTTGTAAAGAACAAGACATTGCGTAAAAAAGAGAAAGGAATAACGAGAGAATTATATAATTAAATAGTCAGGGTCTTGGTGGTCGGTGCGTGCGCATATATACACGTGGTCTTCAACGGTCTTTAATATACTTTAGTATTACGGCGCTGGTGGAAAACAGTGGATTATAGTAGATAATTATAGACAGTTGCAGACAGTTATAGACAGTTATAAACAGTCGCAAACAATTATAAATAGTTATAAATAGTTTCAGATAGTCATCTGTTAAGTATTTCACTAAGATATTCCTACTATAACTAGGCCAGTCCCGTTATAGTACCTCCCCTTTAGCTAAAGGTCTAAAATAATTTAATTTGGTTAAGAATTTATAACCTATTGCATTATAAGCATTGTAATATATTATAAGTTCTTTTTAATTTTAAGTTTCCTGCTATTGTGTTTTATATATTTATATTAGGTAGTAGTTATTTACCTTTATATTATATCCATCTAGCCAAAGTAGGATGTAAAGGATAGTCCTTATAGAATTCTTTTACTAAGAAAGGCGCGTTAACCTTAATCTAATTACAGGTTTCCTAGGTTTATATTTTATATCCTTCCTACTTAATAAGAAGTTTAAATTATTTAGATTATATTTTCTATTGTATATTATTAATTAAGTTAATAAAGTAAGAACTATTACTATTATTAATAATTATAGGAGATAGCAGCGGCACTTTATAAGTTATAGGATTATCTTTTAAAGGTTACAATAAGCTTATATAAAACATTAGGTATATTTTTATCTTAGTTAGCAGTTTAAGCTTATAGGCGTATAGGCTTAGTTTTTCTTAATTTAGTATAGGCCTATAAACTTCCAATTAAGTTTCTTTAAGGGCTGTTAAGTCTGTAGATTTTATATATTTAGGTAAACTATATTACCTTTCTTAAAGTCCTATATAGGAGCTCGCCCTTTATTTATATGCCATTCCTATACTATTTAAGCATATATTAATTCACTTTATAATAGTTTTGTTAACTACTTTATTAATTAGTAAAGTTATACACATTAATTAACTAAATCTGTTTAATTATAGGTCCTATTATATTAATTTTAGGTTATAGTTTAAATCTAAGGTAAGGGTCCTATCTATAGGTTACATAGAATAGCGTTATGCCTATTAATATATTTATTATATTATTCGCGGTAAACTTAGCTAAGGACAGCTATTTTCCTCAGTTGTCTTATAGGTAGGAGCAGTATATTTATAAGTATTGTTCTATAATTACGTTTATAACTTTAGTTTAACTATCTATCTCTAAATAGAATATAGTTAAGAATTATATTTAAATACTTAATTATTTATATAGGGCTTGCCAGAAATCTAAAATAAACTAGCTTCTACAGTTAGATATTATTAAGTTAAGAAGTCTATATAGTTTAAAAACATGCTTAATAAAACATTCGGCTACTAATATTGCATTAATTAAGTCTATAGGAATTATATATTGCATTTTTATAAAATAGTTAATAACTACTATAATATTTATAAACCCATTACTATTAGGCAAGTTAACTATAAAGATAATTAAAATGTCACGCCATCTTTAGAGAATTAGTAGCGGTTAAAGTACTCCTTACTTCTTTATATAAGAGGTCTTTCCATATATATACATCCTATATACTTAAACGTATTTTAATATATAGTTATACATTATAGGCTAGTAGTATGCTTATTAAATAATTTTATAAGTCTTTATATGGCCAGGATGCCCTACTATAGAAGAGTTATATATAAATTTAAGTATCTTAAATCGTAAAGGTTCGGAATTTAAAACTACTATCTTTTATTAATAGTATAATTAGTTATTTTAAATCTCGCATTTAGCCAGTATAATATCCTTATGCTATTATTTTCCTATTTAAATTGCTTTTATTATATCTATTATCCATATATTATTCTTATATTTGTATTTTATTAGCCTATTAATTTCTCTTTCCTATTTATTAACTTTTAATTTATTTCTATTAAGTTCTATATCTAAAAATATAGGATATAGTTTTTTAAAATGTTTAGGAGGCAATAAGATCTATAATTAATTTATAATCCGTTTATTTATAGCGTTTATAGGTAGATCCTATAATTATTATATTAATATATTAGGCTTCTAATTAAGTTTACCCAGTAAGTATATAATCTTAAAGTTAAATTATAAGAGGTATTTAGCCTAATAAATTTTGTGCTGTATTAATTGCTTTATAGTTATAAAGTGTTGGGAATATATCACGTGTAGTCACGTGTAGCCGCGGCACTAGCGTGGCGAGGAGCCTTAAGCTCCTCGCCCTCCCCTATTCCAATTAACAAGCTTTATTAACCAACATCACTGTAACCTACTCAAGTAGTCGTTATTGGTGAGTCACCCTGTGTGACCAATACTGATCAGTGGTTGAATACACAGTCAACTATAGAGCAGCTAGGTTTTCGAACAGAAGAGACAGTCTCATGCAGGGGTGCTATATATGCTTATATGGAATGGATCCCGGCGATACTGTGCTACCTTAGACTTGCGGAAAACTAGTAATAGAAGTGTTACTGAGTACTAGGAGATACCAAGTTGCGTCTATTACGCAGAATAACCGCGTTTACGAAGATTTGGTTAAGTACTTTAGGTTAGAAGTGTTACTGAACCTAGGGTCCTAAGTTAACGTCCGAAACGCGTCAAATGACGTCTAAAACGCGTTGAACAATATCTCGAATTGCCTACCTCTTGATAGCAAACCTACGAGATCCTATAAAACCGAAAATCCTACCTACCTTCGACGTACGACACCCCGTCAATTCTATACCTACCATGGTGTTAACCTACCCGAAGAAGTATAAGGAAGACATTAACCTAAAGACATGGAATAAAGCTATAATTGACCTTGCAAACGCTAATAAATAAGACTTAAATGGATTTTTATTACACCGTATAGCATATTACAAGGACAGTGAATACAACGATACCGCGCTATGGGAATGTATAAAGGAGGACTTTGTTAGATGGACAAAGGAAATATAGGCCCCCGTAAACAAGGATATCGTATAAAACTTCCGTAACTTCCTTTAGGAGAATGGAATATTTGTCCCTAAGGACGGGGGTACTATTAGAGACAACATTTAGGAGCAGGTTATTAACGCAAAAGAAGAACACGAATGGACTCCATAAGAGATTGAGCACTAACTATATACTATAAGGAAGCTTAACTTATAATGGAACCCAAGTAATATACCTCTAGAGACGAACCTACCTTTACCTTTAACTCCTCTGTATCCAATTCAACCCGTAACCTTGACGTCGGATACTATACCCTAATAAGAGTAGGCACAGGATCCCATTACTTCGCGATTTAATAACCTTTGGACTCTACCAACCAGACCTACGTCCCTACTGCAGCCTGCAATGCAACCCCCACCTCCTCTATCTCAATCTTAAATCGGAGGCAGTTTAAAATTGCTTACAGAGCTTGCGAAGCTCTATTTAGATCAGGAGAAGAAGTTTAAAGGGGAATTATATAATGTTCTTAATTTGAAACTACGTATCTTCTATAACTGTTGCTAGAAGGTAGGAATAGAGTTTAATTAATACCACAATGCCTATTCCGTTATGCTTAAGGGTCAAGCTAGTACCTTCTATTATAATCATTTGGCAGGAAAAGGATATGATTTTAACCGCATAATATATAAGTTAAGATGCCACTTTAAAACAGAAGAGAACAAGCAGCAGTATATGTTAGAATGGAGAGAGACTACCTTCCTAAGGATTATTGCTACAAACCTAGGTGTCCCTCGGCTTAATTATCTTTAAAAGCTCTTTAATTAACTTTAGACGATTTAGTGTGGTTTATCCAAATCATATTAAGAGGATTTCAGCCTACGCGATTAAGTTATTAGCGCATGCCAAGGCGTTAAAGAATGCAATCTTACTCTCTTTAATCCTGCAAATACTTATAAAGGAGTGTATGCTTAATTAAGATCCTCTATTGGCACCACTCTGCGCTCTTAAGAAGTATAGTAATTTAACGCCTAACCCTAACCTACTTTAATCGACCCGACTAACCAACACGATCATAACTGGACTGATCGAACATATAGTAGCCGGGGTAGGGGATACGGCAGAGGGTATAATTAATATCAACTATAAAGCAACCGTGGAGGTCCTTGTAGAGGTTTATCTTAAAACAATTAACAGAAGAAATGCTATGTTTATAAAAAGCCAAATTGCTAGTTAACTAGGCACCCTCTTAACAGACGAAAGGAGGTATATAATAAGTTTCGCTAGAGCGCACGAAATGTTGGAAATTATAAGGTTACTATAGCCTACTTCCAAAGCTTCCTGGTTTAATATAAAGGCGAAGAAGATTTTAAGGGTGAGGTTAACGAGGCCGAACAGCTTCTTATGGATATGGAAATTAAGGACTACTCTCCCAACCAATACTTTACTAAGTATGGTGAGGTAGATGGTATATAAACTGTCGCTGTTCTTAATGACTAATCTACGCTCCATGCTATCATGAAGTCAGATATCTTTAATAAGCTAAAGGAGAGTTCCATATTCTCCTTTAACGATAGATACTCGGCGAATGTCTTCCATAGTATTATGCCAGATACTGGAGCCGCAGGAGTATCTATAGTAGGAGAACCTTAAGTTCGAGCTCTTTAGCAGCTTAATAGCTCTGTTCAGATTAACCATTTAACGGCAGGCCAACACACGATTCGTTTTGGTAAGGGTACTGCGATCTCTCTTGGCACAATTGGGGTCCGAACCCCCTTGGGGTGCATTACTTTCCATATTATTCCCACGAATACCCCATTTCTATTTTGCATTGGAGATATGGACAAATTAGGCGTCAAGCTTAATAACCTTAAGAATGTACTCGTTTAGGGAGATAATTGGGTGCCTGTTGTACGCAAGTAGGGTCACCCCTAGTTGCTCCTTTATTAACTAGAAAAGAGTGTTGCTTAGAGCCATTTAACTGAGTTAGAGTTACGTTAACTACACCATCGTTTTGGCCACCTATCCGTTTACCGATTGCTTAGGGTTCTTTAGCGGGTAGGCTATAAAGTTGAGGTTAAGGCAATTAAGCATCTTATAAAGTACTGCTATTACTGCTAAATAAACTAGAAGTCCCCTGGCCGATTTAAGTTTACCCTTAAAGATAACTACGACTTTAACTTCTATATTATCGTTAACGTTATATATCTTAGCGGTAAGCCAGTACTCCAAGTTATTGACTTCTTAACCTCCTTCTAAGCCGTACGCTTCTTAAAGGATATATTAGCTAGAAACGCATAGGATACCCTTTAATTATGCTAGATTAATATCTACCTAGGACCCCCTAATTAAATCGTCCATAATATAGGAAAGAACTTTTTATCTATAGAGTTTCGACAATAGACAAAGGCAATGGCAATTAAGGTTAAGGAAGTCCCTATTAAGGCATATAATAGCGTTAGAAAAGTGGAACGATATTACACGCCATTACGCCGTGTATATAAGATTATCTCTTTGGAACTAGAGGACGCTAGCGAAGAACTTACCTTGTAAATGGCTGTTAAAGCTGTTAATGATTCCGCTGGCCCGGATAGACTTGTACCTATGCTACTAGTCTTTGGCGCCTACCCTTGAATGACTGATAATTCTCTACTATCTCCCTCCGTTGTGTAACGAGCTGAGGCTATTTGCAAGGCAACGAAGGAGATCCGACGTCTCTACGCCACACGTTAGGTCAACGACGCACTAGGAATAAGAAATAGCCTAAATACCTTAACTACGCTCGATCTGCCACTCCAGTCTGAGGTACGCGTATGGCGTGAAAAGGGAGGGTGGTTAGGCCCACATCAACTTATTGCAATTAATGGTTAAACTTGTACTATTTAGATGCCTTACGGACCCACTTAATTCCGTTTAACTGTTATTAAGCCTTACTATAAAGATAACAGTTCTGAACCTTTGCAGGATGCCATAGAAGATGCTCTAGAGAAGAGCCACGATTAATAAGCTCTAGAAGGCGACTACAATTCTAATATAATTATAGCAGATACGCCGCAACCACAACGCGGTAGAGGTCGCCTAAAAGGATCACAAAATTGCCAACATCTTATTAATTTCGAAGAGTAATTCGTTGCCGCTATTAAGAGTAGAGTTAAGTTGTTAATGGCCTTTATAACAGCTAAAGAGAAGGCGGACTTTAAGCTCGCAAAATAACTCTAAAAGGAAGGCCGTATTATAACTCTAGGAGCCCCTTTCCAAGCATCTAATAAGCAGGAGATCGACGGTCTTATTATAAAAGGAGTCTTTAAATTTAAGAAATATGACCCTACTAAGTTCGATAGAGTTCGCATCTTTAAGTTAAGAATAGTTAATGAGATTAAAGGCAAAGCCACTAACACCCTATTTAAGAAGTCGAGACTGGTCATTTAAGGTTATAACGACAATGGTAAGGAAGTAATTCTTATGCAATCCCCTATAATTTAACAAGCTAGTCAGCGAGTTATTGTTGCGCTAGCTCCCTCCCTAATAAAGAATAAAATGGCGGTTTATTTAAGAGATATTACTTAGGCCTATACCCAATTAGAGACGCGCCTTTAGCGCTTAATACTGGCATACCTTCCAGAGCAAATTCGCCACCAATATCCCGAAGATACGATTATGGTTGTGCTTAAGCCATTATATGGAATCGCAGAGGTAGGAACTTATTGGTGGGCTACCTATAGCAAGCACTATAAAGAGAAACTTTTGATAACTACTTCTATATTTAATCTATACTTCCTTATTACAACTATGGGAACCCTATTCGGAATTGTCGGCATGTAAACTGATAATATAATTATCTTAGGAGACGACCAATTCTTAGCTCTTAAAGAAGATAAGCTAGTAAAGGCAAATCTTATAGCAAAGCTAAAGGAAAAGCTTAATTTAATAACACCATTACTTTTTAATGGATGCATCCTCTCCCTAAATAAGGATTCTATTGCTTTGTGCCAGAAGGGTTAAGGCAAGAAGATTAACGTTATTAACGTCAACTCTCCAAAACAAGGATACGTGGAGCAATGCGCTTATAGAGCTTATATTACTTCTATCTATTAACCCAAGGCTTTATTTGATCTCTCTATTGCCGCCTAACACCAGGAACTAACTAAGGATGACGTTCTTGCCCTAAATAAGCGTCTTTCCTGGCAAATGAACTATCTCGATTGGGGACTACTCTATGTGCCTATTAATCTTCCCACCGCCAAGCTCTTTGTATTTGTTAATGGATCGTTTGTAAATAATAAAGATTTTAGCTCCTAGCTAGGATATAAGATCATCATCGCGAACAAATCTACTGGAGAGAATGACTTCACAATCTATAGTAATCTTATCTATTGGAGCTTAACTAAGAGTAAGCGCGTCACTTAAAGCGTTCTAGCGTCAGAGATATATGGAATGGTTGGCGGAGTTAACATGGCAATTGCAATTAGAACTACCCTGAAAATAATTATAGATTGACTTGAACTTCCTACTATCCCTACAATTGTGTATACCAACTTATATTCCCTCTATAAGTGTTTAGTCAAGCTTGGTACCACAAAGGAGAAGCGCCTTATAATCGATATTATAGCACTTCGGTAATCTTACGAACAACAAGAACTCTTTAAGATTTAATAGATTAATGGCCAAGATAACCCAGTAGATGTAATGATAAAGGCAAACCTAAATAAGGCTCTAGAAACGTTTGTTAACATAAACGTTCTCTATATGCAAGTTAAAGGTTGGGTTAAAAGGGAGTAGAATTCTACCACAACTATCTACCGAGTTCCACCGCAACTGTCTACCAAGTTCTACTATAATATGCGGATACTGGTTTCAGCTAGCCAATTAGGATTTTCCATGCCCGGCATGGAAAATCGCTATTGGCTCGCTTACGCTTAGCGCCTTGGCGCCCTTAACATAATATCTACCCTGACTCCAAATAACTAATTAGGATTTTCCATCCCCGGGATGGAAAATCGCCATTGGTTCGCTTACCACTAGCGCCTTAGCGGCCCTCATAATATGTCTGCCTACTACTCCCTAATGATTATTCTTCTTCTTCTTTTCCTTAGCTTAGTATTTTTATTAAATAATAATCCGCAAGTTTTAGTTTAAAAGCATTTATGCAAGCCGTTATATATTGCAGTGGCAATAGTAAGTGAGGAGGATTGATACTTGTTACGCTAGTCAAGCGGTATTTTATATATAGATGGCAACCACAAAAGAAGAGTTGCTAGTGTTAGGAATATATTACGTGTGGTCACGTGTAGCCGCGGCACTAGCGTGGCGAGGAGCCTTAAGCTCCTCGCCCTCCCCTATTCCAATTAACAAGCTTTATTAA
>Ga0307507_10005209_pt1 | contig 21697 bp, 6 predicted proteins | sample 7_EM_MG_FD_207223 | JGI IMG/M metagenome (GOLD analysis project Ga0307507, IMG submission 207223) | Populus trichocarpa ectomycorrhiza microbial communities from riparian zone in the Pacific Northwest, United States - 7_EM | ecosystem: Host-associated > Plants > Roots > Unclassified | place... | reverse complement strand
TGTAAGGGATATTATTGCGGACACCTCGGGTTGCCTTCAGGACAACCTCCGGACGCCCCTCGGATGGTCGCCGGTCACGTGCCGGAGGCACGTGCCCGTAGTATATAGTCTCCACGATCCTAGAGGCCTTACCTCCTCAAGGATTCGTCTCTCTTACCAATCTATCCTGTTCCACAATCGTGTCCTTATAGCCCCCTGTTTACAAAGTCCCCTCACACTTAAGGTCTATAGTTATGCCGTTAGTTAAGATAATTAAGCTAAGGTATTTTGTTTTAGTAGTATAGAACTTAGACTTATTAATATTAATTTAGAGTCCAGCGTTACCAAGTCTCTAGATAATTTTGTTTATATATTTTATATACTTAGCGTGTGTTTTAGAGAAAACAAGGATATTATTAAGATACGCAGTATAGTAGTTATTAAGGGCGTTATGTAAGATATGGTTGATATAGTTCTGGAACGTAGTAGGCGCGTTATAGAGACTAAATAGTATAACTAATATCTTATAGAGTCCAAACCGGGTAATAAATACTGTAAGCTACTTATAGCCTTCCATAATCCGGATCCGGTTAAATACAGCAATTATATTAAGTTTAGTAAAGTATTTAGCGCTATAGAGTACGTCAAGTATCTTATAGACCAGTAGCAGTGGGTACTAATTCTTAATAGTAACCGTGTTTAGGCCTTGGTAGTTATAGCAGATTTATATACTACTACCAGGTTTTACAACAAGGAGGAGTAGTGCGGCGGCTGGTGAGGTTGATTTATAGATAAAGCCTTTATCTAGTATCTTGTTAATCTACTTCTTTATATAACTAAGTTTAGCGGGTAAGAGTGGTCTATTCTTATAATACGGGGCCTGCTTTCTAGGCATAATTTTAATTTTATGGTCCCATAGTTGGTAAGGGGGTAGCTTGTTTATATTCTTAGGAAGAAAGTGTTTAATATATTTGCGAAACTCCTTTAGTAAGTATTATAAAATGTCTTTATAGGTTAATCCTAGTTTACCTTTTAGGAATTTCTTAATATTAGTATTAACTATCTTCTGGTATAGAGACTCGGACTTAGTTTTTAGGTTGGTCCTAAGGAAGTTATAGAAATAAAGGGGTAACGCTTTATGGGCTTCCTCTATTATATAGTTGCTTTCTACCAGCCAGCAGAAAGACCTTTTTAATAGGTTTGGTACTTTTATTAGACCTATAGGTAGCTCCTTAAGCAGCTATTAGTATTTTTCTTGTTTAACCAGTTCTACTAACTCTGCTATATAGATCCTTATTACCTTTACGCCTTTTTATTTACAGAACTAGGTAAAATTAACGGCATAAATATATTTAATATTGTCTAGGTTAGGGCGTATCTAGTTCTCTAGTGCTGTAGCTAGGCTAACATAGCTTAGTTGGCCTAGGGGGGCGGAAATAAGGCAGCGGCCCTGCACGGTACGCGTAGGAGATAGGTGTGAGGTTGGGTGTTATAGGGGGGAGGTCTTAACTGCTCTGGTTTCGGCTTTGGCTATAACGCCCTTAGCTGTTATATATGCGGTTATATATGCGTATAGTAAATGTCTTAAAGTTAGGTGTCTTATTAGCTGACCTAGGTTAAGCGGGTGTATGCGGGGGACTTATAGTTCTAGCAGTGTTTATTTTTTTAGGGATAAGGCAATAGTCTAGTCTTCTAGAATCTCTGTTTTGTTTACTATATATATTAGCTTATTAGTATTAGGCACCTCTTCTACTATCGGCTGATGGTATCTAAGGATTAGCCGTGCGATATATCCGCGTAGTGCTACTTAGTTACAGTTAGGGATATGCCATAGGAGACAGTTATAGGCGCAGTAATTGGAGTTAAACTTAAGCTTTAGGATAGGGAAGTCTATTCTTAGGTTGTGTTTTTTAAGCTAGGGCATTCTAAGGATTACTGGTATTAAGGGTAATAACTTTATAACGTAAAAGAGTATAGATTCTATGTAGTGGCCAATTATTATTTTTACTGAAAGTAATGGGTAATAAAGCTAGACAGGAGTCCGTTAGTAAAATAGAGCGGTTTTAAAACTAGGAGTCTTTTTATTATAATATTATGCTTTTTTATAAGTAAGTCTTTATCTGCAAACGCTAGTACTGTACTACTACTATTAATAAGGCTTACTGTTTTAATAAAAGCTTCTAGGAGTAGGTTGCGTAGTAAAAAGAGGTAGGTCTAAATAAGGATAACATTTCTATTATTATTTGCTGTTCTAAGATTGAGTGGCAGCTGGCTTAGAATAAGGTTTAACTAATCTAATAGTATAGATCTAATCCTTTTATCTTCCTCCCTGTATAGTTCTAACCCTTAGAGGCGACTTAGTCCAAGGGTTAGCCTTTTAATGACTAGATTGTAGGGCTTAGTTAGTGGCTGTAGTCTTAACTGGTATATCCTAATATATTAGTCTCTAATGGTGTATATATACTAGGGGGTACTTTACCAAGGATATAGCCGGTCTTATAGTTAGTAGTAGTGCGAAGGACTAATCTATAGTTTATATACGGAACTATTAGCTAGGGTTGTACTGGGAAAGGGAATTATAGGGGTAAGTCTCTATGTCTAAGTCTACGTCCATATCTATAATTACTGCCTTAGTTACTATCTCCTCTGCTAAAGAATCTACTATAGCTAAAAAGGGGTTGGCGCGGTAGTATTAGAAGGGGATTTAGGTTCTTCCTAAGGTTATAAGTATTTTTCTAGTGGCTAGGTTAACCACACGCCATATAGAGTCTATTATCCATGTGATGTCTTTAGATATTATTAAGGAGGCTGCTACTACCACTGCCAAATTTAACAGCGTTAAGGTCTATTAGGTCATTCTATAGTGCTAGTGCTGGGGTATTATTAGGTGGTATAGGTTGATAGCTGCTAGCGGTACTTGGCTTAGTGGTATTTAGCTTTATTTAGTAGGCGTAGTTCTGTAGGTTGTAGGTAAATATATCTATCTGCTCACTCCAGCCCTTATAGTTAGCATCGCCAATTTTACAATGCTAAGACATTAGTTTCCCAACACGAACACAAAATCGCGATTGTCAAAATTCCAACCTAAAGATTGCGAGCTTACCACACCATAATGCAACGCTTGTTTAGTACCCAAATTAGTGGAAATAGAAGGCCTAGAGCTGAGCTTTTAGAGGTCGCAAGAGCTGGAATTATTGCTAAGTTGGAGGCTGGAGTATCGAAGCTTGAAATCGCCGCAGAGTATTGCGTAAATTGGTTGACTGTTTACGATACAATTAATTAATGGAAAAACCACTATACGCCTAAATCCCTACCAAGGCCCGGATAGCCCGAAAAGCTTACTTAACACCAGAAGTGTCTGCTTATTTAAATTATACGCAGGAATTCTTAAATCAACTACGCGGCTCTTAAGTGCTAAGTCGCAGGTGTTACTGTTAACCATAAAACTTTATACCGTCTCCTTAAAAAATACTATATTACGAACTGGCGCGTAAGGAAGAGACCAAAGCTAACGCCAGCGGTGGCTTAATTGAGGCTTCGCTAGGCTCGGAAGTACAAAGGATTCCCTTAGAGAAAAGTTAAGTTTTCTAATAAATGTTCTTATAAACATAGCTCTAGAAAAAAGCCTATTTAGGTCTTCCAAATATCTCTACAAAAGTAGTATTATAAGTTTATTAAAGAGGTATCTACTAGAAAGGATTTTACACAGATAGTTTACGCTGCTTTTTGGTATAACGGTTGCTTGGAGTTGATTGCTATGGAAAGGGATTCTTTAGTAGTAAAAGAAGGCTATAGCGCCCGAAGCTATATCTGGGCCTTAGAAGATGGTCTTATACCAATTTATAAGCCTTTAGATATCTACCAGATGGATAATACTCCAATCCATATATTAAAGCTTGTAAAGGAGTGGTTGGAAACGCACGGTGTTTAGACCCTAGATTTCCCTCCCTACTTGCCTAATCTTAACCTAATTAAACACCTTTGGCGGGCACTAAAAAGGAAGATCCTTAAGCTTTATCTAGAGCTTGAACAGATGGGATAAAGTTAGGAGGATTTAGATTATTTAATTAAGGCGTATAAGGAGGCGTGGATGGCCCTTAACTAAGGCCTTATGCGGCGCTTAATTGATAGTATGGAGCGAAGGCTGAAGGCAGTAAGAAAAGCACATGGCTAGCAGACAAAGTATTAACTATAATTAAATAATCTATATACTGATTTGGCTGTATTTAATTACTGCGGCGTTATGCGATTGTTCAAAGCTATGTCGATTTTGGTGAGAATTCGCGTGTTGGGAAACTAATGTCTTGGCATTGTACGGCTAAGGGTAAGGGCTAGGTCCTTTATCTTTAGGGAGATATTCTTCTTAAGCAAATCCACTTTTTATTCCTTAGTCTTGTTTACTTTAATTATTAATTTATTAAGCTCTGCTTTCCAGGACTAGTAGTTACACTTACCCTAATATAGGGTATCCAACTTGTTTTTAGCTGTTTAGGTTATGTCTATGGTCTTATAGTGCTTCCTTATGTACACAAATATAGACTCTCGGTCGGAGAAGGTCCATTTACTTAAGTTATTTAGGTATATACATAGCATATTAAGGCCATGCTTGACATAGTTATAAGCCTTATTAGTCAACATGTCTGATATATAGAGGACTTTGTTTATTGGGGTTTTAAAGCACTTTATATCTCTCTGGAAAACGCCTTAAATCTTCATTTCCTATATTTTAAATTTTTCTTGCTTTTTAGTTGGTAATCCCTTGCTATTAAATGGGGTTTTTTGCTTTACGCTTTCTTCTATAGGGTTTAGTTGGAAGAGGGTAGCCAGTAGCGGTATTCTTATTAGTAATAGTCTGGGTAAGTATAGTAATCTAAGAGCTTAGGTTTTGTATAGTCTTAGTATATGTTAAAGCTTATTATTTATATTATTTTATATATAGTTCAAGTGTCTTAAGGGAGTTGATTTTATGCTAAGCTTCTTTATATTAGAGCTTTACAGTTCGGCTTTTGTTATAGACGGTCTGGAGACCGCTCTTGACGCTGGTTAAGAAGGGTGTATATATGGAGAGGTGCTGGAAGGTTCCTGCTACCTTAAGGTCCTTAGGGTACTCCAGGCCACTCCTAATTGCCTAGGAGATATTAGGGTGGGAGGTATTAAAGAGGCAGGCAAGCGCTTCGCGTGTGCTCGCCAATAGGGTATTGTCTATATTATGGTCGCCTATTTTAAGGAATCTGGGTAATGTAATTAAAGTCTATAAGGCTGGCTGTGATACTAAGATTGTCTAAGACTGTGGTATAGTGTTATTAGTTGCGCCAGGTCGCGATTATACTGGGAAAACGGAGACTATAAACTGGGAGGCGGAGATCGCGACAGGGCGTGAGAGGAGATACTATAAACTGTTATAGTGCCATTATACAGGTAAGCTGAATAACTATATTATAGTATAGAGAGGAGAAGAGGCAAAAGGGGTATTGTGTATAAGCAGTAGGGCCAGGCGCCAAGGCGCTAGTGGTGGGCCAGCTAACAGTAGGAAATAGTACGAGACAGTATGAAACAGTACGCAAGAGGTCAGTGCCGTGACAATAAGGTCTAACACCTTTAGTTCTTGTAATTAATATATATGTACTAAGAGCGGTAGTTACATTAAGGTGGGCTTTCCTATCCTAAATAGGTTTTTATTACTAACTTTAAGCTTTAATAGCCTTGGCCTAAATAGCGACGTTTCTTTAATATTCTTAACTACTATATTACCCAGGCTCTCTCTTACTCTAGCGCTAATACTAAGCATTTAGGTTAAATTTAAGACTATACTATAGCTATCTATACCGCCTATAATTTATAGCAAGCTAGCTAGTAATGCCTAATAAGGGAGTAAGGCTAGTATATTAAGAATAGGGTAAGGGATAGAGGTAATGAAAAAAAGGTCGCCGTTTACTATAAGGAGTTTATATATATGCGTTAAGTTTTAAAAGAGTATAATATAATACGGTATTAAGTAAGTTACCCTTTGGGTACCTAGCGGATAGGTAACTAATAGTTGCTATAATAAGGTCTTAGTAGTTCTAGACTTTACCAGCCAGCTAATATCTCTGTTTATTTTAGGCTTAAGCGTATCTTTATTAACTATAAGCTTATACCTTAAAAGCTTTATTAGTACTAGTTTAAACCTAATATTAGTACTAAGCGTTTAAAAGTCTTTACTTCTTCTATACCTTATCGGCCTGCCCCTATTTTTATACCTATCTATACTCCTACTAAGGGTTCTAGATCTTATTCCATTAGCCATTACCTAGTAGGCCGATGGATACTAATCCTATACCTAAAGATAAGGCATAGTAGCTTTTTAGATTAGGCGTTCATGGTTTAGACTTATAGAATTTAGAATTGATTCTTATATATAGTAGTACTTAAAGATCTTAATTAGTGCTTAGGAAGGCCTTATAAGGGTTTTAAAAGGGTATAGAAACACTATTTTTAATATAGACTCATAAATAGGAATGCAATTCTAGCAAAATACCCTATTGATTCTATACTATATATATATAAAGGCTAAGGACCTATCCTGCTTTAGGCCGTAGCCCTAATTAATCCTTATAGTTTCTAGAGCTTATCTATTCCATATCTAATTTAACCTATTTCTTACTCTTTAGGGCCCCTTATAGCCTACCACAAGCTTTCTTTATAGGTTGCGATAATACCATAGTATTAGAGCGTTTTTTGCGATTTATAGATTGCGGATCTTAGTCCTAATATTCTTTTAGAATATCTTTATAATAATGAAAGTAATCCTCTAGTTTCTATATAGAGTCCTTAGCGGACTAGCCTAGCTATTTAACTTTATATTAAAGCTTGTTCTTAATAAACTTATAGCATAGTATAGCTTTAACCTTATACCGCTTGCCCACTACTTTAGGGTGTTTAATTAGGCCTAAATAGAAGTTCTTTTCTAGCGGTAGTCTATACCATAGCTCTAGTAGATTTATATTAAATACTAAATATATACAGGCTATGGATAGGGGTAGCTAAAGGCGGTAGGCTAGCTTACTAATTTATTCCTTAATTTAGAAGGGGCCTAGGTATCTTATATTAAGCTTCTTTAATAGTTAATAGGTCTTAATATTTATTAAATATAATAGAACCTTATTGCCTACGCTAAAATACTTATCCTAGTATTTACGGTTATATATTACGGACGCTATAAGTACAATATTACAACTACTAAAAGAGGAGTTAAAAGAAGCTAGTTAGTTAGCAATGGCACAGTCTAGGATGGATCCGGTAGAGCTATGTAACGAGGAATGGTAACCAAGGTCACGTAATGTAATCTATATAATCTATATAATTTGTAAGATCTATAATAGAGCGAATAGAGTAGATAGAGCAGGCGGAGTAAGGACTTTCTTAGGCGTATGGTTGTGTATTTAAGGACCCGCAGTCCCTACTTAGATAGTTCTTTCTTTATAGTAAATCTTAGAATATAATTAAAGTTAATCTATTGGGCAACCACTCCACTAGTTATATTATACTGTTACATTATTAACTTCCTATTTACCTATATACCTAGCCCAATAACAAGTCCACCGTGATATTTCCTATAAGGCTTTATTATATATTTACTACTACAGTTACAGTATTAATAAAGTTAAACAATATGCCACTAAAAGCACCAGTTATAACAACCTCTATAGCGGCTACGACCTTAGGGTCTAGAGGAGACACTAGTATAAGGAATATAGATTTACAGCTAGTCACGGTGGGTTAGTTATAGGAAATAGTTAACCGGTTAACAGATAATAATTAGCTACTTAAGGAAAGAATTAATATAATTAGAGCAGCTAAGATTAAGTTACCCTTAATTAAACAATTCTTAGGGGAGAAGCTAAAACTTAAAGTATTCCTTATATAAATGCACTTTAAGGTTATATAAGAGGGGGCCAAGTTAGCAACATTAGTAGACTAAGTAGCGTATATAGAACTGTTCTTAACAGGAAGAGTACTTAAGTGGTTTAAATCTTACCTTACCAAAATCTAAATTAATGGAATAATAACTACTAACTAAGAAGTACAGTTTATATTTACTAGTTAGAATAGGTTCGCAGAGAGACTAACGTGGATATTTAAAGACCTAGAAGTAATAACTACAGCTAAACAAAAGCTTTAAAACTTAGTATAACGTTCTTTAGTAATTAAGTATATAACACAGTTTTAAACACTTATAATATAGGTTAAGTAGATATCGGAACGTTAATCACGTGACGTAGTCACAAGACTACGAAGCGAGACTAACTAGTCTAACCTCAGAGTAACCCCTTTCTTCTAAAAACAATTAACTACCAACTTCAACACCGCATACATACCACCACAGGTGATATTCGTGCACGTTAATAATGCGAGTATACCAACACTAATTAGTAGACGTACAGATTAGGAAATACGCAATAGCAAAGCTCGAAACCACGTATTAGCTTAACTATTAACGCGTTAAATCGCAGAGCTATCGCCCTATTTTAGTTAAAGGAGAAAACTATGTTACCCTTAAAGCTCAAGACCACGTATCAGCTTGCTAATGCGTCAGATTGCCTAGAGAATTATATCTTTACTTAGAGAGAGCTACGTTATCCTCAAAGCTCAAAACCACGCATTAGCTTAACTATTAACGTGTTAAATCGCCTAGAGGACCCTTAAAGCTTAAAACCACGTATTAACTTAACTATTAACGCGTCAGATCGCCTAAAGAACCGTATCTCTGCTAAAAATCGTCTACAGTGTTTAAGAACTATAGATTCGTTAATAGGACACATATACACCTTTACACCCTTAACCTTAACCTTAACCACACCCCTAACCTTAACATAACCCTTAACCTCAACCTTAACCTCAACCTCAACCCCAACCTTAAACCTTAACCTTAAACCTTAACCTTAAACTTAAACCTCTAGAACCTCTACTTAACCTTAAACCAAATATACACAAAAACATAACAATATAGAAATTGACTGGAAGGAAAGAGTTACTAAATATAGCAACGGAATTAACTTAGAGACGGCTATAGATAACAATCTAGCGGAGTATATAGAGACTAAGATACACCCATATACACAATCTAACCTTATAGACTCTTTATTATAGACAGTATTTTAGGAAGACTTTAAGGACTTTACGCTAGAGATCTTTATATAAGTACAATCTAATACTAAAATGGGAATCCGTAAATACCTAGTTAAGAGAGGAGTATATATTGTTAAGCAAGATAAGAGATACTCCCTTAGCAAGGTACTAACGGACGTCGCTAATAAAGAAGAGTTTCACAAATAGATAGACGAAGAGATTAGTCTAGCCCTTAATAATATTAAGCTAATAATTACTATGGCTTTGCAAGACCGACTTAATACAACCCTAGATAAGCTCGCTATACTACTAGCTACTTTAATTACTGCACTGCTAGCTACTCCAATTACTACACCACTAGCTACTCTGGTTGCTACCCCCGCTACCCCTACTACCCCCCCTAGATCTACTCTTACTGCTACACCGCTAGCTACTCTAATTGCTGCCCCTACTACCCCTATTATCCCTCCCAGTCCTTAATCCTCCAATTATAACTAAATCTACACTCTTATTAACCAACTGCTATGGCTAAGAGAGCAGTAACTACAGCAGCTATATATACATATACTACCTAAACCAGCTATGCCTAGTATGGAGCAAGGACCTAGATAAGGACCTAAATACAGTAAAGAGGTAGCTATAATTGCAAAGATCTACACAGATAACCAAAAGTACAATAGAGTTAGTGACAGCTTTAACTTTAAGTTAACTATCTTCTATAATATCTGCAAGAGATCTGGCTTGCCACTAGAAGGCTACATAGTAGCATTCCCTAGCATGCTAAAAGGGCTTGCTTAGGACCACTACTACAATAGTAACCTTAAGTTAAGACCTTTTACAAAAGCCTGCAACCACATACAACAGTTCTTTAAAGGGCTAAAATACTACTGCAAGAACCTTATAGAGTGGAACAGTATAACCCTCTAAGGAGTTATAGATAAGAACCCTAATAAGTCAATTTATTAGAACTTCTAACTGCTTATAAATAAACTGCTAAAGTAATATTATAGACTATACCCAGACTTTTATATAAACTGTATTTTTATAAATAAGTTGGTCACTACTTGCCAGGGAGTGCCAGTATACCATATTACTGTCTCTAACCCTTTAGAAGACCTCTCTTAGTTAATTAGTAAGCTACAATCCTCTATTATTACATAGGAAAAAGAACACCCCCTATAGGCCTTAATAAGATTATCTTACTAAGCCTTTTTTACAGATTGACGTTACTATTAAAATGGCCAAAATTAAGACCAAAACACCAATTGCTATAGCAGCAATCGCCCCTATAGAACTAACGGCAGACTAAAGGCCAAGTGCTATATCTGTAAGAAGGAGGACTGCCGCTTATAGAAACACATAGAGGAGGAGCGTAATCAGTCCAGAGATAACTATAAGAGACGTTTTATTAATATTAAGGGCCGCAATAAGGGCAACTTTAACAACTACTTTAAACAATACGTCGCCGCCTACAAAAGAGATAAAGAGGATGACTTAGACTTTAAAGCCTACATATATAACGCTAATAGCTCTGGGAGCGATGCTGGAGAACCTAACAATAGTTTTGCCTATATCACCACCTTTAAAACACTTACTATAGAGGAAGCAACCTCTATAAGCGTAGAGCTAGCCAATAAGGCTTGTACACACCTGCTTATGGCTTTAAAACTTACTATAGAGTCTACCACAGAACCTTATACAGAGACCGACCCATTTGCCTATAGTACGGCCATAACCACAGCGCTATAATATACCTTAACGGTCTTTATAGGAATTATAATTAATACAGGTGCTTTATATAAGTCTACGGCTAGCTATAGCCAATTCCAAGCTTTATAGGCCATAGATAAGTCTATAAGCCTTATATCGGTATCACTTCCGGTGATACGTAATGCTATTACAATAGTATGGGTGGTAACTGATTTTGATTGATGCTTCTTGATTCTCCTATTCTACAGGTAGAATTTGGTGGATTTCTTGAGCTCGCTTAGCTCACGTAATCAACCCCTTTTAACTCGCGTTCGTAGGCAAGTTGCCGCAAATTGCCCTAGATTGCCGTCACGTGATGGCAATTTGCGGTCACATGACTGCAAGGACGCAACCTTGATTAGACACCTTAATATATTAACTAAGGGCCAAGTAACTATCCAATTTAGGATTAGAGCCTCTACGTCTATTAGAACCATAGACGTTAACAGCCCTATAGGCAAGGTACAATTCTATATTATTAAAGCAGATACTCCTTTTCTACTTTGCCTAGCAGATATAGACAGACTCTATATTAAATACAATAACCTAAAGAACGTTATTATCACTTACACCAAAAGGGTGCCAGTAGTTAGACAATTCGGCCACCTATTTCTCTTATAGAGCTTCTCCTTACAGTTTTATTTAGTCAAGTCCTTTAATACAAACCCTTACTACCTAACTAACGTAGAACTATAACGCCTACACTGTCGATTTAGTTACCTATTAGTTAATAGACTGTAAAAGCTTCTTAACAAAGCTAGCTATAGCTATAACATTAATAGATCTGCTATTAAAGAGCTAACCAGACTCTACCACTACTGCTAGAGGTTTAGTAAACCCCTAGGTAGATTTCGCTTTACCTTATAAAACAACATTAATTTCAATTATAATATCATTATTGACATTATATATATTAGCGGCTCTCCCCTACTACACGTAGTTGACAAAGCAACTTAATTTTAAGCTGGCAGATAGCTATAAGATATTAGCGCCAAGCACACTTAGGACGTTCTTTAAATGTGCTAAATTAACAGCTATTTAGGACCACTAGACTTAATTACTATAGACACTAGGAAGAACTTTGTTAGCAAGGAGTTTAAGCACTACGCTGCTACTATAGGAGCAACTATAAAGTCAGTTCTAGTCAAATCACATAATTCTATTAAAATGGTAGAACGCTACTATAGTCCGCTACAATAAGCCTACTAAATCATTACAACTAAAATCCCTAAAATTAGTAAGGAGATGGCCCTACAAATGGCCTTTAAAGCCATTAATAACACAGCTAGCCTAGAAGGCCTAGTCCCTATACTCCTAGTCTTTAGAGCCTACCCCTGAATGGTTAAATTGGACGCGCCATTACCTTTAGTTATATAATAAGCTGCAGCTATTAAGAAAGCAATAGTGGAAATCTAGAAGCTATAAGCTAAACAATAGATTACTAACGCTCTTAATATGCAAAATGGACCATAAACTGATGCTATTTACGGCCTTCCACCTAGTTTACCTATCTTAGTTTAGAGAAAAGGTAATACTGGCTAAAGTGGTTATTGGGACGGACTATATATACTACTTGCCGTTAACGGCAAGACCTATACTATAAAGCTACTAAATGGGCCTACGACCTTCCGCTCTATGGTTGTAAAACCTTACCTACTGGACCTATAAAACCTAGTTAAACTACAAGAGTCTACCGAATTAGATGAACTAGTACCTTTACCAGCCAAACCTTAATTATTACCTAAGGCTGAACTATAGCTTCTACTAAAGCGAGGTAGAGGTTGCCCCTATAAATACCTATTACTTATAGCTGTCACAGATATAACTATTACGGATACTATAATAGATACAGACGCTTTTATAGGTGATATTATAGATATTATAGATATTGCAGATATTGCTATCTACTTACAGGACGATAATACCGCAGATATAGCTAGCACTACTATTTACTTATAAAATGATAGCAACACCTAATTTAGCACTTTATAATAAAAGGAGGTTATAGGCCTACTTAAGAAAGGTATCTTTAAGATTATTAAACTACACAATATACCAAAGGGGGTCAGACTCTTTAATTTATAGTTTATTAACAAGATTAAGAATAAGGGGACTAATAAAGCCTTTGAGAAATTACAACTTGTTATATAGGCCTATAATAACTTAGAGAAAGAGCTGGTTCTTACTTAGTTATTAACAATTTAATAAGTTAGCTAGCGGCTAATTCTCTATATCGCTGCTATGCTACTATAGATATAACTCTACCTCCAAGACATCTTATAAGCCTATATCCAGTCTACTATAAACCTAAACCGCAAGTTCTATATATGACTACTACATAAGCTAAATAAACAATTGGGAATTAATATGGACTCTATTTTAAAGGTTATAAAGCCACTTTATGGAGTACCTAAAGCTGGAAACCACTGGTTCAAGACCTACCATTTACACTATATTAATTAGCTACGAATGGACCAGTCTATGTATAACCCTTACTTGCTTTACAGCAACAAGCCTTTTAGAATTATCAGCCTATAAACTAATGATACACTATTCCTCGCAGATAATACCTTTATAGAGGCTAAACAAAGCGAACTATATAAGGCCGAATTTATGGCTAAGGAGTAAGAGTAACTAACTGCTAATATACTAATTAAGTTTAATGGAGGACTTATTTAATTAACATAAGATAAGAGTATCACGCTAACATAAAAGCGCCAGTGTAAAAACCTTAGTGTAGTTAATACTACGCTAGTAGATAGCACTAGCTCTAGAGGAGTTACATATAGCCTACTTACGCCAAAGGACTAGTATATCGCTTAACGCGCTAGAGGAGCCTATATTGCCTCAGTCTGTTAGCTAGAGGCCTTATTTAACCTATCCTTTGCTACCTAGGCAATTAACCCAGTTAAAGACAATATAAAGAGTTTTAATAGGCAATTAAGCTAGCAGATTAAGAATGTAAATAGAGGCCTAAAGTTTATTAAGCTAGACATTAACACCTTATAACTCCTAGTATTTATAGACGCTTCCTTTACCAATAACAAGGACCTATCTTTGTAAATCGGCTATGTACTTATACTAGCAGACGCCTTAAACAAGGCAAATATTATCTACTAGTCTTTAATTAAGTGCAAAAGAGTCACTAGGAGTGTATTAGCCTTAGAGCTATATAGTATAGCGCACGGTTTTAATATAGGCGCTATAATCAAATCTACGCTAGATAAGGTCCTATAGGTTAACTTACCACTTATTCTTTATACTAATTTAAAGTCCTTATATAACTGTCTTATTTAACTAGGAACTACGCAAGAGAAACGCTTAATAATTAATATAATATACCTTTGCTAAGCTTATAAACAAAGACAGATTACTAAAGTTAAGTGGATTAATGGAGATACTAATCCTACGGACGCTATAATAAAGGGCAAGCCTTATACGGCACTATTACAACTTATTAATATAAATTAAGTTAAATTACGGGCTATAGGGTGGGTTAAATAAACAGATTTGGCTTTAGTAGGTATAGACTTATACTATACAGAGCCAGCCGCCAAGGCGCTAGTAGTAGGCGAGCTAATAGCGATTTTCTATCCCGGGGATAGAAAATCCTAATTGGCTAGTTTAATAGTATGGCAGAATCTAATAGGCGACGCGCTCTAGGATTAAAGTTGGAGCTATTATATATTATAGACGGAAGAGCTAGCTATTGCGTATACGCTACGGGTAGTCTAGAAAACTTAACTTTAGAGTATAGATTAGCCTTCTTTTTAGAGTTGCTCCAGTGTTAAAACGTTAATTATGTGACGTAGTTATAAGACTACAAAGCAAGACTAACTGGTCTGACCTTGGAGTAACCCCTTTTTTTTAAAAACAATTAACTACCAACTTTAACACTGCATACGTACCACTACAGGTGATATTTATGCACGTTAATAATGTAAGTATACTAACACTAATTAGTAGATATATAGATTAGGAAATACGCAATAGCAAAGTTTAAAACCACGTATTAGCTTAACTGTTAACGCGTTAAATCGCAGAGCTATCGCCCTATTTTAGTTAAAGTAGAAAACTACGTTACCCTTAAAGCTTAAGACTACGTATTAGCTTACTAATATATTAAATCGCCTAGAGAATTGTATCTTTACTTAGAGAGAGCTACGTTATCCTTAAAGCTTAAAACTATATATTAGCTTAACTATTAACGCGTTAGATCGCCTAGAGGACCCTTAAAGCTTAAAACCACGTATTAACTTAACTGTTAACGCGTTAGATCGCCTAGAGAACCGTATCTCTACTAAGAATTGTCTATAGTGTCTAAGAACTGTAGATTTGTTAATAGGACATATATATACCTTTACACCCTTAACCTTAACCTTAACTACACCCCTAACCTTAATATAACCCTTAACCTTAACCTTAACCTTAACCTTAACCCTAACCTTAAGGAAAGAGTTGCTAAATATAGCAATAGAATTAACTTGGAGACGGCTATGGATAACAATCTAGCGGAGTATATGGAGACTAAGATGCACCTATATACACAATCTAACCTTATAAACTCTTTATTGTAGACAGTGTTTTAGGAAAACTTTAAGGACTTTATGCTAGAGATCTTTATATAAGTATAATCTAATACTAGAATAGGAATCCGTAAATACCTAGTTAAGAGAGGAGTATATATTATTAAGCAAGATAAGAGATACTCCCTTGGCAAGGTACTAACGGACATTACTAATAAAGAAGAGTTTTACAAATGGATAAATAAAGAGATTGGTCTAGCCCTTAATAATATTAAGCCAATAATTACTGTGGCTCTATAAGACTAACTTAATATAACCCTAGACAAGCTCGCTGTACCACCAGCTACTCTAATTGCTATACCGCCAGCTACTCCAATTACTGTACTACCAGCTACTCTGGTTGCTGCCCCTGCTACCCCTACTACCCCCCCTAGATCTACTCCTACTACTGCACCGCCAGCTACTTTAATTGCTGCCCCTACTACCCCTACTACCCCTCCTAGTCCTTAATCCTCTAATTATAACTAAATCTACGCTCTTATTAACCAACTGCTATAGCTAAGAGAGCAGTAACTACAGCAGCTATATATACATATACCACCTAAACTAGCTGTGCCTAGTGTAGAGCAAGGACCTAGACAAGGACCTAGATATAGTAAAAAGGTGGCCACAATTACAAAGATCTATATAGATAACCAAAAGTACGATGGAGTTAGTAACAGCTTTGACTTTAAGTTAACTATCTTCTATAACATCTATAAGAGATCTAGCTTGCTACCAGAAGGCTATATAGTAGCATTCCCTAGCATGCTAAAAGGGCTTACTTAGGACCACTACTATAATAGTAACCTTAAGTTAAGACCTTTTACAGAAGCCTGTAACCACATATAATAGTTCTTTAAAGGGCTAGAATACTACCGCAAGAACCTTATAGAGTGGAACAGTATAACCCTCTAAGGAGTTATAGACGAGAACCCTAATAAGTTAATTTATTAGAACTTCTAACTGCTTATAGATAAACTGCTAAAGCAATATTATGGGCTATACTTAGACTTTTATATAAACCACATTCTTATAAATAAGTTGGTTACTGCTTGCCAGGGAGTACTAGTATGCTATATTACTGTCTCTAACCCTTTAGAAGACCTCTCTTAGTTAATTAGTAAGCTATAATCCTCCATTATTATATAGGAAAAAGAACACCCCTTATAGGCCTTAATGAGATCGTCTCACCAAGCCTTTTTTATGGATTAACGTTACTATTAAAATAACCAAAATTGAGACTGAAACACTAATTGCTATGGCAGTAATCGCCCCTATAGAACTAATGGCAGACTAAAGGCTAAGTGCTATGTCTGTAAGAAGGAGGACTGCTACTTATAGAAATATATAGAGGAGTGTAATTGGTCCAGAGACGACTATAAGAGACGTTTTATTAATATTAAGGGCCGCAATAAGGGCAACTTTAACAACTACTTTAAATAATACATCGCCGCCTATAAAAGAGATAAAGAGGATAACTTAGACTTTAAAGCCTATATATATGACGCTGACGGCTCTAGGAGCGATGCCGGAGAACCTAATAATAGTTCTACCTATATTACCACCTTTGGAACACTTACTATAGAGGAAGCAATCTCTATAAGCGTAGAGCTAGCCAATAAGGCTTATATATACCTACTTATGGCTTTAGAACTTACCACGGAGTCTACCATAGAACCTTATATGGAGACCAACCTATTTGCCTATAGTACGGCCACAACCACAGCGCCATAATATACCTTGACGGTCTTTATGGGAATTATAATCAATACGGGTGCTTCGCGTAAGTCTATGGCTGGCTATAGCCAATTCCAAGCTTTATAGGCTGTAGGCAAGTCCATAAGCCTTAATACATTAACTAAGGGCCAAGTAACTATCTAATTTAGGATTAGAGCCTTTACATCTATTAGAACCATAGACGTCAACAGCCCTATAGGCAAGGTACAATTCCATATCATTAAAGTAGATACTTTTTTCCTACTTTGCCTAGCAGATATAGACAGACTCTATATTAAATACAATAACCTAAAGAATATTATCATCACTCGCACTAAAAGGGTGCCAGTAGTTAGACGATTCGGCCACCTATTTCTCTTATAGAGCTTCTCCTTACAGTCTTATTTAGTTAAGTCCTTTAATACAAACCCTTACTACCTAACTAATATAGAACTATAACGCCTATACCGTCAATTTAGTTACCTATTAGTTAATAGACTGTAAAAGCTTCTTAATAAGGCTGGCCACGGCTATAACACTAATAGATCTGCTATTAAAGAGCTAACTAGACTTTACCACTACTGCCAGAAGTTTAGCAGACCCCTAGGTAGATTTCACTTCACCTTATAAGACGACGTCAATTTTAATTATAATATTATTGTCAATATTATGTATATTAGCGGCTCCTCCCTACTATATATAGTTAACAAAGCAACTTAATTTTAAGCTAGCAGATGGCTATAAGATATTAGCGCCAAGCATACTTAGGATGTTCTTTAAATATGCTAAATTGACAGCTATTTAGGACTACTAGACTTAATTACTATAAACGCTAGGAAGAACTTTATTAGCAAAGAGTTTAAGCACTACGCTGCTACTATGGGAGCAACTATAAAGTCGGTTCTAGTTAAATTACACAATTCTATTAGAATAGTAGAATGCTACCACAGTCCACTATAATAAGCCTACCAAATCATTACAACTGAAATCCCTGAAATTAGTAAGGAGATGGCCCTATAAATGGCCTTTAAAGCCATCAATAATATAGCCGGCCCAGAAGGCCTAGTCCCTATACTCCTAGTCTTTAGAGCCTACCCCCAAATGGTTAAATTGGACGCGCTATTACCTTTAGTTACACAACAAGCTACGGCTATTAAGAAAGTAATGGTGGAAATCTAGAAGCTATAAGCTGAATAATAGATTGCTGATGCTCTTAATATGCGAAATAGACCATAAACTAACGCTATTTACGGCCTTCCACCTAGTTCGCCTATCTTAGTCTAGAGAGAAGGCAATACTGGCCAAAGTAGTTATTAGGACGGACCATATATACTACTTACTATTAATGGCGAGACCTATACCATAAAGCTACTAAATAGGCCTATAACCTTCTACTTTATAGTTATAAAACCTTACTTACTGGACCTATAAGACCTAGTTAAACCACAAGAGTCTGCTAAATTAGATAAACTAGTACCTTTACTAGCCAAACCTCAATTGTTACCTAAGGCTAAACTATAGCCTCCACTAAAGCGAGGTAGAGGTCGCCCCTGTAAATACCTATTATTTACGGCTGTTACAGACACAACTGTTATAGATACTATAATAGATACAGACGCTTTTATGGGTAATATTGCGGATATTATGGATATTATAGATATTGCTATCTACTTACAGGACGATAATACCGTAGATATAGCTGGCACTACTATTTACTTATAGAATAATAGCAACACCTAATTTAGCGCTTTATAACAAAAGGAGGTTATAGGCCTACTTAAAAAAGGCGCCTTTAAGATTATTAAACTATATAATATACCAAAGGGGGTTAGACTCTTTAATTTACAATTTGTTAACAAGATTAAGAATAAGGGAACTAATAAAGCCTTTAAGAAATTATAACTTATTATATAGGCCTATAATAACTTAGAGAAAGAGCTAGTCCTTACTTAGTCACCAATAATTTAATAAGTTAGCTAGCGGCTAATTCTCTGTATCGCTGCTATACTACCATAAATATAACTCTACCTCCAAGATATCTTACAAGCCTATATCTAGTCTACTACAAACCTAAACCGCAAGTTCTATATATAACTACTATATAAGCTAAATAAATAATTAGGAATTAATACGGACTCCGTTCTAAAGGTTATAAAGCTACTTTACAAAGTACCTAAAGCTGGAAACCACTGGTTTAAGACTTACTATTTACACTACGTTAATCAGCTACAAATAGACTAGTCTATATACAACCCTTGCTTACTTTACAGCGACAAGCCTTTTAGAATTATTGGCCTATAGACTAATAATATACTGTTCTTTATAGATAACACCTTTATAAAGGCTAAATAAAGCGAACTATATAAGGCTGAATTTATGGCTAAGGAGTAAGAGTAACTAACTACTAATATACCAATTAAGTTTAATAGAGGACTTATTTAATTAATATAAGATAGGAGTATCACGCTAACGCAAAAGCACCAGTGTAAGAACCTTAGTGTGGTTAATACTATGCCAGTAGACAGCACTAGCTCCAGAGCAGTTACGCATGGCCTACTTATGCTAAAGGACTAGTATATCGCTTAACGCGCTAGAGGAGCCTATATCGCCTTAGTCTATTAGCCAAAGGCCTTATTTAACCTATCCTTTACTACCTAGGCAATTAACCTAGTTAAAGACAATATAAAGAGTCTTAATAAGCAATTAAGCTAGTAGATTAAGAACGCAAATAGAGGCCTAAAGTTTATTAAGCTAGACGTCAACACCTTATAACTCCTAGTATTTACAGACGCTTCCTTTGCCAATAATAAGGACCTATCTTCGCAAATCGGCTATATACTTATACTAGCAGACACCTTAAACAAGGCAAATATCGTCTACTGGTCCTTAATTAAGTGTAAAAGAGTTACTAGGAGTGTATTAGCCTCAGAGCTATACGGTATAGCGCACGGTTTTAACATAGGCGCTGTAATCAAATCTACGCTAGACAAGGTCCTATAGGTTAACTTACCACTTATTCTTTATACTAATTTAAAGTCCTTATATAACTGTCTCGTTTAACTAGAAACTACGCAAGAGAAACGCTTAATAATTAATATAATGTGCCTTTGCTAAGCTTATAAACGAAGACAGATTACTAAAGTTAAGTAGATTAATGGAGATACTAACCCTATAGATACTATGATAAAGGGCAAGCCTTATACAGCACTATTATAACTTATTAACACGAATTGAGTTGAATTACGGGCCGTAGGGTGGGTTAAACAAACGGATTTAGCTTTGGTAGGTACGGACTTGTACTATACAGAGCCAGCCGCCAAGGCGCTAGTAGCAGGCGAGCCAATAGCGATTTTCTATCCCAGGGATGGAAAATCCTAATTAGCTAGTTTAACGGTATAGCAGAATCTAATAGGCGACGCGCTCTAGGATTAAAGGTGGAGCTATTGCGTATTATAGACAGAAGAGCTAGCTATTGCGTATACGCTATAGGTAGTCTAGAAGACTTAACTTTAGAGTATAGATTAGCCTTCTTTTTAAAGTTGCTCCAGTGTCGGAACGTTAATTACATAACATAGTTACGAGACTATAAAGCGAGACTAACTGGTCTGACCTTGGAGTAACCCCTTTCTTCTAAAAACAATTAACTACCAACTTTAACACCGCATATGTACCACCACAGGTGATATTCGTGCACGTTAATAATACGAGTATACCAACAGTAGAATAATAAGGCGCTTATAGCACAGTATAAATAGGGACTTAAGATAAAAGTCTAGGACGTAATTATCCTAATAGAAGATGCGGAAAGTCTAAGAGACTTAATAGATTAATTAATAAAGATTAACAATAGGATCTATTAAAGGAAATAAGCTAAGAAAGGGCAAGATAGGGTTTTATGGTTATATAAGGCGCAGAGTATATATTAGCAGACACAGAGTTAAAAACTATAGAATAGTAGGCTAGAGCTAATAGACTTAAGCGGCACTAAAGAATCTAAAAAATAGAATAAGAAACTATAGAAACCTAGAGGTTAAGGATTAAGTAATTATAGGACTAGGGAGCAGAGGCTAAACCAGGGATCTTATTAATAGAAGATGTTTAGGCGGACTCTATAATAAGAAGATTGGTTTAAAAAAGGAGCTTATATAAATTATAGAAAACAGTGTTATTTTACTAAAGACTATAGAGGTAGTTAGAGTAACTATATAGTAAAGGGCACCAGGTTATTAGAGTACGGTAATATAGATATAGGGATATTATATAGAACTAAGGAGTATTTAATTAAACACTTTACGTTTTGTTATAATAACGTATACTAAATTTATAAGAACGCTAAGTATGGCGTAAGCTATTGGCTATAAGAGCTAGAGTTAAAAGGACTTAAGGGAACTAGAGAGTTAGATAAAGAATAAAATTAACTCTATAAGCTGGATTAAGATATTACAGCAATATATAGATAAAGATTAGCACAGTGTGTCCAAGAGTCAGCGTCGCTGCCAGCGTCGCTGCCAAGAGGCTGATAACGTAAGCAGTCAGCGAGCTTATAGAGTCGTGACAGTCAGTCAGCTATAAAACTG
>Ga0307507_10005208_pt1 | contig 21703 bp, 20 predicted proteins | sample 7_EM_MG_FD_207223 | JGI IMG/M metagenome (GOLD analysis project Ga0307507, IMG submission 207223) | Populus trichocarpa ectomycorrhiza microbial communities from riparian zone in the Pacific Northwest, United States - 7_EM | ecosystem: Host-associated > Plants > Roots > Unclassified | place... | reverse complement strand
GAGGCGTTCGCACTTAAGAGTTTAGAGAACTTTGTTCGGTCGATACTTAGTTAGTATGGTTAGAACATGTAGCCCGCGAACACTCAGACGCGGAATATAAATATCGAAGTGCCTCCCTCGCTTAAAAAGAATCATCAAGCACCGGAGAAGAGATCTTATCAATATAATAAGTTTACGATTATTATTTTCCTCATTATCCTTATACCACACGAGTAACTTAGTTACACTTTATTACGAGCCTTCCTAGACAAGATTCTCCATCTACAAACCAGTCAAGCATAAGGCCTAGCCCGGTATCATAAGTCACCTTACCGGCTACCCCTAACACGTTCCAACCTATATCGCAATCATCCTTTCCATCCTGTAACCTGCTTCTAAGTATCGTGAGATTCCCAGAGGGAGATCCGGCGATACTAAAAGACAGGGAGATGAAGCGTTGATGGAATTCCTGTAAGAGATATAATTAAGATAAGGGACAATTAGAGTGACGGTTCAACTTAGTGTATTAAAGTAGAGCGTTCTAGTGAGGCTTGAGAGTTTGAATCCTTAAGGGATTTTGAGCTCCTTAAATACAAATAAATCATAACCAAATATCCTGTCCAAACCATAATGCTAAGCTATGCTAAGGTAGAAGTGAAAACAACTATGTCCTAAAACAAAATATAAATATGCCAGGATATAACTAACAAAACAAGTAATGAAATCAAAACAATAAGGGATTGCTACTAATGTACTAAACTAGTAATACATAGTAGGAAGCATAATGTTTCCCAATTGGGTACAAGGAACGAAAAGTAAGGATAAGCAAACTAAAGAAAGTACCACTCAAGAAGAAACTAGATTTCGTTACACATCAGCTCTATCCGGACTTGCCTAGCAACCCTCCAACGATAATACTATCATATATTTGTAATAGACTAGTAATTCATTTCTATATCTATATACAATACCACTAATTATACACAATACTTAAGCCTACAAAGAGCTGGCTCCCTAATCAATCTCCAATTTCTCACCATGCTCAACCCTACCAGAAGCGCCAAGCAACCTTACCCAATTTGTCCTTACCCCCCCTGCTAGTGACATACCCCTGTTTGTCAGTAGGTGTCGTTGCGCAAACTCACTATTACCGCATTCACTGTTGAGGTCCCGCAAGCACCTTGACATTGAAATAACGGGGTGAGGCGAGACTCCCAATTGCGTCAGATAAAAGCCTTGAATGGCCTAGTCTCGGCCATTATGAGTTAGCCAATGGCGTCCTATCGCGATCTCATGACAAGACCTGGAGAAAAATCTTATTTGAACGTACTAGCGCCTGAATGTTCTCGCCAGTTAATGCGGTATTATCTTCACACTAGCCACCCTTGGCAACTTTATCCCTTTGCCCTCAATATTTTGAGATATCAAGCTTAGCACAAACAGAATAAAGGAATATCATTTAAACATCCTCAGTGCTGTTCCCACCCCACCTGCTTCCTCTTGCCTCCCCCAACGACCGTTCCGGAGATGATCAATCTACCTCTGCAGTTCATTTTCTATGTAAACTTGAACCCTAACCCACTTCGCCTTACAATTCCAAATAAGGAAAACAAAATTAGAGTAATGTTCGAGATATATTAACCCTCTTTCAATACTTGGATAATTTGAACTTGAGACTAAAGAGAATAGAATAGAGATCTAAGGTGAACATAGATTAAGACAGAGATATCTGACTCCAGGGCAGAGGTGCTTCAGTTGAAAAATCCTCACCCCACCGCACTACCAGTCATCCATACAGGCTTTTCTGATGATAGAGTACTCTTAGGCAAGCTAATAGTATTAATCTACTCAATTACGTACTTCCCAAGCCAGAGGATACCCGTATCAGAATCGTCCTCTATTTCCCTTCCTTGGTGTAGAGAAGCTTAGCGGACTCGGCTTAACGGGAAGTCTCGCTGCTTTAGATCCATTGCATCGCCCGAGAAAGCCCTTGTCGAGCCCATGTGTTTTTAAGTAAGGGGTAAAAGTCTACTTCTTGGGGTCTGGGAAAGCGCAATTTTTAAAACTAAGGTAAACTAAGGAGAACCAGCTTGTTTCTGGTCAAAAGGACTGTCTGCGTACTATCGCCGGTATGCAATGCTTTGTAGATACATGACTGTTCTTTATCGGTAATTTCTATATCTGGAAGATATTTAGCTGCAGGGCAGGCAGCTTTCCCTCATCCATTGCTTTTGTCGCCTCAATCCGTTCCCCCACAAAAAAGGGTTTCAGGCGTCGTTGGAATCCGTGTTTGTGGCTGCGAACGGAGATTATCGAGCCATTGAAGCGTTGAAGCTGGAGAGTTTGTTATTTCCCCCCACACCCTACACAAGCCCGCTAACCCTTGCTCAGCCTAAGCTGCCGAAGTTGACCTTGGCTTCTTTTCTTCCTTGTCCTTCCTTCCTTCTCTTCCCGACGACACCTTTTCTACCCCAGAGTCCTCCCTGTGTTTGCACGCACCACCTTCACACTCTTTTTTCCTCTTCCCCTTCTTTCGCTCAGCCATTATATCTTCACACCCATCTTACTTTTCCTCACTGGCTTCACTTATCCACCTGTTTCCACATACGCTCATACCACGGCGAGCACAGACTCCCCCCCGCCTCCCAGTAAAAAAAGCTTCTTTCTCGAATAATCACATCATAGTACCGACCAAATTCGCCTCAGGCACCTGTCCATCCGTTCGTTCCAATAACGCGAGTTTTCCTTTTTCCTTTTTTCCAAAGAAAAGCACAGGCAATTCACACAGGCACAATGTCTTCGTCTTCGTCTAATACAAACAACGAGTCTACCCTCCTCGTCCCAAATCCCACACCTACCTCGACGAGCAGAAGAGGGTCCATTCCGAGAAATACCCCTGCCTGGGCTGGTGTCGGCGACGCTTCTGACTCCGGGAACCCCGATGATCCGGCTAGTTCCCTGAGGAAGGAAATGAACCTTGTTGCCGAAGCCGCGAAGCGGGCTTCTGTAGCCATCGTGGTTAGGGATATGCAGGAGTTTTCCGTCTGATATTTTCCCCCTAGATGACCGGAAGGAATTGGGCTGAGTGTGGATGGAGTGGTTTTTTTTCTTCCACTTTTGCCTTAGAGAAAACCGGTCGTGAGCAATTGAGGGACTTCTTTCACGTGCTCGGGTGGAGTGGGTGCCCGGTTTCTGCTGTTCACAACTTGAGCATGGGCCGGATTTTGTCTAGATTGGAAGCAGAGCATTTGTTAGACAAGATGGTGGGTTTTGGGTTTGTGGTTTTGGGTTGTTTATCTTGTGGTTGATCTTTTCCGATCTTTTTCCCCCGTCTGGGCTTGGGCACCTCACGTTTTAATTGGAGTCGAAGTTTTTTTTTTTTTTACTTAGAGGAGCGCTTTGGAATACGATACTGGGAGGCTCTATACTGCTACCTCTCCACCTCGAGATGTCTTTTCGACCTCTTCACTCTCCTCTCTTCTATATGCGTTACCTCATCTCATCTCATTTGTTTGGCCTGCTTTTGTTTTAGGGGAATTAGGAAAACTGGTATGGGGGTATAGATAGATCGGCGGGCATTATATTACGCAGTGGTGCTGGGTTGAAAGTACTCTTTTTTGTTCATGTTTTTCGTTCTAACAATCTCCTTAGTTACCTTCATTTCCTCACTATCTTCTACATAATAATCTAACGATCTCACCCAAGTGACCTTGCCTACCCCGTATGCCAAAGAGAGCGCAAGTATCGACTATACTTCACCCTAGATTATCTCCAACCTAACTGTCACGATTGCGCTAACCGCCGGCTCAAGATCACAACCGGAAGAAAACGGCCCCCACGTGTGCGAGACGACAACCCCGGTGACTTACTGGCCTCATGTAGCAGCCCAGTTTACCTTTCCTCGCCCCTTGCACCGGGGTTGGCCGAATCGTATACTCGAGTATACATTTGCCTAGCGTAACTTTTTTCTTTGCCCGGTGTTGCAACATTGATTCCCTCGATCTCCCGGGCCATGATTTGTTCGGTGACCGGGCCACAATTCTCCAAAGGAACCCCCACCGAATATTTCCGCTGGTGTTGCGTTTGGATGATGGTAACAGGTGTGGGACGGACTGGAGGATAGTGGAATTCCTTTTCCTTTTCCAATGGTTTTCCTGGTGTCTTTGGGGAAGCTATCTCTAAGGGACAAGACTTACCTCACGTGACCCACATTAAAAGGGGTTTTTTTTTTTTAATACTCTGCGATGAACCAAGATCCGGGCTCCCGACCGAGGTGCGGGAAAAATGGGAAAGCGGGACTCATCCGGGGGTTTCTGCTTCGTGGTGAGGATCAATTTTCAGTTCCTGTCTGCCAGAATGTTTGGTTGGTCGATCAAGACGGCTGCGTTGGGTGAGGGGCGGGCAGCCGCAGGCCTGCCATCCGCAGGCCCAGTGAGACCGATGTTTAACGATTGGTCGGACAAACTTAGAGCATTTTGGAGGAACCAAGAAACGCAGAGCAGAAAAAAGGGAAGAAAAAAAGTTCTCGTGGAGCACCATGACACTACCATCATGAAGCGAGGCTGCTCAGGCCGGCCAGTGTGCGGATTTATTTATATTCCGACTATTACCCTCGTCTCACCTTTCGATTTCAAAATCACCAGGGGGAAGGAGGGGGAAAGAGAGCGCAACGAAAGTCCCAACCAAGAAAAAGTTGTGCTTTCTTTTATTTCTTCCTTCCTTTCTTGCACCTCGAGATCGTTGCCCTTTGATAGGCAAAGCAGGAGAAGAAAAATTGGGCTGACTGAAAAGGTGAAACTTTTATTTTCTATTGCTACACTTTTGCTTATCGGTTTGTTAATCCTGGTGCGGCTGAGTTTGACAATCCGACTGTCAATGATGGCCTTACTCAATTGGGGGCTACTCTAAGCATAGAACGAGCGCTCGTCTCCCGCAGGAAATCCCCGAAAACAAGGATTTACAAATATTTAGCCAAGAATCTGTGCGTTGATGAGCACCCGTATAAAACTACGACCCCTGTTTTCGGATTCCTCTTGCCTACTACGAGCGCCGGTACCGTGCCTTTTTAATTGAGCTCGAGCCGTCTTGTGGCCGTAGGTGGAATTGTACCGGGCTTAGCAGTTGGTTTGTGGTCAGGATTATCATGGTAGTACGGTACGGGAGTGACAGAGTGCCCCTTTGATGTTGGGTGCTCGAGGTACGTCATCAAGAGGATGTATCCTGACGCTTTTTTTCTTCGTCGAATACTGTACCTGTGAGGCGAAGAGAAAGAGAAGAGGGGAAGAGGGGAAGAGTATCGTGGGTAGTATTACGCCGATAAAGAACCGGCCGTGATTGGAAATGATTCCAAGACGCAACGTTGATGGCATCAATAATACAAGTGCCACTTGAACTTTCAAATTCTGCCAAGACACAGTTTTCCCACCAAAAATGGTGGTCTTGGCGCAATTTTCAGGAAATTTTTCTTTCTCTCCCGTACTACTCCTCAGGAAATTTTAATTCACTTCATATTTCAATAGAAGTTGAGTAGCCTAGATATTTTCTGAACATACTATGAAGTTATCTTATTTTTAATCCAGATATTGGTGGTGGGATAAGTGGGTGAAATTGGCTGTTTTTGGTGTAAAACCCCACGCGTGCACTCACTTTTTCGGTGGCACTTGCAATGTATTATATATAGTATAAGTAGGTTCTACGTTTGGAATGAAATTTTTTCTTTAACTTATCGAGAGAAGAAAAAAGGAATATCAGGCCGCAAAGGTGCGGGTCAGTAATTCTCGTGGCCTTTTTGCGTGTGTTTGGAAGGGAAGGTCAAACCCTCCTTCCCTCCCTCGTTCAGCCTGCTGGTAGGCTGTGTGATGCGATATGATCTGAAAAATGCGGGCATCTGGTTACAGTGCTGTATAGTGAGCAGTCACTCGTCCGCAACTGTTAGTAGGTGACAGAATCATTGCTTGCTTGCTTGCTTGCTCGAGTACTTTGTACTGCGCCCGTGTGACTCCTTTATATGCCTTGCTACATCCAGGCTGGCATTGGAAACTCCCGACCCTGGCAGGATAGGCAGTGAAGGTGGATACAACACCATCATAAGTTTACCGACTTGAATTTTTTCCAGTTTTTTCTTCCCATCTTTTCGGCGGCTGGAGTGGACCAGTCACAAGTACGTAGTCAATTTGTGCTTTGACTAATTGAGGGGGGGGCAGGACCTTATCGGGTAGATGACTATCGTTAAACCTCGTTTACCGAAGGTTAGCCAACCGGTGGTTTGCTGATAAAAAACCAGTTAGTAGTTTAACTCGAGGGGAAGGGCTCGCTCCCGCTGATCGCGCGTGTTCAGATTCAAGGTTAATTCGCTGTAAAGTGTCTTGGGAGTACTGTGGAGCGGAATCATATCGTATGGCGCAGAATAGGTTGATCAACTTGACCTTCGCCGCTGAATGGCTTGTCCCCCCTCCTTCGATCTTTCCTGCTGAGGCCGCATTACAATTACGAAGGCATACGGTGCTAGTAATCGATCAAGCAAAAAGGAAGGGGCAAAAAAGGAGGGGATTCCATGCTTGTGTTGGGTGGACGAGCATGGTGCCATTTGCCTGAGGATTGCCAGTCTTGCCATAGCCCGATTGTGCGTCCTTTTTTTTTTTTCATACTTGTCGCAGGAAGGAAGGGGAATTCTGGCTCCACAACAGCTAGCTATCCCCCCCCTCCCCCATCGCGAGCGCATTCCGGATGAGACGGATATTGGCATGCGATGCGGGCATGAGGGCGAATCAAGCACATGCTCGGGAATGAGTTTAGCATACGGTTGTCTTTGCTTTGCTTCGCTTGAGGGGAGGGAGACTTTTCGGAGTTGGCTGGCTGGGGGGACTCATAACTGTACTAGTAGTTGGATGGACGAACGGTGATAGTCGCCGGGGTATTTTGACTTGATAGAAAAGTATCTAATATCCTTTACCACTCCCCCCCTTCCTGCTATGAAGCAAACTAACGCAAAAAACTGGGAGGAGGAAGAGGGGAATCTCGCCTAGACCGCTGTGACACTCGTTAAAGATCGGAATCGATTGTGCTGTGTGGGATGGGAGCAGGTTGGAACCGCAAGTGAAACAATTCCTAAGCTGCAACCAGACTCGAAGAATAGAATGCCGGTAGTGTACGGTAGGGCTTCCCGCCAACCAAGCCCAGAAATTTCTATCCTCACCTTACCCCCGCTTCCTTGTCATCGCCCTTAGGCCTACGGGAATGGAAGAGTAACAGTCCGCATAGTCATTGTATGGAAGAGCCAGTTGATAGCCTTGTCTCGCACGCTCGTTCTTGGTGGGTGACTCGTAAATTTACTAAGGTGTTGTCGTCCCCTTAGATGGGGGCCGAGCCTCTTGGCTTTTTTCCCTGTGGTGGGGTAGGACTATATAAGCTGCAACACCAAACCCTCCTTCCTACACAAACACCCTCTTGCCCTCGTGTTTTCAGAAAAAAACACCCACACTTCTGAGTAGGGCTTCGGGCTTTACTTGTTTAACTGTTCACATTTAGAGTTACCCTCGTCTAGCATTTCTTTTCAGAATTCTTGCACTGGACATTTTTCGGTTCGGAAGAAAATACCTCGTTATCTTTAGACAAATCATGAGTGGTCAGCGTGGCGGTGGAGGGAGAGGCGGCGGTGGAGGTGGGTTTAGCGGCTTTGGAGGAGGAGGGAGAGGTGGTGGGTATGATCGTGGCCGGGGTGGCGGCGGTGGTGGTGGTGGTAGGGGGTATGATCGCGGTGGTGGGGCTCGTGGAGGGCCAAGGGGTGGAGGGAGGGGTGGAGGTGGGAGAGGTGGGTATTCTGGAGATACCATATTCTCAAGGTTTGTCTATCTGCTCTCAACACATTTATCTCTAACGTTTTGTCCAGTGGTAGTGGTGCGCCTGCGGCTGTTGATCAGAATATCACGGCGATGGAGAACAAACTCGTCGCTGTTAAAACGAGAATCAATGAACCACTTATGCCTCCCCGCCCCAATTTCGGGACGAAAGGGATTTCGACCTTGGTCCGAGCGAATTATTTTCCAGTGGCTCTACCCACACAGACGCTTTTCAAGTATGATGTCGCAATGACACCTGACCCTAAGATCAAAAGGATCAGGAAACGCGTCTTTCAACTCCTAGAGTTGACTTCTTTCAGCGCAACAAGGGATCTCATGGCGACCGACTATGCTAAAACGATTATCACTGCAAAGAAACTGGAGATTGCTGATGATAAGCTTCAGGTGGAGGTCCGTTATTACGACGCGGACCAAGAGGGGCCGCATGAAAAATCCAAGGTCTATGCTGTTACAATCACACTAGTCCAGCTGCTTGAACCAGATAGTCTGAAGCACTATGTTAACGGATTGGATCCGGATTTTGATTCGTCGCCAGCGATTCAGGCACTAAACATTATTCTGGCCAAGCCTCCTTCGCAGAACCCAGCTGTCATTCCTTTAGGAAAGTCCAAGTTCTTTGTTTCGGAGTCCAACCCCCACAATCAGCAACATCTACCTCGTGGATTGCTGGCTCTTCGCGGGTACTATTCTTCAATCCGCCCCTCAATGGGTCGGGTTCTTTGCAATGTCAATGTTTGCATGACAGCTTTCTACAAGTATGTTTAGTCTTCCATTAAGAGTTCTACCGAGGGTTTGTCGGAAGTCTTGAGTTAATCTGAAACCTTTGACAATAGAGAAGGAAGCCTTGCAGACTTGATGAAAGAATATGGAAGGCGCCCCGAACTTGGTAGCTTTCTGAAAGGTTTGCGCGTGAGCACAAAACATCTTACGGATCTTAGCGGTAAGCCGAAGGTCCAGTATAAGACTATCGTCAGCCTTTACGGGAGATCCGCCAAGGATGCCACATTTATTTCCGATGATGGCACAACTACAACAACTGTTGCTAATTACTTTAAGAAAAGTAAGCTCTTGCTGCTAATTGAATGCCTATCATTCTACTTCATTCCATTATGTCCTTCAGTGCTAACTGCTTTTAGAATATAACATCACTCTTCGATCCCCCGAGCTCCCATGTGTTAACGTCGGTACAAGAGAAAAGACAATTTTGTTGCCTCCTGAGTTGGCTACTGTGCTTCCTGGGCAGTCTTTCAAGGGAAAGCTTTTGGATGAACAGACACGCGAGATGATTACCTATGCTTGTCGTCGCCCTAGGCAAAATGCGGAATCTATTGTAGGAGAGGGTTTGTCCATTCTTGGGCTCAAACCTTCAAGCCAACTGCTAGTATGTATTGTCAACAATCTTTATAGTTTATACTGACTTTGTTTAGAATCCGTTTAATTTGTCTGTTTCGACCGAAATGGTTACAGTTCCAGCCAGGATTCTGCCTGCGCCGCCTGTGCAGTACGCAGGTGGCCCAAAGGTTACCAGCGATGCGTCGTGGAACCTTAGGGATGTTAGATTCCTTAAGAGCGGCTCAGCCAAAACATGGGCAGCAATCATTTTAAAGGATGGATCAAGCCCGGGGGTGCAGGAACCTCTGGCTTTGTGCAATGCCCTTCAAAGCATGTGCCGAAAGTGTGGTGTTGTCCTTCCGGCTTTGACTGCTCGTGATATCTCGGTTGTTCAAATAGCGATGGGTCAGGACTTGGCCACAAAGCTGGTGCCTTGTTTCGACACGTTGAAGAAGCGAGGTGTTCAGATCGCACTCGTCATTCTACCCAGTCAGGATAAAGCAAACTATGCTCTTATTAAAACATTAGGTGATGTGAGATTTGGTGTTGGTACTGTCTGTGCCCAATCTAGCAAGATTCAGAATCAAAAGGGCCAGGCACAATATTTCGCCAATCTTGCATTGAAGTTTAACCTGAAGCTTCATGGTAGGAACCATGGACTTGGAAAAACTGATATGGGCTTTTTGACGCAGAAAACGACAATGATTGTAGGCTCACAATTTTTTATCCTATTCTATTCAGGAATGTACTAAATAATTTAGGTTGGGTGTGACGTTACTCATCCTTCCCCAGGGAGCTTGAGGGGAACCCCCTCCATTGCTGGAGTTGTTGCCAGTATCGATGCTGAATTTGCTCAGTATCCGGCTTCCTTAAGGCTTCAAGAGTCTAAAAAAGAGGTTCGTTTCTTAACTAATACAATTAAATAATTGATTACTGATTCGATACTGTTTTGAACTAATAGATGATAACTGAGCTACGGGAGATGATGATTGAGCGTTTGTCACTCTGGAGGGATAAGAACAGCGGCAGACTACCCGAAGCGATTCTCGTATATCGCGATGGCGTCAGCGAAGGCCAGTTTAAAACTGTGCTCGACTTGGAGCTTCCGAAGATCCGTGAAGCCTGTGTTGTAATGAGGGCGGATTATAGGCCAAAGGTCACAATTATTATCGTGGGTAAGCGCCACCACACTCGCTTCTATCCAACAGACAGCGAGAAAGCCGACAGACTTGGGAACCCGGCGCCTGGCACAGTAGTTGACCGAGGCGTTACGGCCGTTTATGATTACGACTTTTACCTTCAGGCGCATGCGGGACTTCAGGGTACCACTCGGCCAGCCCACTACTATGTTATCCACGACAAGAATGGGTTTGATGCAGACTCACTACAAACTTTAGTATCTCTTCCCCTGTCTACATATATCTTTTAAGGCTTCTGAATCTTGACTAACATATATCTAGACTCATAATCTCTGTTATCTTTTTGGTCGTGCTACCAAGTCTGTAAGCATTTGTCCACCAGCATACTATGCTGACTTGGTCTGCGAACGCGGCCGCTGTTATATCTATGGCCTTCTCAATGCCAGTGATTCTGGCAGTGTCAAGAGCACCAATAGCGAGGATGAGGCTAAGGCGAATTATCAGAAGGCGGTGCAGATGTGGTCTGGAGGTCCGCATGCTGACGTTAGACAGACAATGTACTACCTTTGAGTTACTGGCCGAAAAAAAAAGTTTGGGGTGCTCGTGCGTAACAAACTCGTGTGTGACAACACCTCAAACTTTTTTTTTTTGGCAAGTATTGGTGGATATGTAAAGGTGTTTTCATGTTCCTTTCCATCGTTTTTCCATTTGGTATTCTTGGCTCGTGAGGTTTTTTTTTCCCACGTGAGAAACGGAATGCCTTCTCATATTTGTCTGACACGTCTTCCATCCTCTCAATTCTTTTCTCTGGGGATCTTTTACCTCTGGTACCTGACTCTCTGTTAGTATGTTTTTGTTTCCCTCATTCTGTTTTTGTTTTTCTCTTTTTTCTCGCTCCTTCGTTTACCGGAATACCTTATTTGTATCTTTTAGTGATTGGGAAAAAAAATTGTTTGCGATTGAAGTGATTGGGAAACAAACAGTAGTAGAGGTAAATAGTTTGTTAGGTTTTGTACATAACACTATTACTTGGAGTTTCCGCCGATCTCTGCTTCCAAGAATACAGCCGGCGGCATAGGCAGTACGGCTAATCTCTTGGGATCTAGATTTTACCGTACTTGCACCTGCACGATGGTGCTTGATACGGTACATATCAGTTAATTATACTCACTCACTCCAGATCTGATTTTTCCTTTTAATATCGTTCGTACGACAGGAATCCCCTCTCTCAGTTTTATAATACTTTATTTGTGTGTTATCTGAGAAGGAAAGGTTCTCAAGTTCTTCACCAGGCTTCAGGAATCACAGGAATGTGAATTTTATTTTGTCTCTTATCTTACCTGACTTATACTATATCTCCTTCCTCTCCGCAGTTAACAATTTGCGATCTTTCTCTGGTATAGTAATATAGGCTGTGCTGTACGCTTAGAAACTGTGAGATTCGGCGTCCAAGGAAGGGATATAACAATCATGACTGTGAAAGCGCAACAACCATTAACCGTAAACGACACAAGGAAGGAGGAGGACAAAGCGGGTATTCACCGTCAATATATGTGTGAGATTCACCCCTCCCGCTTCCCCCTCCCTCACCCTCTCCTCCTATTCATCTATCCGTGTACTGTACTCGAGTACAGTACTGATATCATACCAAAATATTGTAAATTCATTCACCCGTATATCAAACTATCAAACAAAACAAAGGAAAGGAAAGAAAGAAAGAAAGAGAACAAACAAAGTAAACAAAGAAATCCAGAAATTAGAAATAATTTGTGACAACCTACTTGTTTTTATTTATTTCGTCTTTATTGTGTTCGAAAGCTAAAATCTCTCGTTTCTTGGCGCAAGCGTGTAAGAGGAATAATTTGTGCTCCAGTCTACAGTAGTAGTAGTACCAGTATTATATTATTATTATGTACAAGTACAAGTAGTATCATAATATCATGGCTACCGGAGATTAGGCATTTTTCGGGTTGAACAAATAAAATCCAAAATTAATAAAGTGCTAAAATTTAATAACTCCATTATAATAGTAATATCATACCAACATTTTATACCCGGTATTAAATGCCCTTTCCCCTGATTATTCCTCTTCTTCTACCCGTATGGTACGGTACCCCGGCCGCCGCCACCGCCGCCCATCTCGGGGGGGGGGGGGAATAAAAAAAAACCAAAGTTTCTTCAGGTTTATTAACCAACTCTTCAAAGAGACATTATGTCATACTTGTGAAGTGGGAAAAAACTGACATTCATGACAGACCAGTCCATCCAATTCGGGAAAGAGCATACTTATACTCAACCCCCCCCCTCCGCCTCCCCATCACGTAGCCAAGTACTTTGTACCAACCATGAACTTCCCCACACCAAACAAAGTGCGATCACTATTCAATAAAAGCATTAGACAGGGTGAGTCGCTCGCCCAGCGAGGCAGCAACCCTCAGCAAGGCTTGGCGAATATTTTGAGTGTAGTTTTATCATAGCTGATTCGTACGGAAATCCGGTGTCAAGCAATGCCAAGCCTCCCTGAGCGCTCACCCGGTTCTAGTTGTTTATACTATAACCTCAAATCTCCCAGAGAAGGAAGCTAACAACCCCACCCCTTTTCCACAGTAGGAAATTTCCAACTACGATCCTACAGTATAACTTATGCATAACATAACATAGCACATGATTCCGGTGAACCCAAAACCAAATCTCAGCTCTAAGAGTCACCACCGGTAAAGGTATTCCCATAATAGCCCAGAAGGCAGGGCAATCCAAGCCTCGGAGAGAGAAAGGAAGGGAGGAAGGAAGGAAGGAAGATGTAGAGGTGGAAGTGGGAGTGGGAGTGGGAAGAAAATTAATAATTCTGAAACGGCGGTAATTTTCCAAAGGGGTAGTAGGGGGAAAAAGAAAAAAAAGTTTGTTCTTGTGTTGTGCTATGCCTTATGATACTCGTACAAGGTAAATTTATTTATTCGGGGTCTTAATAACCCCGCTCCGTGCTAGCTATGATAATGCTTGACTTGTGATCTTACCTGTCTCATCCTGTACTCGAGTATAATAGTCCCGGATCTTGATTGTTTGAATATTACTTAATTTGATGCCTTGCTGTTCTTGTGTGGTTATGGTTCTCTCTGGCTATATGAATTATTTTTTATTTTTATATATATATATATTTTTTGCTACTAGTACCACGGATGTGATGGGTGGTTCTGGATCTCTCTTGATGTATCCGTCTGAGGAGAGATAGATGGATTCTGACTGGATTCTGGCTGGCTGGGAGTGTGGAGTGCGTGTGTATACCAATACCACACACTGCATGTAGGCCCATTTTCTCTTCTCTTTCGGTTCTTCTTGTTCTCCGGGGTTTATTACTGAGTCATGTGATGATAGCTGAAGCATTAGCTATCATATCGCCGGTATATTGTCTCGTATTGCACTGGAGGCGATACTAAGGCATGAGAGGGCGGGGGATCTCGTGAATGGTTTGGGATGCCATCTCCCGTTATGCGACACGGCGCGGCTGGGAGGTAAATATGGTTTTGGATTTTTGTTATTATTCTCACACAGACGTGTATGGTTTTTATTGATTAAAATAACATGTATTGTACAGTGCAAATAGAAGAACCTAATTTGCCATGGAACTACGATGGTGCCCTCCCGCTCGCGCCTGAGAAAAACACATTGGAGATTGACAAAGCGCAGTGCACGCCTGATGGGCAGGAAATGAAGGATAGATAGGTTAGGTGGGTGGTAAATGGATGAGGGCGTTGCCCCCTAAAGAGGAGCCGGATCGTTGGATTGCTGAAAAGAATAAAAAAAGGCATGAGCAAATGACGGCGAAGGAGTGTTTCCTTCCTTCTGCTTTTCTTCTCTTCTATCGTTGTATTATTTCCCTAGTCTGTTCTCATGTCTGGTGTATATCTCCCTCGCGACCTCCCCCGCCGGCAATTCCGCGGTGTACACCCCGCCCCCACTAACCCGATTATGGTCCATAAGTTCGAGCGGGGCACTACTAGTACCCTCTTCTAGGTTCCCGGCGTCGGTTAGTGGGAGTTTCATAGGGTTTGGAGGAAGCTGCGGCCCCTTTTTCTTTTGACGGTGCCGACGGAGCATCATCGCGCCCAGGAGGCCAAGTGCAACAGCCGCTACACCTGCTACTGCACCCCCGGCTATCGCCCCAACGTTGGTTTTAGATGAGTTTGAGCTGGTGCCTGATCCGCCAGTTGAGCTTGTGCCGTTGTTGCTTCTGGTGCCTCCACCGGTGCCGGTGTTCCCGGCTGTGGTGGTCTTTAGTGTCATTATGGTTTCAAGGTCTGGATCGCTCCAACCCTTGACTGGTGCTTTCTTGGTTGAGCCTCCGTTTTTGCTACCAGACGATTAGTGCTCATTCTTGGTGCACTCATTGCCACGTTTTAGGGGGCTAGATAACTTACTCGCCACCAATAAGCCCAATAACGTTCTGGGGGATTTCGTAGGTTCCCTCATTCGGCGTAAACTCGTCTGTCCATGTTAATGTGTTGACATCGAACAGGAATGCAGCATCTGCCTTCTTGTCGCAGGAGGGGACGTTGTAGTAACTCGGGACGTTCCTCCCGCCATAGTAGAAGATGTAATGCTCCCCGATAGCCTGACAGCTTGGTGCAATCCTCCCCTTCGGGTCCGCAGCCGTGTTCTTTGACTTAAACGGCAGCTGGGTCCACTCAAAGCTTGGAATTGAAAGAACCCAGATGGATGTGGTGGTTGGACCTCCCCTAGCGTCTGCTGAACTGCCAGCTTCAAGCCCCCCCATAATGTAGATTTGATAGCTAGAACCATCCGAGGCTGATTTGACAGCAGTGCAGAATGTGAATCGAGGACTCGGCACCGTAGCGTCAGGTGCTAAATGTTGGGTATACCATTTCGATTTACTTGTGCTATAGATGTTAATCTCGGAAAATGGTCTCTACCGTATTCCATCAGCATTCTGCGTGAACTTCAATAAACGGAGCGACGCACCAAGCGGGTAGCCCAATCAGACCTTCCACCAAGCTGAATTAAGACCTCATCTGTAGCTGTTGTAATATGCACCATGCCTCCCTCAGCTATTCCTCCCAATGGCGTGGTCTCGTTTGTCCACGTATTAGTAGCCTGATCATAGGTGATTAGGCCGTTATGCTCCTCAAGTGCTGTCACCTTGAGCGATGTTGCATTTTCTGCAGCAAACAAACCACCGAAAAGAAAACCCTGCTTCAATGGTGGAACCCATACTGTCATTCCACTAGTTATCCTCATTTGAGGGTTTGTCTGGAACCAATTCTTTAGTGTTATATTCGTATTTGTCCATTGTTGACTTGCGATCTCATATTGCCATTTCTTGCTCTCGATGGGAGCGTCCCGAGTTCCATAAAGCGTGCTGTTATATGGCCACCACTTTCCAAAAGTAAGGTCGAAACCGGATTCCGTAGGGAAGAACGCAGCATCTTGTACACCAGGTACTGTGCCTGGGACTTCTTCTGTTCGAACATAATTGGCACTGTCAAGAGAAGTTTGGAAGCTTTTCGATACATTCAACGACCGAAGTACCGTATCTAAACGTATTGGCGAATCGTTAATTTAGAGAAAGGGAGAACATTGTACTAGTACATTCAAAAGGGGCACGAACTGGGGCCATTGTAATTCGTGTACGGCGAAGGATACAACATCCATCCTCCAGCAATATAAAGCATATCATCTTTCTGGGCCACTATATACTTCGACCTTTGGTCAGTAAACAAGCGAAAGAAACCATTCCGACAAGTTGGAGGGAGTCCTACTCATATGCGCACTTAAGGAACAAAAATCATCGGTAGGATTGGGACCATCGCTGCGCACTACCGATGTAAAGGATAGTAATGCCCCAAGGAGCCAAACACTACATCTAAAGAGTGGCATATTTCCTCGGCCGTGACAGAAGGGCTTCAGAAAAGGATTAAACGATAAACGACGGTGGGTTTAAGAAAGAAGGGGGGACATGGCGGGAAATAAACAAGGCAGATTTTCGCCTAGAAAGATTGGGGCTAGAGTGGTATATTATGATTTGAGAAGCGCTTCCAAGGTATCACAAACTATAACCTGCTCCACTTAGTACTTGTACTCTTAAATTCGCGACCAGTATGCTAATCCTCTTTTGGAATCATTCGAGTGCTGTGATTCGTTGGCGATTCAAGGTTGCCATGATGCTGAGTCACTTTGGCGTTGAAATGCCCGAAGTCATAACTTTAAGCAGCTAGCTGCTATCTGATCTGAGCCCGACCCGGTCCTAGTCGCGAATTTTGCTGTTTCAGACACTCCAAGGGATACCAAAGAGAATGCAACCATCATTTGCAACTAGTCATCACACCCGACTATCAGTGGCAGGGGCAATACGGGCTCTCAGCCAGAGGGAACGGCTAGACGCGAGTCGTTACAATCCAAAGCATTTGAAGGTATAGCCCAATCAGGATCATTGGGGCGTAAAATAGGGAGGATGCGTGCTATTTTCGAAGTTGCCTCGGGGTAATAGCATTTAGGAGTGTATCAGGATATGCAAGCCGTAGAGCGTGTTACCGGTACTTTCTCCCGAAAGTACTGCATCTTGGCTAGACGCCGCAGCACCCAGAGAAAATCTGGAGTAAGCAGAAGGTGTTTTTTATAGATTGTGCCCTCCAATGCGGCGCTTTGGCCGCACCGAACCCTGGCCACGGCCAAGTGATTCGACAGAGGGGGGACTTTTGGCATACGGTAACCATTGTCGATAGCTGTAGGTGAAGTTACTAATAGGCACTCGAACTGGGCCCCAATACCGGATGAGTACCTTTTCATTGACCCGAGAGGAGTGGAAGTAGTTAGAAGTAGGCTACCTTGAAATAAGGCTATCTCAATATCACTGCTTTCTCAAGTCGTCCAACTTTCTCAATTTTTCTCCCTCTCGACGCCACAGTAAAGTTCAGATCGGTTCTCTTGTATGGTATCTGGAATAAAGTATCTCAAAATGAGATAGGATTTGTTTTTCGCTGGTTGGATGGTTGTGTCATAATAGCCATATTTTCACATCCTGCACTCGAGCACTTATCGTTAGATACGGGTAACCGAGAGGCAAGTTCATAGCTGAAAAAAAAAAAGGGGTGGGTTACGGGAAATTGCGCTGAAGAAGAAAAAAGAAAAGAGGTCCCTGAGAGGTTCTTGCACTGACCCCTCTGAAATCGATGACGGCGTATTTGGCTAGTAGAACCGCCGGATTTAACGGATTCTACCCGCAATGAGAAAAGAACCTTAGCCACCGAGTTTTCTGCCTTAGGGTTCTCGTTCTTAGGGTTCTCGTTCCAGTTCCCTGGAATGTGCTGTATTGTGGAGCCACTTTGCCAAATCCAAAGCCATCATCCAAGCACCCTGAGGCTGCCCAAGACATGAGTTACGATCACCGCACTACCCGCGCCGGACGTATCATAGACCGTGAAGAAGCTTGGACTATGCACCGAATCTCGAGTACTGTGCAGACAAGTATTATTCCTGAGAGGCTAGCAATATTTGACCGCCGACTCGTTGAAGCCAGGACAAGTTCTCAAGAGCTTGTAGACTAGCGGCTGTCGTGCCGCGGTCCTGGCCGGGTATCGTACGGTCCACCACGGGTGTCGGTGTCAGCCCAAAAATCTATTTCGTGATCCGTCGCCTGCATAAAGTGAGATCTGAAATAGCGGGGTGTACTCGGGTACTAGGGTTGGTCCGTGAAAACTGTTGTATTGGTCAAGTTGCCCAAAATACCCCTCCTGGCGAATAAAAATCGCAAACCGTTCACAGAATTTCTCTTTCACAAGTTATGGGCTTGGCTGCATACAAACCAGAGCTAGTTATTGGAAGTGTTCACGGACTAACCCTGGTACCCAAGTACCTGTCCTCGAGCACGGGTATGTGAGCGTCCATACAAACTTGCGACCCCTGCTTTCGGATGCTTCTTGCCTGCGATAAGCGTGACATCCCCTCTTCTGAAGTTAGAAAGGGTGTTGAATAAGGTAGCACATCGGGTAACGTACTCATGCAATATGAACCTGTTTTGACGGCAGGTGAAGCTGGGTAGCGATCGATATTGCACAGCCTTAGAGTTTGAAAAATAGCCCTGGTGTGGCAAGTACCTTAGTGGTATCAGTTTGGGGAAGAGGTACAGTCGCCACCGTAGCCATGGCGAAACTGGGCGGGTGACGAACTGGGGTGGGGGTTACTGAGGCGGGGTTGCAAAAAATTACTTATCATATCGTACCGGTACTGCTCCCTGTCCGTCACCCATCCAGTTTCGCTGTCAATGGTGATCGGATTCTTGGCAGAGATTTCCCGAGATTGTGCTCCTGGGAAGGGTGTTTATATACCTGTATCGAGCTCTTAGCACCGGCCACGCGACGCTGCGCCAGCAATGGCGATGCCAGTACGAGTAAGGTCCACTTCTATCCTAGTACCGGTAGAACACATTAATCTTCAACTCAAAGGCGCGAGTGTCCAGTTTAGAACCCCCTGAAAACTGTCAGTGCTGCATGGATGGATTCGGGGGCTGCTGGTATGGTATCGTAGATTAACCTATCAAACATTTCCCACGTTCGCGAAGCGCACACACCTATCCTAGTCCAGTCCTTACATGTAAACTCGAACCTTTGGATAGCCCTAACGGATAAGGGCATTCAGTCCGGCTAGTTGGTTATATCATAGCAATTGTTGCCTGGATACCTCGTTTCAAGCTCGAGGGACTGAACCCTCTCTTGATGATGGTATCCTCGGATGACTGGGGGAGAGGGCTTTGGTTCCATCAAATTTCTAGGCCCTATATACGGCTCTGTTGGAGCGCAAACAGCTGAATTCAAGTCGAGCGTGAACTTTAGGCATGGAAGCTACGGCGTTATAATGAGTGAACTCACGCTTCGCCGTTTTCACAGTGTTGGTGGATTTTGGGCTGCACCAAAACTGCCAAAACCACGCACCAGCAAAAAAGAAAAAAGGGCCGTTTGCAAGTAGGCAAGTGCCGGTCGTCGTTGAACTTGTAGGGAATTTGGTGCGCTGTGGTTATGGTCTAAAATCAGATGTCCGACCCTTAAATTGCACTTGCTTAAAATTATGCTGCACTAAAGACCCCCTAATTTGCGTGTGATGTTTCTTACTTATGTGACTTATAGCTAAAATAGATGGGGGATATAAGTTCACACAAGGAAGAACAGGGGCATTTGAGTCTGGATTTAGTACCAGTATGAGCCCTCAGATACACAAATAATTTGGCATAAGTTTTTGATCTCGGTGTTCCGATTCATATGCCGGGAACTTGTAGAGGGTGAAAAAGGTAAGGTCGAATTAGAGTTGCGGAGCTATTGTAACCTTTGACTATTAATCATTTTTAACCCAAGATTTAAACATCCGTGATTACTCAGTGTCAGTCCCCTGCTGTGCTCAGTCAAATTCTGAAGAACCGAGTCCAAGTCATTGCTGGGCCACTGGTCGTGCTCAGAGTCTGGCCCTCGGGCTACAAGGGACAACTTTGTGATTTTCTTTGCAATGTAGAGATAAGACATTCAACAGGGCTAAAGGGGGCTCTTATCGAGACCCATACTCATACCTTCAGCAAGGGATGAGGCCTTCTAAATACATACAAGTACATACCGGTAGCTCGCTGTCTATGCACCTGAAGGCACATGAAAACTTAGTTGAAGGTTGAAAACTCGCCGGCAAGAGCCACCTTCCCTACTTACGTAATTGGTCCGTCCAACACATTAGGACACTGCAAGTATTCTGATCTGCAAAATCTCGATATCAGAAATTGAAATTCCAAATCATGCCCTGATCTTACATTTCGATCTCAAGTCGGCCCGCCAAACACCATCTAGGCTTTTGCTCGCTGTGGCTGTGGTCATGAGTCTTCAATCACCTGGGTGGGCTTTGGGCTTGTTGATTTGGTATTATTCTGTTCACTGTTGCATTCAATTTTAGGACCTGTTTGGCATATAATGAGACTGGCATTTTTCGGACTTTTATAACATTTATGTTGCAAAAGGAATATTGCAACATTCCACTTTCTTGATTATAGCTCAACTTACAGGCCTCCTATTGGGTTTTCCTTTTGATTACAATTTTTAGAATAGCAGATAATATCTGGATATGGATCTCTTTATACCTATTAGTCAAAGTGGGTTGAGTTTTGGTGAAATATGAGTTGTTAGGAAAAATGATATTTTTTTTATATATGACGGCGTGCTGAATAGGGCCTTATACTCGGAGATTTTTTTAATATTCGGACAGCTTGGCGCCAAGACTCATACAAATCAGTGCCAAGATTCCGGATACATTTTTTTTATATTTTTTTTATATTTTTTTTATCATAACTTTCAGTATTTATTAGCTAACTACCAGCTATCTAATACACTATAGGGCTTTTTGTAGCTTTTAGTCTGTTTGCCCTTATCCAACTTCCTGCCCCCTTTCTCATTTCTCGTCTACCCATTCACTCCCTTCCAGCTTTGCCGGATCTATCCCCAACGCCGCTAACGCCTCTTCTTTTGTCGCCCAAGTCCCTCGCTTCTTCCCCCAAGGTGTAACAGTTGCAATGGCTGCTACCCCCGGGGGAAATAGTGGACTCACAGGCTTATTAGGAAACCATGTACTCTCATCATTCTCTTTACCCACCTTGCTCGTGAAGGTCACCCCGTCCATACATCAGCAAAATGTAGTAAAAACCAGTCCTGGTCCACCAAGGGGAGTTATGGTCCCCCTGGTTGTTACAATCCTCTCTTCCCGGGTGATACTTGCAGCAGGTAACCGATAGTTTCCTAACGATTACTTCCCTTGCTTTTCAATAGCGGTTGCGATAGCTAAGTCCTTTGACTCCTATCTAGCAACGTTGATCGCTAGGCTCATATAAGACCGTCGGGTCTTGGTTCGTGGAAGTATGATAAAGATCTTTTGATTGAAAGTATAGTGTATGAAAGTACTTAGATGGTTGCGTGAAGAACCCAAATCTCCTGCCCCGAGGGTGCCCTTATATAGGGGTTCTTCCCTCAACCCTAACCCTGCGTGACTCATACCCTCGCGTCACGCGACTCCTGACTCATAGGGAGTCATAGTGTGAAATCCATCAGCTGACTCGTCCGCGTCAGCTGCACCCTATCTCGCAACCAATCAAAACTCATAAAACAAGTCATGTGCCCTAACGGGGTCACATGCGCGAAACCCATGACTCATAACTATGAGTCATGTGCGAAATACATAAACCACATGACCACAATCGTGCGTCATGTCAAGTATCAACCAATAACAATAAACCAATGACACGCTATTGCGTCGTTATGTGAAAACCTATGAGTCAACTGATCTCATAGTGTGAAAGATAACAAACCGATGACTAATAACTATTAGTCATGTGAGAGTCTGCCTTGCTTAGTCACCGTT
>Ga0307507_10005207_pt1 | contig 21704 bp, 19 predicted proteins | sample 7_EM_MG_FD_207223 | JGI IMG/M metagenome (GOLD analysis project Ga0307507, IMG submission 207223) | Populus trichocarpa ectomycorrhiza microbial communities from riparian zone in the Pacific Northwest, United States - 7_EM | ecosystem: Host-associated > Plants > Roots > Unclassified | place... | reverse complement strand
GCTTTCCAAACTAAACCTATCTTGGGCTAATGACTCGGTCTCTCAGAATCCTCAGATGGCGAATCGTAAAAGAATTTACGGTACTCGAGTACCGGTACTCGAGCACGAATAGATAATTTGTGTTGTGATCGCAAAATCTATCCCTGTCTTGTCGAGTCACCATGACACCTTGTCGCCAACGACAGTCGTCATGGACCTATGGATACTTGCCCCAACCAAGAAGTTTAGGGTCTGCGCGATACCGTAAGCATAGACTTTTGCCCAATATTCTGCGAATCCCTGTTTTGGAATGCCGGTACTTTTGCATTAGACACGTGTTGCAATCGCTGGGGGGTCAAAGGAAAGTCTGGCCGTGATGCGCGAGCTTCTTTAAGTCGAAGACAAGGGTGTCATAAGTATGAATGCCCTTCAACAGGTAGCCAAGCCTGATTTTGTGTTGGTGTATGCCTAGTACGAGTGCCGGAACACGTGCTCGTACAAGTAATTTTCTGACGTGTGAACACAGCTGCTGTTGCATACGAAGGCACAGCGCCTAAGTTTTGAATATTTTACTGGCAGGGGATGTTCGACTAACAGGGGTGAGGAGGTGAATTGGGTAACCACTATACCCAATTCGCTGTCCTTATACCCAATTTGCTGCCTTGGCCCCTGCTAGCGTAACACCCCCTGCTAGTAAAATATTCAAAACTTAGGCGCTGTACCTTCGTACAGGCAACAAATCTGCCGGAGCCCTAATAATTTTAATATATTTTATCCTAGCTATACCGGAACCTTAGGATTTTAGTGCTATGCGACAGTGGCAGTAAGAAAATTAAGGGTGCGGCCAGGTCAGCGCGGATATGACTTTTCCGGGTGGCCGTTCGCGGCTCCCTCTGGGTTAGGTCGTGCCTTCCTCGCCGCACCAGCGACAGTCACCGACATAAAGGGGGGCGGATATTTTGGTCTCAAGTGCTGAAGCTAAGAGTGCCTTGACTGCACTGCATGCCCCACATAAGAGCGGCGCTCTGCGACGAACTGCAAACATCTTAAGAAGCTAGGAAGCTGCCTCCATTTTCCTCTTTGCCACTCCGTCAGGATGGCTAATGACGGCAGGAGCTCTACCACCCCACCAATGCCCCCCCAAACCTCCGGATCGGCGCTAGGATTCATTGGTCAATCATCACAGCCTTCGCAATTGCCTCCTGTGTTCTCTCAGGAATCGGCGGACCGCTTTGAGGGTTGGAAAATCATTGTTAAACGAGTCTCTTACGATGAGCAAGATTTGCTACACCCAAGCCTCAACCTCGCGAACGAAGGGCTGAGAGCTAGAGGAGAGGACGATGTCGTGATTTTTGACTATTCCTTAGACCCAGATTACATTAGCCATGCGGACAGAAATCCTCGAGCTGGGGAGGATGGTCCTTCCTCGGGACACTTGAGTGCGGACGATGACATATTCTTTCGAGTGCCCAAGAAGGAGTTCTTAGGGTCCAAACAATTCGACCAAATAATTAACCCTACCAAAGAACCTCAGCTAATACTCTCACGCAGGCTACGGCTGAATATCATGTGAGTTTATTTCCTAAAGATCTACTTTCTCATTACCTGTCCGGGCTATAGACAGTGCCGTGCTGTATACGATTAGCTGGCTTCTATGAGAGTCGAGTTATCTTTTGATGCTAATATTCAAGCGTTTTTTCCAAGAGACTTTCCTCAATGTTATGATACATACGTAAGTTGCCGTACGGCCCGGTAGTAATTTTATCATTTAAAGCAATGGCTTACTAGAGATAGGATGATAGTCTATTAAATGCGATGGCGGAAAAACTCGGCCTTCAGAAGGGAGGTGAAACTGCTTTCATGGACACATATTTACAAAGAGTTCGAGAACTGCCCGGCCATGAACGTTTTAGAACTGGCATTTCGCTCCGGACATCTTTCAAGGAACCATCGGATTTGCCCAAGTCAGGTTCATCGCAGTTGGCCAGGCCAGGTTCATCGGAAGATGGATTCATCCTTTTCGTATCATTTCCATATTTCGGCGGATCCAGCGAGGGGATTACGCTAGGTCCGGAGAGCGAGAGCGTTAGGCTCTTAGAGTTCAGGCACCTGGGTGTTGATGTTCCTAACCGCAGAGCCGGAGTGAGTGAGGAGAGAGATGATATAGGGGAGATATTAGTGCATCAGGCACGATACATGTTATTTGATAACAGTAACCTATACGCTCATGCCTACTCTTAACCTAAGCACCTTTACTAAGTGATTGCCCAAGATATAATGGCGACATTCAGGTCTAAGGAAGACAGTGCCAAAGATCAAGTTCCACTTCACCGCTTTCAGGAGCGTGTCGGTACCTTTCGCGCAGTGATTCACATGATTGCCAATCGTACGGAATTGGAATTATGGACATTGAGAAAGCTTCAAGTCTCCTTGTGCAAACTAGTTAGTCTATTCTCTCCTTTGGTCGAATGAATCTAGTATTAATTTTTGGGGACGATCAGGAGGAGGATATCGACCAAATGATATCGGATGCAGAAACTAACGAGGATGTTCAAGGTATGAAGACGAAGCAGAACAGAGTCCGAGACCTCCTCACTTCCCTTAACAAGCTTTCGGCACGTTTGTTCGCTGTTATCAGCGTGGCTGAACGACAAATTTCCGTTCTCCAGGACCTACACAGCATATTTTTACCCAGCTACAAAGCAAAAACTAAAGATTACAAGAAGGGATACCCACTCCGGCGGAATCCCTTCCACAAGGATGTTGCCCCAACCCTCCCGGAAAACTCCGAGCAGATGTGGCCGAACACCTTGGACACAATTGACGAAGTGGTTCGAGAGAGGAAATCTTTTATTCAGAAAGTCAAAGAGTTAGTAGAAAATATGGCTATCAGGACAAACATTGTATAATTCTCATATCTGAACTCATAGCAAGAATGCTAATGATTCAATAGCTTTCCGCGTTCTTGAAGTCCGATCGAGCTAGTGCAGCCCCCACTAAGCAAATGGCTCAAGAAACAGCAGGCTCGCTAAAGCACACCGAGAACGCTATCAGGGAAACAACAAACGTGATAGCGCGCACCCAGGCCGAACTTGTGAGGCAAGGGCAGACGTTAACTAGTTTCACTATCGTAACTACAGCGTTTCTTCCTCTCGGCTTTTGTGCTTCGGTATTTTACCTCCCGTCTGTAATATGGGTATTTTCTGACATGGACCCTATCAGTATTTTGGCATGAACAACATAAAGGAATTCGACGGTACTCCCAACTTGAGATCCCTAGACAATTTCTGGCTGGTGACGGTCCTCATGCTTGCCGGGGTACTCGTACTAACCACAGCGGTCGTCCTCCGGAAGCGCAAATCGACAGCAGAACTCAGGTCCGAACGCTGGAAGAAATTGCCTGGTTCAAAAACGGGCGAGAAGGCAGATAGCAAGGATATGGCTTGACATACGCTTAGTTTGTAGGCATCACTGAGAAGTTCATGATCGAAGGAGACCGAGACTGGGGGAAGGAGAGATGCATTTCCCAAGGCGTATTTTATGATACCTTAATTTCTAATACTATTAGGTGAGATGGGAGATAACTTAGAAGGTTGGGCGGAGATATGTATGTTACCGAGATATGTATGTTATCAAGAATGTTAGCGAGGACGGACTTTTGTACCGCAACGTGATTAGAAGAATGCTGATACTAGCCACTGTGATAGCCTTGCACCCCGATGATAAGGCAAAATTTATGCTACCTATTACTCCAGTAAAAACAAGTCCGTTTTCTCAATCAGCACGTGGCCCACGGGACTGCTACTGGTGATCACATCGTATTTACGCGCATGCTTGCTGGAACGTCTATGCCAGAGGTGCCCTTCATATATGGCATCACAGATACCTTAGGTCACTAAGTGAGATAGCGTCAACACGGAAAGTTGGTGCCTAGTTCTGTAGGGCGTAGTGGGTAGTATCCCTGAGCTCTTCATCAATCACCTCAAGCTGCCACACTAGTTTGCGCTATCATTCACTGCGAGGACAGGTACAGTACCCACTTGAAAATCCTGGCTATCCAGTATTGCTTGGGCACAAATTAAAGATCCGGATGGCACGACAAACAAAATGCATGGTTGGAACCTACTGTAGATACCGATGTCACTCCGTCCGGATCTTTAATTTGTGCCCAAGTAGGTCATGGTTTGATATAAAAAACTAAGCGAAGCACTACACATTGCAGGAAGCTAACAGCTGCGTAAAACAACCGCAAGTTAAGAGATCTCAGAGAACTCATCAGCTAAAATGAGAAATCATTTAGTTTCTCAGGCCCAATTTGCATGTACCAATTGAGAGATATCGCGATGTTTCCTAAACATGGAGTGTATTTCGAGATGGGATAAAGGTTAAATGCCGATAGGCTTGGTTAGTCATTAGTTATATTTATTGCACCACTCGGGATTCCTATAATAAGTCAAGGTCTTTCAGCCGCCCTTTGTATTATCTAGAGGGAACGAGAGAGGGGACACAAAGAAAAAAGTGAAAACTAGGAACGCACATATATTTTTCTTTCTCCCCTTCACAATTTTCTGGGCCTCTTTTACTACTACTCTGATGCTACAGTTACATTTCGACATCCGGCTGTGTGAGCGACCTTTTCCCACTTTCGGTTGTATTTTCTCTTTTTTCGACCTGTCTGATTTCCCTTCGACGCCTCCCTTCACCTTCGAAAAGTGATTGTTCTCATCCTGCTCGGGCTACCGGTATTGTACCGTAAAAACTTGAATAATTGGACGGTAATTTATGCTATATCATTGGGTTTTCCTCTCTCAGTATGGTCAAGAAAACTTTTTCTTCTGTCGCGGAAGGGGAAAGGGGTTGTTTTCGCTGTGTTTTTTGTTTTTTGCTCCCTTCTAGAGAAGGGAATCTAGGACCACTTGTACAAGTACTCGAGTATGATACATGTACTCGAGTACATAGCACACCGTTTCGTATTTCGGATGAGCTGATTGGATCAGGGGCTCGCCAACAAGGCGGCAAGAGAATGATGACCTGGCTTTACTTCAGCCTCGCGAAGTCTGGCAATTGACCCCACCGTGCTCAACAACTCATCCTCTCAATCCTCTGCTTCGAATCTAGGACTTCCCAAATAACAACAAAAAAAAGGGAAATGTCACAATCTGGTGCCGGGATAAGTAGCAACTCCTTCAGTAACACCGGTTCCTTTAATAGCAACTCATTCAACAATGTGTATAACATAAATAATTCTGGTAGTGCCGACGAGAGGGCTGAGATTCTCGCATGGTTATCTTCACTAGAACCACGGATACGGCACGATGATATTAGAGTCCACCGAGTCGAAGATGTGGGAGATTGGCTCTTACGAACAGAGGAATATCGGAATTGGTTCGATGGCATTCGTAGTATGGAATGCGACAATCCGACCTTGTTTTGCTGTGGGGGTCCGGGGGTCGGCAAAACCTACATTAGGTAAGGATCTATATCCTCCATGAAGCAGAAGTATAGCTAAGTTGTGATTCTAGCTCCTTGGTAACAGATACATTAGGCGATTGGGCGAGGGGACGAAATGCTGCAGTTGCGTGCTTCTACTTCGACTTTGCTGCCCAGAATGAGCAATCCCCAACGAGCATCCTGGGTTCCCTCCTAAAACAGGTTGTTTGTGGACTAGAGGAGATTCCGGCAAAGATCGCGCGGGCTTTTCGAGACCAGAAAAATGTCATTGGGCGCCGGAAACTAGGGCTAGACGAGATTATAGAGATGTTACAAGATATCACCTCCTCACGGCACACCCTCATATGTATTGACGCTCTCGACGAATGCATGGCGGAGTACCGGGCAAGGTTGCTTGATTCACTAAAACAAATTTTACACAAGTCCCCAAGCACTCGGATATTTCTTGCCGGAAGGTTGCATATCCGCGACGAGGTGGAGGAACGTCTGACTGGGATGGTAGCCGTTGTATCCGTGACACCTGTAAAGGGTGATATCATTCGATTCCTGCGAGCGAAACTCAAAGAAGATATAACGCCCGATGCGATGGATAAGAACTTGGAGGAGGACATTATTGTGACTATTCCGGAGACGGTTTCAGAAATGTAAGCAGGGAGCAAGCGCGCCGGCAATACTGTGTAGAGTCATGAGCTAACAGATTCGTGTCTAGATTCCTGCTAGTCTCCCTAAATATCAAGGCGATCCTACAGGAAACGACACTCCATCGGAGGCGCGAGAAGCTCGGTGTAGTGACAAATGGCTTGAGCTTGGGGGACGCATATGGTGCAACCATAGGACGGATAAAGACACAGGAAGGGGATAGAGCAAGACTCGGGATGGAGGCTCTGATGTGGATTTCACATTCACAGCGACCGTTGAATGTGGATGAGATATGTCACGCCCTGGCGGTCGAGATAGGATCAACGAACATGAAAACCAATAACGTGCCTTCAATCCGGACAGTGTTAGGCTGTTGTCAAGGACTTGCCGTGGTCGATGCGGGGTCCTCGACTATTAGGCTGATCCATTTCACGCTCAAAGAGTATCTTGCTCGTCATGCCGACCTATTTGATAGGCCTCACTCGAAAATTGCGGAGACTTGTCTGACGTATCTCAATTTCCGGGCCATTAAGGACCTATCGGCCAGTCCCTCTCTTGACCTCCGAGTCACACCTTTCCTGAGATATTCTTCTTTATATTGGGGAACCCACATGCGAATGGAATTCTCAGATCACTCAAGATACCTAGCGCTCGACCTTCTTGAGCAGTGCGGTAATCACATATTTACCCAATTACTTTGGAAGTCAACCGTCGAGTGGCACTTGGATTCCTCTAATCAATTTTCCGCGCTACACTGTGTTTCATATTTCGGCATTGGTGAAGTGGCAATTGATTTGATAAAGACCAAAGGGTGGGATGTGAACCGAGGGGATAGTGTGGGTCTGACTCTGCTCATGTGGGCTGCGAGGTATGGGCGTGAGGAATTAGTGGAATTACTCTTGCAACAGAAGGATACTCAACCTGATATATCAGACACGCGATATGGGCGAACTGCGCTCTCATGGGCCGCTAGGGGTGGGCATGAAGGGGTAGTCAGGCTGTTTCTTGGTCCACTATTTGTCGATCCTGGGAGCATTGGCCGTTGGTGGGGAATACCGCAGGTATTGAGCGTACTATTTGGAAGGGAATACGTCAACCCCGACAGGCCGGACAATGCTGGCCAAATACCGCTCTTGTGGGCCGCCCGGAATGGGCATGATGGAGTAGTGAAGCTTCTGTTGGAACGGGAAGACGTTAACCCCGATAGACTCGACAATGACGGCCAAACACCGTTCTCATGGGCCACCCGGAATGGGCATGATGGAGTAGTGAAGCTTCTGTTGGAACGGGAAGACGTTAACCCCGATAGGCTAGACAATGGCGGCCAAACGCCGTTCTTGTGGGCCGCCCGGAATGGGCATGATGGAGTAGTGAAGCTTCTGTTGGAACGGGAAGACATCAGCCCGGATAAGCCAAGCAAAGGTGGCCGAACTCCGATCTCGTGGGCTGCCGAGAATGGGCGTGATGGGGTCGTGGGGCTGCTGTTAGAACGGGAAGGCGTCACCCCTGATAGGGTAGACAATTATTACCAAACACCGCTCTCGCGGGCCGCCTGCAATGGGCATGATGAAGTAGTGAAACTACTGCTGGGACGGGGGGACGTTAGCCCCGATAGGCCAGATAATTATGGAAAAACACCGCTCTTGTGGGCTGCCCAGTATGGGCATATTGGAGTTGCGAAGCTACTGTTGGGACGAGAAGACGTCACCCCCGATAGACCAGACAATTGTGGTCGAACGCCATTCTCGTGGGCCGCCGGTTATGGGAATGATGTAATGGTGAAGCTACTGTTGGAACGGGAAGACTTTATCTTCGATAGGCTAGATAATCGTGACTAAACACCGCTTTCTTGGGCCACCCGGAATCCGCGTGATTCAATAGTGAATCTGCTCAACGCCCGAAAGCCTGCGACCTCCAGTGCGGTAAGAAGGCCCTAGGATATGGCCTCTTTCACCCTCTTCGAATCTAGCCCTGTGCCCCTTACAACATTGGCAGACGCTTCACACTCTTTCTAGCCCCTCCTCTGACTCTCATTCAACCTTTAGGGGCGATAAGGTTGTCTTGTGGGCATCGCCGTTTGTTAGCACGGGAAATGTCAGATGAATCGGCAGAGTTTATGCCATCTGGTCTGATACATGGGGCACATTCACTTTTTTGTTGCCTATTTTGCTTTTTCTGGCGCTCTAGGAACTGACGATGGAAGCTCATTTGGATAAGCCCCACCTTCTACCGTTTTCGCATTTCTCTATCCCTTTGCCTAATGATATAGCTGTCTTGGGTTGGGGTGTGCAGCAGTCACAGTGTTATGGCGGAATTTCTTTTTAGAGGTCTCACTCTTGTCTCTCTTTATATGTATAGTACTGCAAAATGAACTCGCAAGCATAGCGATCTAGAAGATCTGGCCAGGTCTATTACACTCCCTTCTCCCTTCTCTCCTACCTCCCCCCTGCCTGCAACACGACGTAGCCGGAAGGCTTGGCGGGATGGGCAGAAGAAAAGAGAAACTAAAAGAGTAAAAACCGAGCTAATAAATATCCTACTTGGTAGAAAAGGCAAAAGAAGCTCCCTGCGAGATCTCCGCATGATTTTGATATGGGGCGTTGTTAGGCTGCAGGTGGAAGAGCAGTTCTAAATAGAAGGTGTCGTCCCCAGCTCCCCGAGATCTTAAGAAGACCCCCTAGTTTGCAATGTCAGAAAGTTTAATCGTCGTAAAAGTGAACCTGCGCCATAGAACTACACCCTCCTTTCATCTTCTAGCATAGGATATCTCTATCTGGGGGTCCATTCTGTAGTTGAGTAGGTTCGCCATTCCGCTAATCGTGTGGATTCAAGTGCGCCACAGCCCACCTTATTCTTTCCAATACAGTATGTCACTCAAACGAGAAATTGTGAGTTCAAGGTTGTCACTGGGAATCAGTTGATGCTGCTTGGCATGCTCTAGCTACAATTTCTTTTGCTTCATGAAAGTTCGGAGGTTCTGAGGGATGTTTTCAGTGATGGACGGATAGGAGTATGGACAGCCAAAGCATGAAGGCTACGGAAATGAAGGTAGAACAAAAGTCTGGCATTTAGACTAAAGGAGGGGGAAAGCGTGAGTCTTTGTGAAGTATTTTTTTTGGTGGGGGGATTGCGCAGAATGTTTATTTCTATTGTTACCATGGGGGTAGCCACAGCGATGGTGAAACATGCGCGGAAAAAAAAGCTGCCATGGGTGGTGATCGATGGAAGCATGAGGATGGCGTTATTTTTTCATATATACTCCTGTCTTTACCGTTAGTTTAGCAAGAACTAAGAAGAGAGCTAAGTTGCCAGCTATCTACCCCCATTGCCCTTTGATGCAGTATTTTCATTCCACCGAATAGGAACCACCGTGCCAGTAGTATAAAATTCATGAGGTTCATGTGCGCGATACCGTATTGCGTCTATGCAGGTGCTGCATATGAGTTCTAAACCGGTAGAAGCAGCTCCAACTCTCACCTCGTATGCAGGGACCGGTATTCAGATAGTCCCGAAGAACACCTGTAAGGCAATCCGACCACTACAAGATAAAAAGACCAGTCAGCACCAAGCAAGAATAATATTTGCACGTGTGATTTTCAAGGTGAAATTCACATACCTCCACTCAAGCAACCCCAAGATCTGCCGCATGGGCAACATTTCTCATTTAGCCCTCCTACTTTCCCCAGATGCAGGATTGAAATATCCCAATTATGGTAGCCTTGCCACTTGTACTTGATTCAATGAATTATACTGACTACACCTATCCGGCCTACATCTGTCAAATCACCGCCGCGGTCATGAACCTGCCTCGCAACCCAATAAATAAAATCCCCCACCATAAACCCAATCATCAAGGCGGTCACGAGCGCTCACTCGGTCCAGTCAAGCAGCAAGTCCCTAGATCAAGGGTCTTTGTGTTTCCATTCTTGTCAACTCCAATCCTCTCGCCAATCCAATCCAATCCGGCAGCTGGCGCAATTCCATCCCATTCACCAAACTCGCCAACCTCAAACTACATAAATAATTTGTCCCTGCGTTCCTGGAAACTGGCAATCCTCGGATATTTAAGCAAACTTAGTACAGCACTCGGGTTCAGTTAAGTGTAAGTTAGGGCCAGTGTTTTATTCAAGCAGCTAAGGCGGTAGTTCGACAGACTTGCGAGTACACCCCTAAGCTAGCAGCCAGCAGAATAGTCCACATTTCTTCCCTCCCCACCCCTCCTCTCCATGCTATCTACGGTCAAATATATGATAGCACAAAATAGGCTAGCTTAAGCCCCAGGCAGGCTAAGCTTCCATCAATAAAGTTTTAAACGCTCAGGGCGGCCGAATTTTTGTTTTTCCCGGATTCAATTGATATTCCTAAAAGCTGTCTAGATACTGTATAATACAATCCTACAAGTCACCTCTCCATCCCATAAAGCATTAAAAGTTAAGGCATAAAAATACAGTTCAAAAAACCCGTCTCTCATCCCCCTAGTCCCTGTGTCTTTCAATCATGATATTTTCCCTGCTGCCTAGTGATTGAGCTTCTTCGGCACCCCCATTTTATGACGTCACTGGCTACCGCACCTGCTCTTTTGACCGTAGGGCGGGGTTCTGCGGTCCGACTCTTTATAGCCTTCATAGTTCTATACGGTCGTGGTGGTAAAGCCACCGCCATGGGCCTGGGGCGGCCCCGGGGGATTAAGTGAACCGTTCAGGAACCGTTCTTGCGAATTGCTGGCATGTGGACTCTCCTCGACATCATCTGTCGCTTCCCTGCGAAATCGACCTCATTTCTTCTTTATAATGTCCCTCCACTCAGATCCGAGCTCTATTACCTTTTTGCGCTTCCAGAGAATAACCACTACGGTTAGCAGTAGTATCCCGGCAAGTGTGGGGTCCGTGGCTAGCCAGAAGCTGAGCAGGGATCTTAAGTGAGAAATGTTAAAATATTCGCGAAGGTTCCATATCTTCAACACTACTACGACAATGCATGTTTGGATTAGGAGAGTTTGGTTTTGGAAAGTGTTGCGGAACATGGGAGTTGAGGTGATGGTTGTTAGGACGAACGGTTAGCTGCAGCGGAGATGTTTTGTGTACATTCAGGAAACGCACTAAGGAGTGCTAAAGGTTTGAGTCTAAGGTTGGCAGGAACCTGGAACGAACAGGTGTCGCACTATGATGATAGCGAAACATGCAATGGTATCAGGAATGTTCGGAAGAGAAAACTCTGTAAGTAGTTGAAACCAGGTCAAGGGATAAAGGGACGAAATGTGTTTGAAGGTTGTGGGTGTGAAGTGGAAAGAAAGAGAAGGTGATGGAAGCGAAGACATGAAGAAAAGAGAAGAAGAATTTTTTCTGTACAGGAGATTTGTGTATATATAGGAGGCTGCTGGCAGCACAGAAAAGAATAAGGACCGCAAGACTCTCTACTCTCATACCCTGTTTATTATAAGAAGTACGGTCGAATTTCTTTATGTTGTTCATGCCGAAATACTGATAAGACTCCTGTCAGAAAATACTCATAACACAGATAGCAGGTAAGATACGGAAGTACAAAAGTCGAGAGGAAGAAACGCTGTAGTTACGATAGCGAAACTAGTTAACGTCTGCCCTTGCTGCATAATTTCAGCCTGGGTCGCCTCGATAACATCTTGGGTGCGCGCTATCGCAGCTGTTGTCGCCTCGATAGTCTTCTCAGTGCTCGCCATCGCGGCCGTTGTTTCCTTGGCAGCATCCTCGGCGCCCTTTACCGCGTCTGTTGTTTTTTGAGCCGTTTTCCCAGAGGGGGCTGCTTTAGCCTGATCAGACTTGAAGAATGCAGAAAGCTGTCGAGTCGTTAGCGTTCTTCCTACGAGCCCAGATATGAGAATTATACAATTTTTCTTCTGATATCCATATTTTCCGCCAACTCTCTGGCTTTATTAATGAAGGATTTCCTCTCTCGAACCACTCGTCAATTGTGTCTGAGGTGTTGGGCCATATCGGCTCGGGATTTTCTCAGAAGGTAGGGATTGGGGTAACATTCCTGTAGAAGGGGTCCGCCGGAGTGGGTATCCCTCCTCGTAACCTTTAGTTTTTAGTTCGGTAGCTTGTTGAATATGCGCTGTGCTGATCCTGGAGAACGGGAATTTGTCTTTTAGCCACGCTGATAGCAGCGAACAAACCTGCCGAAAGACTATTATGGGAGGTGAGGGGGCCTCGGACTCGCTTCTGCTTCCTCTTCTGAATCTTGTTCTGTCTGGCTCGGTTGTAATTCACCTCCCATTGGGATTATACCTCCTCAGTAATTATCACTCCCAGTGGTAATCTTAGCGGTAGCGGTTCATCACCGGGGATTCTCTGCATCCCTCAATCATCCTCGCAGATTTTAGCATCTGATATCATTTGGTTGATATCTTCCTTCTGATCCCCCAAAATTAATTCTAGATTCACCTGGCCAAAGAGGAGAATAGACCAAGGGCCCGTTTACCTAACGGTCTATTTCTGCGATTTGGGTGATAAAGCTAGACGGTGCCGTCTCAACCAGGATTGAGTTCTGATAGACGGTCGCAAAGTGTTTACCTAATTTCTAGCGTTCTAAATTCTTGGTGTTAGACGGTCAAAACATGACGTTGCTGAATAGGTGATATTGCAACCACCGTCTATCAACACTACAACAATGCCCCTCACTTTTCATGCCGGCAATCACAAAAATGCCTACCGACCTGCTTGATTTTCCTTGCGCACTCAGCGATTACCTGCCCCATAGACTGGGCCCAGTTCAAAGACACAATTCCCATCTTGGGTTTGTAAGGAGGCATTGTTGGTAGGTTCAATATCTCGGTTGTGGAGCACTGTTCCGTGCTGAGGCCTCATGGTTGCCAACCTCACTGTAGTTTATCAAAATTTGCGCTCTAAACCACAATAGACGGTATGTTAGGTAAACACACACCCATCAATTCTCCCTACACACCTTGCACCGTCTAGCCCTCCTTAACGGTCGGCACCGTCTCCGGTTGCTAGACGGCCGTCTATAGGTAAACGGGCCCTAACTATTTTGCACAATGAGTCCTGAAGCTCCCCTAATACCCATAATTCCGAGTCCATACGATTATCAATCGTATGAATTATTGCACAAAAGGCGCCGACACGGTCCTAAAAGCGATAAAGTAGGACTTGATCACCGACACTGTTTCCCTTAGGTCTGAATATCGTCATCGTATCTTTAGAAGTCACTTAACAACGACGGCTGAGCCAATAGTAGGTAAAAAGGTAAAGCTTACAATTATAAAATATCATATACCGTGCCGGATGTACTAATATCTCCCCCTTCTCCACTAATATCTCCCCTATATCATCACTCCCCTGACCACCCACTGCGCCCCTGTGGCCACTAACACCACTCCCAGGCGCTTGAATTCTTGGGGCTTGACGCTCTCTCGCTCAAGACCCAATTCAGCGTTCTCACTAGATCCCCCGAAATATGAGAATGATACAAAAAGGATGAATCTATCTTCCGATGAACCTGACTTGGCCGGCTTCGCTGAGCCTGACACGGGGACTCCAGCGAACCTGACTTAGGCAACTCCGATGGTTCTTGGAAAGGTGCCCGTAAGGAGACGCCGGTTCTAAAACGTCCACGGCCAGGCAGTGTTCGAACTCTTTGTAAATGTGCGTTCATGAAAGCAGTTTCACCTTCCCTCTGAAGGCTGAGTTTTTCCCCATCGAATTTAGTGGGTGGTCGTCCTACCTCTAGTAAACAATTGCTTTAGGGGGCGGGAGTACTGCTAAGCAACACAGCAACTTACATGTGTATCGTAGCATTGGGGAAAGTCACTTGGGGAAAAAAACTACTTAAATATTAGCACCTAACTTAGAGGATGAATTCGACTCCTATAGAGGTTAGGAAGGTGTATGCAGCACAACATTTTTCACAGACCAAATGGGTGGCTAGAAAGTGGATCCTTGGAGATAAGCTTACATGACACTCAACCGTGGCCTCCATGACTGTGCTAGTCGAGGTTTTCAGCGAAGCCGGTCGGCGATTTCTCGGGGAGTGCGGGGGAGGGTGGGGATGGCTGCGATAATTGGTAAATGGATCCCGCTGATGGTTCGGGGGTTGAGTGAGAGCCTAGCAAAACAGGAGAGCCGGTGCCTAGGTCACCCATCTTGACTTAGTATCACGGAGTTTAGGGGAGGAATATAGAGACAATTTCCAAACTTCTTACTAGAGTTGGCTGGGGAGCTCCAATCTTACGCCGAGCATTTGGTTTGGTCGAGGCGCCCGCAATTTGCGCGGCCGGGCTAAAGAGTTTGACTGCTTCGTGTGGCTGACCGCGCCTGGCAAGAGGAGGGAGGTAAGCTCAATTAAGAGTGGGGGGGGAGCCAAATCTGCGCACCAAGTTGATCTGCCGAGAGGTGTACCAGGGCGTGCACTTCGACATCTTATTTTATTCTAGTAACTTGTGCGTTCCTCTCAGTGCCTAAGATAGAGATGGCTAAGGTGCTGTCTCAGCATTTCTTCAATGATGATGCGTATAGGTACGATTATATAGCTAATGTTAGATAGTCTAAAGTTTGAGTATTAGCGAATTTGTGGTGATCAACCAAAATTACTTGCTGACCAGTGTCTCAGAAACTGACAGGGGCGGCACGAGATTTTCCGGGGTTTCAGCAATCTTGGAGATAGGGTGCACAAGGGTCTGTCTGGCTCTAGTCTGGTTGGTCAAAGCTAGGCGTGTGCAGCGCGAATTATGAAACTGGATGCGGTGCTCGCCCACTTGAGTTGGCTGGATTCACTAATTTTTGGTGAAGGATAAAAGTTTGTCAAACCTTTGGCGGAATAGTACTGGTACAGTACTCGAGTATAAAGTTCTCCAAGTGGCGGAGGACTCCTGGAGTTAGAAGAAGTTTAGCAGACTTACCCTTCATACCGTATTAGCTGAAGGGTACCGCGTGCCACTTTTAGGTTGATTTAAGATGTAGCCCCGGTGTGACTCCTATCCAAGTGCCTTGAATCAGCCGCAGTCAACTGAGAGGCATGTTTAGTACCGGTATTCAGGTTTCGGGGGTTCAGATGCCAACCTCTTCCTAGTATTTTAATTCCCGGACGCTCGAAAAACCAATGCTATCCACAAATATGAGGTTTTGGGGATTCCGTATTTGGCATATATGATAATTTCAAGCAGCTGAATTAGTAGGTTAAGAGTAAATATATTTTCTACAGTATTTTATTCTGTCTTGGTTTTTCCAACACTTTCCTTTAGACCCACACCTTTGATACTTGTCCCAGTAGTACGTACTCGGGTGAGGGGGAAAATATTGGGACAAGCAAGGGAGTCGTGGAATTGCTCGAATTAGTAGTTGTCTTACTTTTTTAGTCCTTTGATACTCCTTCCAAGGTATAAGCACTGGCCTCTTCTACCCCTGCTTGTCCCAACACTTCACCCCTACCCCTAGTACCACTCTAAAACCTTGACACTTGCGTGATTAAGTTACGAGCTTAAATTAACGTCCTCGAGTACAAGCACCAGCGTGCGGTGGCGCGCCTTCGTTATTGCGGTACCTTACTGCTTAGTACAATATAGTACATCACTACTGTAAAAACTCGAATAATTGAACTCTGTGTTAACTTATGTTGCTGGGCTTTCCTCTCTTAGTATGGGCAAGAAATTTTTGTTTTTTCTGTCTCGGAAGGGGGAAAGGGACCTCGCTTTTGCTCTGTTTTTTGCCCCATTTCTAGAGAAGGGAATTTTAGACATCATAGCACACGGTTCGATTATCCGAGTTTTTACGGTACAGAAACGACCGGGCTAACTGCTTTCAGGCGACCTACTCTAGTAAACTAAGAACGAGCAGATAACTGATAGGATATTAAGCAACAGAATCACTCCATGCCTGTACAGTGTTTCAGACCTAGCCGACCATTGCTGTTTTTTCCGGAATAAGAGGTTCAGTCACTTCGGACTTGTTTATCTTTATGACCAATGAGGCTTGTCTGAATGTTTCATCTAAGAATATGCCCTAGTCCCTAGCCTCGATATTTAAGTTGCCTCAGGACTCAAATGCTGTGCAAATGCTGCTGCGAAATGACCTAATTACCCCGCACTCCCTTTCTGATGCCAACTGAATTCAATTTCATGGGATACTTATGCCAACGAGTGGAGGAAACCCGTCAAGCTTTAGTACAATTGGTAAGCATAGTGGTAGGTTGGTGGGAGTAGGTGGTGGTATGTTCTGTTCAATATCATAAATTTACCAGAGTTGTGCGGGCATGTCTTGGATGAATGAAACCCTTGCCGAGGAGTGACAACCATCCACAGCCGCTCGCTGGCCCCAGTCAAAGCGCAACCGCTGCATTTATTCGGGGTTTCCCCATCCCCCCAAGCACATACAAGTATTCCAATAATACTGGAGAAACGGAAGTGATGCAGCACGAGTCGAAACATACTAGCATGACCAACATAAGGTTTCTGGTTCGTTCGAAATTGTGAAACACGTACCTTATCATCAACTTAGCCATCCCGGGCTCACCAACCAACAGCCCATTATACTGCACTTGTACTCGTAATGCTCTAACGCCTGTGTTCACAAACGTCGGAGCATTACGAATACTGTACGCGAATACTGTACGTGAAGACTGGGGTACTGTACCGGGAGCGAGGGGTAGGTCTGGCGAACTCGCTCTAATTGGCTCCAGAGCTTCTCGACCACTCGGAGGACTGTGTTGGCTCCGGCCAATGCGCCAGAGGTTGGATGGACTCTTTTCCTTCGCCAAAATTAAGATATCTGGCCAATTTAGTTCCATGATTCGCCTTACACACGCCTGGTTTCGACTACCGAACCAGAGTTCAACGGATCTTTCCTTTCCTTTCTTTTCCTTTTTCCATAAAAATTCAATAGGCTTTTGTGCACAACCTAGTAAAGCACACGTCAGTCTGCAGACTGGCTCTTTATGCAATGTGTGTTTCCGCGATCGGACACATTGTATATCCATAATACCAAGATGCTCTTTACTTTTTTCTGCTTGTTCCATGTTTGCCAAAAGAAGGGCAATAATTCCGAACGGACTTTTAGTGCCCTACGGTACGCAGGGCGGTGGTGGCCACAATGGTAGCAGCGGTGGTGTTGTATGTACTTTCAGGTGCGTATTTACTCTGCGTTACTGCAGATTTCGACTTGCTGGTTAGTGCCGAAATTTCTGTTTGTTGATCTTTTTAGCCACCGGTATGTCCTCTGAGGGATTATTCGTGATATTGCGAAATATAGATTGTCTTAAGCTTTGCCTAAAGAAGGAAACTTTGTGAGTTAAGTTACGGTATGCAAAATTTTCAACTCCATACATTCTATGCCCCCGTACTGCGAACCCAGTGCTTGCAAAAATTTCGGTGAGACACCCTCCTTTCAACTTAGCCAACCTAAAATCTTGGGAGCAGGCAGGGGTAATAGCTTATGCTGGCTATCATTCTTCCCTGGAAACCCTCGAGGGGTGTTTGTTGGTGATTGCACTTAAAGTACAATAAGCTAGCCGAGTACCGAGTGAAATTTTAAGCTTTTTCATACTATCTTATACTTCTCCGCATGAGGTGGTTGATTGTGCTTGCGGCTGATAGGTTTCTAACTATTAACAAATAGCGTTCCAGCCCGTGAATTCCTCGGTGCAGTACCGAAATGATACCAACACCTCACGATTGCCATTCACTAAGAGTGCTCAAGTGCCGTGCTTGGCTACGGGAAGTTGAGGGTAGGTGGGGCAAGTGGGTGTGATTGGCTTGTCGGCCCTACTGGCCACTCACAGAGCAGCACTATTGCAGTCTCACCCTGCTACCCCAGATGGCCAATGGAACGAATCTTCCAGTACATCTGGCCATCCGGAACAACAGGTCGGATTTTGCCGTAGGGGGGGATTTGGGGCTCACGGGGGTTCGCACCGGAGAGCGTAGTGCTTGGGTTATCTGGGATAGGGCTGTGTGATTGTACATCGTAGGGCCACTGCTAGTATAGCAAGAGTAGAGGCTCCCCTAACCTTTTTCCTTCTAGGAAGCAAAGTCGAAGTTGGGCTTCGTCTGGCTACGATTGCCAAATTTCGTCCAGTGAAAACTGAAATCCTCTCCCATGATGCTCCACTGAGACCCAATAGTCTAGAAGCCGCCCGTGCCGACTAAGCGCCCGTGCCCGTGGAAAGATGTGATGGTGGTATTTGGGTTGTGGTTTGGTTTGCGTGGAGGAGGGCTGCGAGGTGGCGTTTGGGTGGAGATAGTAATTTTTGTTCCCCCTTAGCTAGTAAAAGCCGGATTGGTATTGCCCGGATAGTAATATAGTAATTAACTCCCCTATACTCACCCTCTAAGTACAGATACCAGATCCATACAAAACAGAACCCAAAAGATCCAATCGAAATGCTTGGTAAACCCACTTCTTGATTCCCGCATAGTCTCTTCAAGAGGGATAGTGTCAGCCATTTTCGCATACCCAGCTTTACTAAATTTATATTCATACACTCTACCTAAAAACATGCGGGTATGAATAACAAGACATCTAAAATTAATTTCGCTCTACAATGCTTACTAGGGCTCAAGAAACCAAAATACTTCTCGATTTAGGTGGTATCATACTTTCTCTAGGAAATCAGAGATCCTGCGACTATTTGATACAGTTGTTGGGTTTCTGCGATATCTGCCACTAGTAGCCCTTGTCTTAGAGCCTATTCAGGAGACTGAGAAAAACGGCGTCCCAGGAGAGAAAGAAACCCGTAATTTCAACTAATCTTGCAGCTTTGAAAACAATCCCGGCGTTTGACACTGCACTAAGTCATAGTTATCCAGAGACTTGAGGGCTGCGAAAATGCGGTCCGAGATTTGAAACAATATGATACCTCAAGAGGCAAATTGAGACCAACCCCTCAACATGCTGGTATGCCTTAATACATCTCAGTCTGCCGAGACCACTTCAAAGAATGACGTTAGGTACCAGTATAATGTGGGTTGCAAGGCCGCACGACAAAACGAAATGTCTTTTTTTCTTTTCTTTTTTTCTTTCTTCATTTTTGAAGCAGTGAGGAATGGCGTTTATATAATAAATTCACTAGCAAACTAGCTAATTCCCCATCTTGCTAATGACGTGCTAAGTCTCACAGCAACTTTTGCTGGGTTTTCTTCTGTCCCTCAGGCCACCCGGCATTTACTAGGGCCATGACCCTCTCTATCCTTATTATCACTGCCTATGATCCTAGTTTCGGAAACTATAGTTTGATACTCTGATTGCAGCCGAACTAGCCCTTGATTTTCTCTTTACCAAATATCGACTCGTGCCGGATAACAGAGATTTTCGGGTGAGTTCGTGATAATAGCTTGTCGCTCGTAGCGAAGAGCGGATAAATGTTCAAACTACTCTATGCGGAGGTAATGATCAGCGAGGAATGTTTTACGCAGCCGAGTGGAGCGGTTCAACGAACACACAGGGTTTGTATTAAGCGGTGGAGGATTTCGTGATCTCTTTCATTGAGTATGTTGAAAGGAGAATTGAGAAGGGGAAGTAAAGGATAGGAAGGAAGGAAAAGCGAATAGGAAAAAACTTTTCATGACTTGCATGTCCCTCCCGTGGTGCATGCGCGTACTGCTGCTGGCTCTGAGTGGGGCATTTGCCACACCGAGTGCAGCTATTTCCAACCTTAAACGTTCGAATGACATGCATGCTGACGTTATCGCTGGCCATATGTGTTACACGCTACTGAAAAATGGAAACCTGTTCTTACTGGAATAACGGGGTGTAGAAATCTCTGCCTCATCATCCGTGCCCACCGCTACAGTGAGGCTAGTCAATGTTCTTTCAGTCGCGCGGTGTTATAAGAGTCTATTCTGGCTAATATTCTCGGCAGTATACTAGTAGATACACATACCTACCAAAATGGCAACCAAAGATATAACCCTATAATTCATCCCTTAATCTCACTAAAAACAAAGGTACAAAAATACTCATTGAAGAAGCAAATATCTCCTTCCCCTAGTCCCCGTATCCTTTAGTCGTAACATTTCCACTACTGTCGATACGGCAGACAGAGTTTGGTGATGAGGTGTCTTTCCCACTTCTCAGCTTCTCCAGCTCCTCCATTTTCGGGTCTTGTGTTTCTGCTGCTGACTTTCAATATCATCTATTTTCTTACGTAAATTGACCCTAGAATCCTGCCTGAATTTAGCCACTACCGCACTTCCCCAAATGATTATTACTGCTAGTAGTGTTATCACAGCAGATATTGAACCTGTGATACGCCAGAACTCGTCTAGGGATAGGGAGTTATTGTTGAATTCCTTTATGTTGTTCATGCCAAAATACTGATAGGGCTTCTTATTAGAAAATACCAATATCGTGGGCAGGGGGCAACCTACCGAAGTACAAAAGCTGAGGGGAAGAAACGCCGTGGTTATAATAGTGAAAACAGAAAATGCCTTCGTTTGCTGCGCTTGCTGATCATTTACGTCCTGGATATTCGTAATAGATTCTTGAATGTGCTTTACCGTACTCTCAGAGGAGGCTTCTTGAGCTTGCTCAGACCTCAAGAATCCAAAAAACTGTCGAGCCGTTAGCATTCTTAAGATGGGGTTAGATATGAGAACTATACGGTTTCTCTCCTAGCCCCCATGTTTTCTACTAGCATTTTGATTTTCTTGATGAAAGATTTCCTCTCTCGAACCACCCGGTCAATAGCGACCAAGTCACCTGGCCGTAACTGCTCAGGATTTTCCGAGAGGGTAAGAGTTGGGGCAATATCCTTGAAGGAGGAATTTTGCCGGAGTGGGTATCCCCCCTCGCGAGCTTTAGTTTTTGTTTGGTCCCTTGTCAAAAATAGGGTGTATAGGTCCTGGAGAACAGCAATCTGTCGTTCAGCCACGCTGATAGCAGCAAACAAACTTGCTAAAAGCCTGTTAAGGGAGGTGAGTAGGTCTCGAACTCTCTTCCGCTTCCTGTTCAGAACATTTTTCTGCCGGGCTTGCTCATAAACCTTCTCCCTTGGCAACATTTCCTCCTCCTCAGGAGAAAGGGATTCTAGGAGGGGCCGCAGCTGAAGCGGCACATCATCGGGATTCCGCTCCATGCCCTGATTATCCTCGTAGGTTTTTGCGTCTAATATCATTTGGTCGATATCCTCCTCCTGATTATCCTCAAAAATTAATACTAGATCCATTTGGCCAAAGGAGAGAATAGACTAACCAGCTTGCACAAAAAGGCTTGGAGCTTCGCCAACGGCCATAATTCCGAGTCTATACGATTCGCCATCATATGAATCATTGCACGAAAGGCACCAATACGCTCCTGGGAGCGGTGAAGCGGGATTTGATCTTTGGCACTGTCCTCCTTAGATCTGAATGTAGCCATCGTATCTTCAGAGACTGCTTAGTAAAGATGTCCAGATCAGGAGTAGGCAAAAAATTATAGATTACAGTTATCAAATATCATATATCGTGCTTGATGCACTAATATCTTCCCTATATCATCTCTCTCCTCCTCACACACCGCCACTCTGCGGTCGGGAACATCAACTCCTAGACGCTTGAAATCTAAGAGCCCAACACTCTCATTCTTAGGACCCAATGGAATCCCCTCGGTGGATCCCCCGAAATATGGAAATGATACGAAAAGAATCAATCTATCCTCCGATGAAACCGGCTCGGG